>Ga0315298_1005183_pt1 | contig 18781 bp, 14 predicted proteins | sample WHS_1_MG_FD_203077 | JGI IMG/M metagenome (GOLD analysis project Ga0315298, IMG submission 203077) | Extremophilic microbial mat communities from Washburn Hot Springs, YNP, Wyoming, USA - WHS_1_MG | ecosystem: Environmental > Aquatic > Thermal springs > Hot (42-90C) | place: USA: Wyoming...
CTGGCGGGTTCTTTCAGCCAGCAATTCATACTTCCTTCTTTCTTCTTCAAACCCCAGAACATACGCTGTTTTTGCGGTGATGTCGGTACAATACCACAAATAAAACGTATGGGCCATATCATCAGGAATGGTTTGTCCCGGTGCACACCACTCACCAAGGTTGAACCACTGCAGGGGTTTTCCATCCTTTCCGGTACGCTGGTGGTACATGATGCCGCTTGTATCAACCCAGTTGAGCATGTACCGCACGTAATCCTTCATGGCTTCATAGGTATCGCTTAATATGTCGCGTGCGCCGTAGTGGACATAAAATTCCCACGGCATGATGCAGATGGCCGCTCCCCAGGCAACACCCCCTCCGCATCCCGGCTGCCAGGGAGCCCCGTTGGGAACATACCCTGTCTCGGGGTTCTGGGCACCGTAAATATCCCGTATCCACTTGTAGTAAAAGGCACGGGCATCGAAATTGTGCATTACCGTAACACAGGCAATCTGGCCGTCACCTGTATATGCCGAACGTTCCCTGTGCGGACAGTCGCTGGCAATCCCTCCGTGCATGTTGTCGAGCTGGCTTCGTTTCCAGATTCTGTTGATGGAATTGAACAAAGTACTGGACGTTTCGAACACGGCCGCTTCTTCCACTGCAGTATTCACTGCTTCGGCAACCAGCTGGTCAGGCCGCAGTTCGCCAGGCCAGTTGCTGATTTCCACAGCGTGAAATACAAACCAGTTGAACCTCGATGCATAGGTTTCGATGCCCTTCCCGCCAAATGTGTAGGAATTGTCGCCCGAAAACAGGTTGCTTATATACCGTATGGTAACTTTATGTCCTGCCGGTGCCGACACATTCTGAATTCTCAGCCTTCCGGAAATTTCCTCGCCAAAACTGACCCGGTATGTTCCGGGTCCTTTCCTGCGAATGCTAACCGGGGCGATTCGTTTCGTCACTTTGTCGGGCAAGGCGGTATGGGCAACCAGTTTTCCCTCGGGAGCTCTCCGTTGCGCGGCAAATTCCCACAACACATCATCAAATCCGGGCGCATTCCATCCCGGCTGTTCAAGACGGGCATCGTAGTGTTCGCCGAAGTACACCATGTCCATAACGACAGGGCCCCTGGAGGCTTTCCAGCTCCGGTCGGTGACAATCACATCTTCCGTTCCGTCGGAATAGGTCAGGTAAATTTGTCCGATAAAACGCGGAGTGCCGTACCCCTCGCACCAGAATTTTCCCGGATTATAAAAGCCGTTTCCCAGCATGGCTCCGACAACATTCTCTCCCTGGCGGAGGAAAGATGTGATGTCGTATGCCAGGTACATTACGCGGTATTCGCGGAACGAGTCTTCAAGAGGTATCGACCTTTCGGGCAATCCGGGCCGTTTTCCGCAGTTGGTCTGGTTCGGAACCAGTTCGTCATCACTTACTTTCGATCCATTGACGTAAAGTTCAAAGTAACCAAGTCCTGTAACGAAGGCAACGGCTTTTACCACTTCTTTCTGAACGTAAAAAGCTTTTCGTAAAAGAGGAGCAGGGGGTGGAAGGGTTTTCAGCGGAGCACTCGGCCAGGGGGTGGGAGGAAGGGCTTCTTCTCCCTGCCAGGGAGCACCTATCCACATGGCTTGCCAGTCGGAAGGATGCAATAGTCCCATGCGCCAGAAGGCAGGTTTACTCCATTCTGATGGCCGGCCGTTGCGATCCCATACCCGCACCTGCCACCAGCATTCCTGCCCTGAGCTCAGAGGCTTTCCGTTATACACAATCCGGTTTGTTTCCGGAGACGGTATTTTATGGCTGTCCCACAGGTCCGGCGTTGCCAGCATTCCGGGTGAAGAGGCAACCCGTATCTGATAAGCCGTCTGAAATTGCCCGCGTTCCCCTGAATCAGCTTCATTCACCCACGAAAGCCGCGGCTGCAGAACATCCACCACAGCCGGGTCGGTAAGATATTCACAGGTCAGGTTCACGGGTTTTATCCCGCATACGGCAAAAAAGGGAATCAATAATGCCTGAAGAAGAAATACTGATAGATGTTTCATTTTGCAGTTGATTGGTTATTGCAAATATAGAATAAGTACCATTCGCTTTTTTTATACCTTTAGGCGGTATATGCCATAGTCAAACTTTTTGTTCCGGAGGAACGTTAGAAAAAACTGACATAAAATATTGAAACCTATGAGAAAACTTGCTATCCTGCCGGTTCTTGCCGGAATTCTTTTTCAGGTTTACTCCTGTGCCCCTGCGAAGAAAGAATTGCCGGCAAGCACGCCTGAAGAAGAAGGGATTTCGTCGGAAGCCATTCTTCAGTTTGTCAATGCGGCCGAAAACAGCCGGAATGAACTGCACAGCTTTGTGCTCCTGCGACACGGAAAGGTGATAGCAGAAGGCTGGTGGAATCCCTATCGCCCTGATCTGAAACATACGCTTTATTCGACCAGCAAGAGCTTTACTTCAACAGCGGTCGGATTTGCGGTTCATGAAAAGAGAATCAGCCTTTCTGACAGGGTTATTTCCTTTTTTCCTGAATTTGTGCCTGATACGGTAAGTCCCTGGCTGAAGGAGCTAACTATAGAAAATCTCCTTACCATGAGTGTTGGCCAGGATCCCGAGCCCACCGCTGCCATCGTTGGAAAAGACAGCAACTGGGTGAAGGCTTTTCTGGCTGCACCCATTGCGGTTCAGCCGGGAACCCGTTTCCTGTACAACAGTCTGGCCACCTATATGGCCGGTGCTATTGTGCAGAAAGTAACCGGTCAAACCCTTCTTGCTTACCTTACTCCTCGTCTGTTTGAACCGCTGGGGATTGAAGGGGCAGACTGGGAAACCGATCCCATGGGCTACAACACGGGAGGCTGGGGCCTCCGGCTCAAAACAGAGGACATGGCTAAGTTCGGCCTGCTTTACCTGCAGAAGGGGAAGTGGAACGGAAAACAGATACTTCCTGCCGGGTGGGTGGAGGAAGCAACGAAGGCTCATATCATGCAGTATCCCGAAACTCCGCAGGCACAAAAAGATTCGAGCGACTGGCTTCAGGGGTACGGTTATCAGTTCTGGCGTTGCCGACATCATGCATTCCGTGCCGACGGAGCGTACGGGCAATTTATCATTATGATGCCGGAACAGGATGCAGTGCTGGCGATTACTGCTGAAACACCCGATATGCAGGATGAAATTAACCTCGTCTGGAAATATCTCCTGCCGGCGTTTCAGCCTCAGAAACTGCCGGAAAACCCTTCGGCCCTGAAGCGGCTCAGGGAAAAACTGGCATCGCTTGCACTTCCCGTTCCGGAAAAGAAGGCTTTGCCCGAAACGGCCAATGCCGTGTCAGGCCGCAGATACCAGCTGGAAACCAATGAGAGAAACCTGGAAGAGGTTGCTTTTCGTTTTGCTGATACAATTTGCTATTTCACCTTAAAGGCCGGCGGAAAGGAATATGAATTCCCGCTGCGCAACGGGCACTGGGAATACGGTGAAACTTCAAAACCCGGGCCGAATCTGCTTCTCGGTGCCCTGGGTCATTTTGCCGGGCTTCCTCCGGCCCGGATCGCAGGAGCTTTTACCTGGCCCGATAACAAAACCCTGGAAGTTACTGTCCGTTATATCGAAAGCCCCCACAGGGAAATCTATCAGTTTGTTTTTGATGGCAGTACCTTAAGCGGAAACCTCCGGTTCAGCCATATGTTTGACCGGGTGAAATGGGAGTTTAAAGGGAAAAGCTCCAAATAGATGCCGGAACTTTTCCAGGAAAAAGCTTTCCTGGAAAAGTTCCGGTACCTCAAGGAATGAATCAGGAAAATTGCAGCATTCGGCAATCTTTCCTCGGTTATTGCTTCTATCCGAATGTGTGTACTGTGTACCTTTCTCTTACTGCTTGAGGGAATTTACAATACCTTCCCATTTTTCTGCCAGCTGGAGTTCATCAGTAATCTGCATCCCGTCTTTTTCGCTATCATAAAACTCAAGGTTCGTATCCGTTTTTTCTCTTTTAAATATGAATGACAGGAGAATTTTATCAATAACCAACTGCCTTTCCTTTCCATCCCCAACTGCATGGGATACATTGGTCATTTTGCAAACAGAAACATTATTAATATCTATCGCTGTCTTGAAAAAAGAATCGTCAAATCTGCGGATAAAAAAAAGATATCTTTTTTCTCTGTCAACACCGATCCTGGTATCGCCCCAGATATCATACACAGTTATTGTACAACCAATTTCTGCTGCAAAATCTAACAGTTCTTTAATAAGCCTTTTTTTTCGCCGTACACTCTGAAATATCAGGAATGCTATCATTGATAAGGCTATAAGAGAAATTATAATAACAATCAATGCGTTCATTTTTTTTACAATTTTGGATTTTAAATATGAATAAAAATGCCAACTCCTGCGTAGTTGATAATCAGAAGATTAATAAAACAAAAGCTGATACGCAGGAAAAAAGAAAATCACCAGAAGGTGTTAAAGGGAAAAATAATTACCGGGATATCGAGATTAATACATATAAGCCCTGATCGGTGAATATAGTCTTTGCAATATTTTTCAGACAGAAAGAGTCCGGACAATTTATACGACACGCAGGATTCCCATTGCTTTATCATTCTGATAGCGACCGGTATACGATTTATCCTGCCGGAATTTGCATTTCCGAAACTAAATAAATTTTGCAGATAATCAGAAAAGCATGTATCGGTATTTTTTGCCTTTGTATCAGATTGAGCATGCTGATGAATGGAGAAATTCTCCGTAGCTGATCGTTGTGAAAAATCAAGAAACGGATAATAAAGAAATAACAGGAGTAACAAAAAACGGGAACCTCTTTTCATGCCGTAAATTTATTAATAAACTTAATAAAATAGAGATGTTTATGCATATTTTTCTGTTATTCGGTTTATTTAACTGGTGTTAGGAAACGGGAAAGTTATTTTACCGTATGTTTTTCTTTTTTTTCATGCTTTCATTTACTTTTGCATCAGGAGGAATAACTTCAGTTTCGCAAAATATATCTGTTCAAAAAATTGCCCGATTTTAGTATGATAATTTTTTGTATTTTTTTTCTTTATTGTGAGGCACTTTTCTTATAAGTCGTAATTTAAAATCGAAAGAAAAAGAAAATACTTTGAAATGAATGATTTAATAAATTTTTACAGATCACAAAAACGAATTACCTTTTATGGATTCTAATAGAATGCCCAAAAAGATGAAATCCCTGTTCCTCAAAAGCAAGGAAGGGGAATTGGAAGTGCGCGAAGTGGCGGTGCCGGAACCCGGAAAGGGGGAAGTGCTGATAAAAATGGCCTTTGCCCCCATCAATCCCTCCGATATCAACCGGCTGAAATCGGTTCAGGAAGAAGAAATCATCCACTTTGTCCCGGGCCTTGAAGGATCGGGGACTGTTGTAGGAGCAGGCAAGGGCATTTTGCCTGCCTTCCTGAAAGGGAAGAGGGTGGCCTGCAATGCAGCTTATTCCTTCAGTGGAACATGGGCTGAATATATGGTTACCAAAGCATCGAGGTGTTTTCCTCTTCCGGAAAAAATTACCGATGAACAGGGTTCGATGCTCTTTGTCAATCCAATGACAGCTCTTGCTTTCCGCAACATAGCCGTGCGCGGAAAGCATCGTGCCATCATCAGTCAGGCCGCAGGCAGTGCGCTGGGACAAATGGTTCTTCAGCTTATGGAACGGGAAAAGATAACCGTTATCAATCTGGTACGAAATGAAAAACAGGAAAAAAGGCTGAAAACCCTGAGCGGGGGGATTGTTATAAACATAAATAATCCAGACTATTATGGCATATTACGTGAAGCAATACTTGCATTTTCTCCTACTCTTTTTCTTGATCCGGTGGGAGGGGAAATGCATGACGTTATTTTATCGTTGATGCCAGAAAATTCAAAATCAATAATATACGGCACATTATCGGGAGAAAAACTTGAAATACATCCCCGTACATTGATTTCTGCCAACAAAACAGTAACCGGTTTTTTTCTGGGGCATTATCTGGAAGAACAGAACCTGCTGTGCCTGATTAAAATGGTGAGGGAGGCAGGACGTTTTCTTGCCAGAGAACATCACATTACCATCAGGGAAAAAGTACCTCTGGAAGAAGTTCAGAAGGCAATCCCCCGGTATCTTGATAATATGTCGGCAGGAAAAATTCTGATCTCTTTGTGATGGGTTGGGTCTTGGTGAACCAGCGTGACACATCATTATACCAGCAGAACACAGTGTTACACCGTGCAAAACACTGTGCAACACTGTGAAACTATTGTGACACAGTTTAACATACAGTAAAGCACAGTGCAACACTGTGTAAAACACTGTGCAACACTGTGAAACTATTGTGACACAGTTTAACATACAGTAAAGCACAGTGCAACACTGTGTAAAACATTGTGCAACACTGTGAAACTATTGTGACACAGTTTATCATAAAGTAAAACACAGTGTTACACCGTGTAAAACACTGTGCAACACTGTGAAACAATATTGAATCTAATTCTTCAACTTATTCCGGTATTCCGGGGATGGCAGGGTTTATACTTCCGGTGCCGAGCCCGGTACCGGAATCACCACCGGATAATTGACCTTTCCGAGCACCATTTCAGCAGGCCCGATTTTCAGTTCAGACTGCATTACCTCATCCCAGGTAACTTCTTTGCCTGTATAGGCCGACATGCGCCCCATGATGGCCGCTATGTTTGACTTCACTGTATTTTCAGCCTCGTTGAAAGGTTTGTTGGTCCGTATGGCTGTTACCAGGTCAATATGCTCCTGGTCGTAGGGATTTACTTTCAGTTCCCTAACCACTTCGCCCTTTTCGTTCTTCGGGTATTCAAACTGCCAGAGAACGGTTCCGTCGGGTTTCCAGATGGTATCCTCGCAGTTGGTATATCCTTCCGTACCGCGCAGGTATTCCGATACATTATTGGTGCAGTCGTTGATCTGGCGGCACATGCTGTGGATATGAATATTCCCTTCGTACACAAAATCCACGCTGAAGTTGTCATACTGGTCGCCGGTGACTCTTCTCTGGCGGGAACCGAAAGCCACCGCGCTGACGGGATATTTACCCAGGAACCAGTTGATAACGTCGATATTGTGGATGTGCTGTTCAACGATATGGTCGCCCGAAAGCCAGCACCAGTTGACCCAGTCGCGGAGCATGCATTCCATTTCCGACCATTCCTTTTTGGGGTTGACATGCCATAGTTTCGACTGGTTCCAGTAGCAGTTGCCTCCCACGAGGTCTCCTATGGTTCCTTCCGCCACTTTACGGAATGTTTCAATGTAATTGCGCTGATGGCGGCGCTGGGTACCGGTAACCACAGTAAGTCCGAGCGTTTCTGCTTTTTTGGCTGCGGCCAGGAAAGCACGGGCACCTACCGGGTCGACGGCAACGGGTTTTTCGGTAAAGACATGTTTTTTGGCTTCCACAGCCGCGCGGAAATGCTCAGCTCTGAAATAAGGAGGCGTGGCCAGTATCACAAGATCAATATCCAGTTCGAGGACTTTTTTGTAGGCATCAAACCCGATAAAGCATTTGTCATCAGGAATTTCCACTTTCTTTTCTTCCTTCAGCTGGGCACGGAACTTGTCAATACGGTCCTGGAACATGTCGGCACAGGCCACTATGCTGAGGTCATTGCCGGCATTGAGGAAATTGATGGCGGCGCCTGTTCCTCGTCCCCCGCAACCGATAACGGCTGCTTTCAGCGGTTTCCCGTCGGGAGCTTTATCCAGCAGGGGCGGAAAAGGGTATTCTACTTTTTTCTTTTTACTGCAACCTTCCAGCAGAGCGGCAGCTCCGATAATTCCTGCCGTACCGGCAAGGGAGGCATTGACCAGAAAGTGACGACGTGACGGATTGTGTTGTTCTTTTTTCATAGCGTTGGTTTTATTTGGTTTTATGGACAGGATAGTCACATACTACGCGAAATCCTACATGGCGGCAATCGGAATACCACCAGATGGATTTGGGTATCTGGGGATCGGTTTTCAGCCAGTCGGTGGTACGTGTATAATCACGTGCGGCACAGCGGACATCGGCTGCGTCGCTCATGAATGATCCTCCGCGGATAACTTTTTCCGTTCCTTCAGCTGGCCCGGCAGGATTTTCTGCTTCTGCTGCCGGGTATTCCGGAGCATACCAGTCGCTGCAGAATTCGGCAACATTTCCCAGCATATTGACCAGTCCGAAAGGATTGGGGAGAAGGCCTGAAGGTTCGGCCGTTTTACCTCCCGAATTCATTCCGTAAATAACGTAACGTCCGATTACGGCCGTATCGGGTGCAACGATTTTTCTCATCCAGCCATGACGGCTGTATTTTTTCGGATTTCCTTCGAAGAAATAAGGACCCTGGGTTCCCCCTCTGGCGGCATACTCCCATTCGGCTTCGGTAGGAAGGCGGTAATGTTTACCGGTAACTTTTGACAGCCATTTGCAATAGGCTTCAGCGGCCTGCCAGGTCATGGTGATGGCCGGCCGGGTTCCTCTTCCCCAGCCCTGGGCAGGATCGCCCCAGGGTGGGGTAGGCCCGCTGATGCCATCCACAGCCTTTTCCTGCTGGGTGCCATGTCCTGTTCCTCCCGTCTGGGTAAAAAACGCCAGGTATTCATCCCAGCTAACTTCCAGCTTCCCCATGAAAAAAGGCCGGATATGCACCGTATGCCGGGGACCCTCATCCGGTTTCCGGAAAGGTTCATCGGCAGGACTCCCCATAACAAAGGTTCCGCCCGGGATAGCAACCATGTCGAACTGAACGGTACTTCCCGGAATCCGTTCGGTGAACGAAACAAACGAATCAACCTTTACCGGCTCGGTAAAAACCTGAACGGTAACCGTGGCCTGTTTTCCGAAATCCACATTGTGTGCGTGGATGACGCCTTCCCGGTAATGCCCAACCTGAAGGTGACAGCGAACACAACTTATTTCATTCTGATGGTCAGAAAAATACAGATGGGCTTCCTCTCCTTCACGCGAGAGGCCCCTGGGAAAAAGATTCGAATGACAGGCTATGCAGGACGCCTGGTATGTATGTCTTTCAGCCGCTTCCGGCGTCTTTTTCTCTTCCCAGTTAATCCTATCCTGGTCTTTAACCAGCGTACTCCATACATCGCGCATTCCGGTTTTAACTTTCTCACGCAGGTAAGGAAATCCATGGGGCGGCAAATGGCAATCGACACAATGAACCACTATTCCCCGCTGATTGTCATAGTGGGTCGACTGCTTCCATGAGTCGGTTGCATGCGGATGCACATGGCACGATGCACAAAAAGCATCGGTCGAAGTAACTTCCGTGGCCTTTTTACCTCCGTAAAAAAGTACCATCCCTCCTATCAAACCCGCGCCCAAAAGGATACCGGGATGATGAAAAAACTTCTTCAGGAACATTGCAAAAGTGATATTCTCTCCAGTTGGTTTGAAATTCAAATAAACAAAAAAAAGGAAAGAACACAAAGAATTGCTGTTATTATCTCCGCTATTGCAAAAGGTTTATGTTGTGGAGCGGGCACAACCAGATACAATCGGGCGGAGTATGTTTTTTCTCTGGCAATTACTCAAAATTAACAAGGGAAGATTCTGATAGATCCTCTTTAAACATTTGCTCCAGTTCATCTTCGAAAAAGAATTTCTTTTCACCGAAGGCTGGTTTCAGCTGGTCAATCCATATGGCATCAGGATGGTATTCAGCAAAAAACGGCCTGGCTACCCAGTCAGGGTTTCGTCCCTGAAGCATGCGCATAACGATGAGCTTTTCTTTTTTGCCGTTTGTGACGACTTCGCTCACACCGAGCACCTGCACTTTTCCGGGGATACACGACATGCTGGGTCCCCTTACAGTTCGGCACACTCCACTGACACTCTGATATGCCTTCCTGAAGATTTCCCAGGCTTTGACAAGAGGAATGGAGAAATAATGCTGTGCTCCCGTATCGCGGGCAATGAACATGTAATAAGGAATGCAGTTGTGATTTACCTGCAATCTCCACATCTCAGCCCATGTTTTCGGGTCGTCATTAATATGTTTCAACACAGGAGACTGCGTGCGTATCTGTGCACCGGTTGAGCGGATGTTGCGGATGGCTTCGGCAACCTGAGGTGTTTTGAGTTCGGTCGGATGAGAAAAATGCGCCATGATGGCCAGATTGATCCCATGTTTAATGATCCGTTCAAACAGATGAAGCAATTCATTGCTGTCCGGATCGGTAAGAAAACGGAATGGCCAGTAGGCCAACGCTTTGGTACCAATGCGGATAGTCTGCAGATGAGGGATATTGGCTTCCAGCAGAGCTTCAATGTATCCGCGCAAAATGGAAGCATGCATTACCATCGGGTCACCGCCCGTAAAGAGCACATCGGTAACAGAGGGATTTTTCCTGATGTAGCTGGCAAGCAGTGTTGCCTCGTCAGTCCTGAACTTCAGATGCGATATACCGGTGAACTGCGGCCAGCGGAAACAAAACGTACAGTAAGCATGGCAGGTTTGGCCCTGCCTGGGAAAAAAGAGAACCGTTTCACGGTATTTATGCTGCATCCCGTTCAGCTTTTTTCCCTCGAGAACCGGTACATTATGCTGTTGTGCAGCCGGATGCGGATTCAACTCACTGTATATTTTTTTTAATATTTCCGCTGATTGTTCCTCACTGTAACGTCCTTCAACCATTCCGGCAGCTTCGCTGAAATGAGCAGGTTGCAGCATGTCTTTCTGAGGAAAATTCAAAAGAAACATCGGATCTTCAGGCACCTTCGACCAGTCGATCAGAAAATCGGTGACATAATTGTTCGTTTTAAACGGCAATACTTTTGAGGAGATGAGAATTTCCTTTCTGAACAACTCAGAAAAATTCTTCATCTGCGGGATTTCTGTAAAATTATGCCGGTTGTAAGCCTGATATTTCATTTTAAAGAGGTTTTATAATACCATTTATTCCCGGTGCAGCAATCCGGGCTTTCTGGAGCCTTTGCACAGCGGCGTATATTGTATGAATCTGCCCTTTTATGCGTACTTCAGGTGAAAAAAACTGTCACTGCGGAAAAGGACTGTGAAATTACCTTGTTTTCAAATAGAATCCATTGATAGATGTCAATTCCACGTTAATTAAAATATGAATAATTTGTTACCTTTGTCTTATGCTCATACATTTCCGTTATGGTTTCCACTTCCGGGCTTCTGAAGGTAGTTAAGCCACCCCCTCAGTGGAAGGTTCCGGTTCTCTTACTGCTGGCCGTTCTGGCGGGGCTTTTTCTTTTTCTGGTGCACATTTCCCGTGCTCCCTCCTATCTGGGGGATGATCCGAAAACCTGCGTGAATTGTCATATTATGGCGCCCCAGTATGCCACCTGGCAGCACAGTTCGCACCGGGAAAATGCCACCTGTAATGACTGCCACGTGCCCCACAATAACATTCTGAACAAGTATTATTTCAAAGCAAAGGATGGTTTGCGGCATGCAACGGTTTTTACACTGCGGGCAGAACCCCAGGTAATTTTTATCAGGGAGGCGGGGAAAAATGTGGTGTGGAAAAACTGCATCCGTTGCCACGGGCCCCTGGTAACCAATCCTAAGCTTCAGGCCATGCGGCCCCTGCATATCAACTCCCTCGGCACACGCAACTGTACGGAATGTCACCGCCACACACCTCACGGAACCGTAAACAGCCTGGCCAGTGTGCCCAATGCCCGCGTCCCTTTGCCCTCCTCCCCTGTGCCGGCATGGCTGCGAAACATCATGAGAACCAATACAGGTGCAACACAATAACCTAATTCCCCTTAGCCATGAAACCAATCAGCGAATTGATCAGGCAGAAACCCTGGCTCGGATGGGTGTTTTTCCTGATTACCATGGTGGTCGTCTTTTTTCTCGGACTGCTGGCTTCATCCATAGTTGAACGTCGTGCCGAGGCTGTATTTGCTTACACTCCTGCTGTGGATATTGATTCCCTTGAACCCGACAATGCCGTATGGGGAAAATATTTTCCCAGAGAATACCACTCGTACCTTCAGACAGCCGACACTGTCTTCCGCTCGCGATACGGAGGTTCCGCCAGCATTGATATGCTGAAGGATGCTCCTGAGCTGGTAATCCTGTGGGCAGGCTATTCCTTTTCGAAAGATTACAACCAGGGAAGAGGCCATTATCACGCCATTACCGACATACGGGCAACACTCCGCACCGGAGCACCGGCAGGCAATGTAAAAAGCCCTTCCCCCAATACATGCTGGACGTGCAAAAGCTCCGACGTTCCCCGTCTGATCAGTGAAAAAGGCATAGCCGGCTTTTATGCAGGAACCTGGGAAACTCTCGGTCCGGAAGTGACCCATCCCATCGGCTGTGTTGACTGCCATGATCCTTCAACCATGAATCTGCACATTTCCCGGCCGGCCCTTCTGGAGGCGTTTCAAAGGCAGGGAAAGGATATAGGCGCCGTCAGCCTCCAGGAAATGCGCACGCTGGTGTGCGCCCAGTGCCATGTTGAATATTATTTCAACAAACACGTTGCAGAGGGGGTCCAGTACCTCACTTTTCCATGGGATAAAGGTTTTACTGCCGATTCCATCGAAGCATATTACGACGCCATGGATTTCGTTGACTGGGAACATGCCATCAGCAAAGCCCCTATGCTGAAAGCCCAGCACCCCGATTATGAGTTGTACCTCAGCGGAACGCATGCAAAACGGGGAATTTCCTGTGCCGACTGCCACATGCCTTATATCAGCGAAGGCGGACAAAAGTTCACCAGCCATCATATCGGAAGTCCTCTGAGAAACGTTTCCTCTTCCTGCCAGGTATGCCACAGAGAAGAAACCGACAAACTGGTGGCTGATGTATATGAGCGCCAGGACAAAATTGCCTCCATCAGGCATCAGCTGGAAAAACTTCTGGTACGGGCTCATGTGGAGGCAAAGGCTGCATGGGATGCCGGTGCCCGGAAGGAACAGATGCAGGAAATCCTGCAATTGATCCGGCATGCCCAATGGAGGTGGGATTTTGCTGCTGCCAGCCACGGGGCATCCTTTCATGCTCCGCTTGAAGTGAGCAGAATCATATCCACCGGTATCGAAAAAGCCCAGGAAGCCCGGATAAAACTTTCCCGGCTTCTCGCATCCCTGGGGCGCAATGCGGAAATTCCCTTGCCGGATATTTCATCCAAAGAGAAGGCACAAATCTATATTGGGCTGGATATGAAAACTTTACGGGAAGAGAAGGCACAATTTCTCCAGCAGGTTGTGCCGGAATGGGAGAAGAAATGAGAAGGCAAGCTTCTTTCCTCCTCAAATTGGCCTATTGCGGCCGGCAATTGACCTTTTCCATTTCAATTTCCTATATTTGTTCTTTGGCCAACATAAAAGAAACTATCAGTGAAGAAAAAGGAAAATGATGATATTTTTCTGAACAATTTCAGGCTATTGATTAGCAAATACCGTTTCCTGCCGGGTTTTTTGCCCGACAATACCTCGGAAGAAATACGCCAATTGCTGTCTGAAAACCGGACCATAAGAACGTACCACCGGGGAAAATATCTTTTCCATGAAGGTTCCGTTCCGCGCGGGGTTTTTTACCTGGAAAAAGGGATTGTGTATATACAGAAAGCTGATGAAGAAGGTAATGAACAGATTGTATATTTTTACCGGCAGGGGGATTTATTCGGATACCGTCCCATCCTTTGCAATGAGCCGCATCCGGTAAGTGCTGTTGCCCTGGAAGACAGCGTGCTTTCCTTTATATCGCGTGATGTTTTCCTGAAGGCTCTGAACCAGAGCGGGGAACTGGCAAGAAAGCTCCTTGAAAATCTGACTTTTGAATATATTGTATGGACGAATAATGTTTACCTGTTTTCCCGTAAACCGGTAAAGGTGAGGGTGGCACTGGCCCTTCTGCTCCTTTCCGATCTGTTCGGCATCAGCACCAGGCCGGGTATTTTTTCTGAATTCAGAATATCCCGTGATATTCTGGCCGCCTATACCGGTACGGTAAAAGAAACCCTCGTAAGAAATCTCACTCAATTTAAGGAAAAAGGAATTATTCAGACCAGCGGACAAAAAATTACTATTATTAAGCCCGAACAATTGATGAAAATTGTTTTCCAGGAATAACCGGATGGTTATCTGCCAGCCTGATGAAAACCTGTTGATCATCGAAATGATTTTGTATGAAACCCACATGTTTTACAAACACAAACACCGCAGTAATAAAATGCCGAACATGTGGGTTCCATCATACCATTGAAAATTAATTTTGTTATGATGAAACATTATCTGATCAGTTTACTCTTGTTTGCCTGCATTTTTGTGCCGGGCAGGGCACATGAATTGCCGCGGGTTTTTGTTTTTACCGATATCAATATTGATTCCGGAGATCCGGATGACCGGCAATCGCTGGTGCATCTTTTCTGGTACGCAAATGAAGCAGCCATCGAAGGAATTGTCCCCGACCGCTGGAATGCCAGGGGCCTGGAGGCCTGCCTGATGGCACTGGAAGCCTACCGCAGGGATTTTGCGGAATTTTCCTTTCAGGAACTGGGATATCCCGAACCGGATACATTAAAAAAGCGTATAGCCAGGGACACGTTGGATGCCTTCCGCCTTTTTCTTGCTGCGGCATCAAAAAAGGATGCTCCTCTTTATGTTCTCGTATGGGGAAATATGGAACTGTTCAAAACCTTTCTCCTGCAGAGGCCGGAGCTGATGAAAAACATCCGGCTTATCACCATTGGTACAGGCCTGATGCTGGAAAAGGATTTCCCTTATATACCAAACGACTGGCCGAGAACTATCCCCTGCAAACAATTGAACTGGAACGGGTTCGGAAGAAATCAAATATATGACAATCCGGAATTCGATGAACTCTGGTGGCTGGAAATCAACTGGACTTATGCCGGCATGTTCACAGGAAAGAAACCGGCAAGGATGCTGAAAAAACTTTCTGTTTACGGAAATCTGGGGCGACACATGAAGGAAGTGGTGAAAAACGAAAGCTGGGCTCAGTATTTTCGGGCAGGCGATACGCCCTCGCTGTTATATGTAATTGATCGTGGGCATGATAAAAACAATCCCTGCCAGAGCAGCTGGGCAGGCAAATTTGTAAAACCCTTTCCTGAAAAGAAACCCAATTACTATACCGATGATGCCGGCAAGGTGTCATGGGATTATGCGAATCCCTGCAATACATGGAAGAACCATGAGAAGGTACGGAATCATGCAGTGAAAACGCTCGAGAAGCGCCGGAATAATATGTACTCTGCATTGCTGGGAAAACTTAACCAAATTTACCGGTAAGAGGTTTCCCCCCTCGACCCTGAGTTGCTTTCTTTTCTTGAATTTACCTGTCCATGCAAAGGATTTCCATGAATCGGCCGGCAGACTAAGGCATCTGAAATTCATCGGGGCCGTTCCACCCAATCATCCCACCGGACAGCATTTTGCTCCCCTTCTGCCGCATGATCCGGCGAGAGGAACCCCGCGTATCTCTTTCCATGAGCAGGGGTGCATTCCGGTTTATTCTCCAATGGGTTACAGATGGAATACTACTTTGATTTCATGCTCACTTCCTCTAACAGGGGCTGTGATATACCGGGATGCATTTACCTTATCTACTGTGGACGGAACCTTTTTTCCGTCAATGGTCATGCTGGCCTGCCGGCAGTCACGGGGCAAAGGGATCCTGATTGTTCCCTTTTCGAAAGTTCCTTTGGTACGCATGATCACAGTGCGCGCAGCTGCATCGTATTTGTACCGGTAACTTACCTGGTTTCCTTCGTTGCCATACCCTATGGAGACCTGAACCTCATTTACGCCGGCAAAAAGCCAGCGGGGAGAAAGCTCCACCTCACGGAAGAATATGCTTTTATCTACCACTCCGGCGAGGCCTTCTACAAGGGCACTCACAAAGGCCGCCTGCCCCCATTCATTGGGAATGGCTTCTTCCTGGGCGGTCCCGTCGGTATTCACACAACCCGGCAGAACCCGGTTGTTTTTGTTCATAATCAATTCAAGCTTTTTCAGCTGTTCAACGGCAAATTCCTCCTCTCCATTCTGAAAGGCAGCTTTTGTGAGTTCCCCGCCTACCAGTGGAAGTACAGCACCGTTCATATACACTCCGGTCTTGTACCTCCCGAATTGCGGTTCAACAGGCGGATATATGCCAAACCATGCGGCAACCGATTCGGAAGAGGTTTTCTTTTCCACCTCCCTGTATGCGTTAATTATCGAAGCGGCCATTTCACGGGTAGGTGCACCACGGTTTATGTCATAGGTATTCGATAAACTCAGTGCATGAATCGGATCGGTTTTTATATGGGACGGTACCGGGTCGACAGGAATAAAATGGGCATAATATTTTCCGTTCCAGCAGGTTGTGTTCAGACGATGACGAAAAAGTTCGGCCTGAAGGTTCCATTCTTTGGCTTCATTTACTTTACCTGTTACGTTAAATAAATCTGATAACTGTTTGCATGCCTGATACATACCGCTATTATCTCCATGCATAATTCCCTTGGGGGTTTTTTCATCATTTCCTATGTGATACAGTAGGCTTTCCACTCCGGTCATTCCATCGGGTTGTGAGGTAAAATCCCATGTATCAATAGAATAAGGGCGTTTTACCAGCAGATATTCCTTTGACCATCGGAGGGGATCGGTCATCAGATACTTCATGCCTTTTACCAGCGAGGGAAGCCACTGATTTACAAAGGCCGTATCACCGGAAGTCTGCCAGTACGTATATACACCCTCCACCAGAAGATACTCCAGGTCGGCCTCAATGGGCATGCGGAAGAAAAACAACTGCTGGTTGACATCCACATAATAGAACTGTTTGTCGAAACAGTTGGTAAAGTAAAGCTGGCCTACATTGCGGTCTTTATACGATTCCCAATAATCGAAATACATGCCCGATGAGGTTTGCCGCTGAAGAAAAAACTCGAGGTAACTGGCCATATCTTTCTCCCAGTATTTATATGCTTTCATGGTGTGGATATGATCCCTAATCCAAAGTACAAACATGCGTCGTTCCTTTCCGTCGAGAACGACAGTCTGATTATAGCGCGGACTATCATAGAGCGTTTTCTTCAGATCGTTGAGCAGGCCGGCATACATCCCGGCGCTGTTGCTGAAATAAGTCTGGGCACTGACGTTCAGAACAAGAACAGACAGGACAGAAGCAAGAAGATTTTTTTTCATAATTTAATATGTTTATATATAACTAAATAATAGATTAATAAGATATATCAAATTAACCAAAACTTTAAAAAATTACAGGTTGGATTCATAACGTTTAGCAACAGGGTAAAGCCAGCAATGCAATAGCAGATCGCCATACAGACAACCAAAAGCTAATTTTTTACCGGAATCTTCCGACATCATGGTTCGTATTCAATCAGATAATAAATTGTCTGATAAACGGTTCCGTTGAATGAAATGCTATTGTTCTTTACCGGAATGGTTCTGGTTGTTTTTCTTCCCACATGGTCAAGAACGGTCACCACAGGTTTTTCCTTCCGGTTAAGGGTAACGGTAACCTTTACGGGTTCAATCAGTATAGGGCTGGTGCCGGTTGACAGCAATTCGGTATGTGCGGCATTGTATTCCATTCCGGTATTTCTTGCGCGGGCCATAACAGTGAGCAATAATTTGCCGGCATGGGCAATATCTTTTCCGGGATCGAGGCTGCTGAGAAAAACGACGGCAAATTCACCGGATATTTGCAGAGTTACATCTCCCAGCTGAATAGCTTTTGCTGGCGGAAATCCGACCAATGCCCTGGTGCCCGGAGTGTTAACCGTAAAATACCCGCGTCCCTGTTCCGACCACATCAGCTGGCCGGTGGTGGAATATACATTTCCGGAGCGCATGTAACGCGAAAGATCCATTATTTCATCCGGTTTAGGCTGGTCGGTAAACGTTATCGTCACTTTTCCGGCAGCCATTGCATGCAAGGGGAAACTGCCTTCGATTTTTTTTCTGTCCCAGTCCTGTGTAACCGTTTCCCTGAAGGAAGTATTGCCTTTCAGCACATCCGGCAGATAAACATTGCGGTTGACCACGGTTTGTCCTTCAGCAACATCCCGGCGGTAAATCATATTGGCAAGGGCAGGATACAGGGCAAGCTGGGTGGGAGAGGTAGCATTGTAAATTCCTCCCCAGGGTGTTTGTATGGTAGAGGTGTAGCGGGGGTAATCGGTGGCAAATACATAGGAAGCATCCCATCCCTGAAGTCCCATGCCATATACGGCAATTATGGGAGCGCTTTCAGCTGTCCATTCATTCGGAATCAGGCTCATCCACTCGGAAAGGGCAAAGGGCCGGTCGCTTACCTGCTGGAGTCCGGTACCAAACAGTCCTGATCCGATGGCTGATACCATGGCGGCATTGCTGAATTTTCCCGGTTTCAGGGTATGTCCTTCACCTCCGCCAAAATAGTTGTGCCGGTCGATATATCCCGTGAGGTAGTCGGCATGCAGGTTCAGTAAATGGGTTAGTCCGGTACCCGCCTGCCAGCAACTTCCCACAATAGGGCCCCGGTACCCTGTATTTCTTATTGCTGTAACAAAACGCTGATAATATTTCACCTGTTCCTGGTAAAGAAATTCAGCCTTGTCAAGCACATGCTGTTTCACCGGCCGGTTTTCTTTAACAGCCTGTTCATATTCCCAGGAAAACAGGCCATGGTTTGGCTGAGGATAAATGTTTTCCCCGTCCAGGGTTTCCCCTTCACCCAATCCTTCATTATTCCAGGCTTTTAAAAGATTTTCCTGGGTGCCGTATTTTGCCCTGAGCCACCGGCTGA
>Ga0315298_1005184_pt1 | contig 18776 bp, 20 predicted proteins | sample WHS_1_MG_FD_203077 | JGI IMG/M metagenome (GOLD analysis project Ga0315298, IMG submission 203077) | Extremophilic microbial mat communities from Washburn Hot Springs, YNP, Wyoming, USA - WHS_1_MG | ecosystem: Environmental > Aquatic > Thermal springs > Hot (42-90C) | place: USA: Wyoming...
TTCCGTGACCTGCTGCGCGCGGATGCCGCCGAGCGCGTCGCCTACGAAACTCTGAAGCGCGATCTTGCGATCCGCTTCCGCGACGACCGGAACGGCTACACCGCCGCGAAGTCCGAACACATCCAGGCCGCCATGCAGCGGGCACGAATCAACGTCAGCCGTTGAGCGCCGGCGCGACGGCCGTGCCGCCGCGTGACGCGGTCATTCATGAGTCGTCGTAACGGACCGCCTTATTGTCGTGGTCGTCGCCGCGCCGGGCGGCGCCATCGGCGATGGCGGTGCTGTCGTGGTCTGTTCGGTGGTCGTGGTCGTGGACCGAACCGGAGGTGGGCCGCCGCAGCCGGCCAGCGTTACCCCTGCGGCGGCAAGACCTGCAATGGCCACAAGCCGGCAGCCTGGATTACGCATGAACAAAATCCTCTTTCCGTAAAGCGGCATGGAATTCTCCTTTCGACAATACAACAATAATTTGCCTGCCGAGATGAGGTATGACTGACCGCTTTTTAGTTCTACTTAAAATTTGATTACGATAAAGCCTATCAATTTGACACCATTGTCCGATTACTGCCTTGATTTCGCCATAGCCGACACCGATCATGGCGAATGCTACGCGAGGGGTGCCCCAATTCGCGTGAACTCGGCACGCTGGTTCCCTCGGCCCGGGACCCGACGATCAGACGGTGAATTGTTCGCGGATGATCCGTTCCGACAGGGCCCGATCCGGATCGGAGAGGATCCTTGCGCAGACAGAGCGATCCTCGCTCGCCGCCACTGATATGACCCGCCGCACCTCGGTGAAGTCGGCCACGGCGGCCACCGGCCGCTTTTCCGATTCGAGAATCTCGAACAGGATCTCGCTGTTCGACGGCAGCAGCGCCCCTCGCCACCGGCGCGGCCGGAAGGCCGAAATCGGTGTGAGCGGCAGCAGATTGGCGGTGAGCGGCACGATCGGCCCGTGGGCGGAAAGATTATAGGCGGTCGAACCCGCCGGGGTAGAGACCAGCACGCCATCGCAGATCAGTTCCGCGAGGCGCACCCTGCCATCGATCGAGATCCGGATCTTCGCCGCCTGGCGCAACTGGCGCAGCAGGCTCACCTCGTTGAAGGCGAGCGCTTCCTCGACGGCGCCGGTCGAGGTCACGGCATGCATCCGCAACGGATGGATGTCGTTGCTCTGCGCGCGCGCAATGCGCGCCGGCAGGTCGGCCTCGGCGAAATCGTTCATCAGGAAGCCGACCGAGCCGCAATTCATGCCATAGACCGGCAGTTCGCGGTCGATCATCCGGTGAATGGTCTCGAGCATCAGCCCGTCCCCGCCAAGCGCCACGACCACTTCGGCCGCCTCAGGGCCGGAATCGCCGTATAACGCGACCAGCCGCTCCCGCGCGTCCTGGGCCTGTTCGGTCGAGGCTGCGGTGAAATGAATACGGGTCAAGCGAGCTTGCGGTGTTCGAGAACCGGCATGTCGCGCCGCACTTTCGCACCCCGGGCGGGATCGATCCGCGCGGTGGCGAAACCGGGTCCGTCGGAAACGCGGGCGACGATGCTGCCCCAAGGATCGGCGATCAGCGAGTTGCCATAGGTGAACCGTGTCTCGCCGCGGCCGTCGCGATGGGGGCCGACGCAGGCCGCCGCCGCGATCCAGCACTGGGTCTCGATGGCGCGGGCACGGAGCAGAACGTCCCAGTGATCCTTGCCGGTCTGCAAGGTGAAAGCCGCCGGCACCATGATCAGATCCGCCCCAGCACGGCGCAGGGCGAGATAAAGTTCAGGAAAGCGCATATCGTAACAGATCGACAGGCCGACGGTGAGCCCGCCGATGCGGCATGTGACCACCGCATCACCAGCGCCATAGGTCGCGCTCTCCCGATAGCCCTGCCCGTCCGGCGTCGTGATGTCGAACAGGTGAATCTTGCGGTAACGCGCGATTTCCCGCCCGTCCGGGTCGAATACAAGGGTCGTGTTGTAAAGCCGGTCGCCACCCTGCTCGCCAATCGAACCGCCATGGACATGAATGCGGTGACGCCTGGCGGTCTCGCGCAGGAATTCATAGGCGTCGCCGCCCGTCTCGCCCGATCCCGCCGCGGGAAGCACCTCGGCGGCCTCTGTCTTGGCCGCCCGGTCGCCACCAAGGCAACTCCAGACCTCCGGCAACGACACGAGGCCAGGCCGGTCGGCGGCAACGGCCGCGTCGATCAGCCCTCGCGCCTGGGCGATATTGGCGCCCTTTTCGGCGCCCGGCGTCATCTGGATGACGGAGAGGCGAAGCGTATCGTCCTGCATCACCCTATCGTGCGCCAGGTGCCGAGCGCAGGCAAGCGCGCTATTCGGCCGCCCGTCGTGCCGCAAAATGGGCCGCGAGCCGTTCCACGGCCTCATCCAGCACCGCCTCGCGCTTGCAGAAGGCGAACCGCGCGTAATGCCGTGGCGCCTCGCCCGGATAGAACGCGGAAACCGGAATGGCAGCCACCTTCGCGTGTTCGGTGATGTGCCGGCAGAAATCGGCATCGTCGCCGTTGAAGCCGAGCGGCGCGAAATCGGCCGTGACGAAATAGGAGCCGTGGCTCGGCAGCACGCCGAAGCCGATCCGCCGCAATCCTTCCGAAAGCCGGTCGCGCTTCGCCGCGAGATCGGACGCGAGCGAGGCGAAATAGGCATCGTCCTTGGCGAGCCCCACCGCCACCGCGCGCTGCAGGTTGGGCGGCGTGGTGAAGGTAAGGTTCTGGTGCGCCCGCGCGATCACCCCCGCCAGCCGCGCCGGCGCGGTGACATAGCCAATCTTCCAGCCCGTCAGGCTGAACGTCTTGCCGGCGCTGCCGATGCGCACGCAGCGCTCGCGCAGGCCGGGCAGGCTCATCAGCGGGATATGTTGCAGTCCGTCGAAAACGAGATGCTCGTAAACTTCGTCGCAAACCGCATAGCAGTCATGCTTGACGAGAAGGTCGGCGATGAAGCCGAGCTCTTCGCGAGTGAATACCTTGCCCGTCGGGTTCATCGGCGAATTGAGCAGCAGCAGCTTTGTCTTCGGCCCGAACGCGGCCGCCAGTTCGGCCCGCGGCAGCGCCCAGTCCGGCGGGTTGAGCCGCACGAGCCTGGCCGTCGCCCCCACCAGTTGCACCACCGGCAGATAGGTATCGTAGAGCGGTTCGATCAGCACGACCTCATCACCGGGATCGAGCAGGGCGAGCAGGCTTGCGGTAATCGCTTCGGTCGCGCCGGAGGTCACCACCACCTCGCGGGCCGGATCGGCCTCGATTCCATAGAAACGCCTGTTCGCCGCCGCCACCGCCTCGCGCAGTTCGGCCACGCCGGTCAGCGGCGGATACTGGTTGCGCCCGTCACGCAGCGCCGCGGCAGCGGCCTCGATCACGTCTGCCGGGCCATCAGTATCGGGAAATCCCTGGCCGAGATTGATCGCCCCATGCTCGACCGCGAGCGCGGACATGATGGTGAAGATGGTCGTGCCGATATTGTCGAGCAGCTGGTTGGGCAACTTCACGCGTCTCACTCCGTACGACTGGGCCTCCGCACTATCGCGACGCCGGGCGGAAGGGCAAGGGGTTTAGCGGACCGGGCTTGATTCGTGGGCAGTAATTGCTGTTTCCTTAGGCACGACTTCTGCCGCCCCGGTAGGCAATGCGCGTGCAGCAATGGCCAGGCGATATTGGCACGGTGCATGCATCAAAATTTCGTGCCGGCCGGGATGGCCGGTGCGCGCATCTGCTCGCCGGGATAAACCGCAACAAGGAGGGTGCCCGTCTCGGATCGGGCGTGAACCGGATGAAGAAAATCGAAGCGATCATCAAGCCGTTCAAGCTGGACGAGGTCAAGGAAGCCTTGCACGAGGTCGGGCTTCAGGGCATCACGGTGATGGAGGCGAAGGGATTCGGGCGGCAGAAGGGCCACACCGAACTCTATCGCGGTGCCGAATATGTTGTGGATTTCCTGCCGAAGGTGAAGATCGAGGTGATCTGCGAGGATGCCGTTGCCGAACGCGCGATCGAGGCCATCACCAATGCCGCGCGCACGGGCCGCATCGGTGACGGCAAGATTTTCGTCTCGACGATCGAGGAAGTCATCCGCATCCGCACCGGCGAAAAGGGCGAAGCGGCGATCTGACTCTTTCAAACCTTCCTTCAAACCCAACGAGAGCGGAACCGCATGGGGCGGGCCCGCACAATGACCAGCAGTGAGGACGACAATGGCGAAGAAGCCCGCCGGTAGCGGCGATGCGATCAGCAAGGTGATGGCCATGATGAAGGAGAACGGGGTCGAGTATGTCGACCTGCGGTTCACCGACCCGCGCGGCAAGTGGCATCACACCGCCCAGCACATCTCGACGATGGGCGAGGACGCGTTCCGTGACGGCATCATGTTCGACGGTTCCTCGATCGCCGGCTGGAAGGTCATCAACGAGAGCGACATGATCCTGATGCCGGATCCTGAAACCGCGGTGATGGACCCGTTCGCGGCGAAGCCGAGCATGGTCATTTTCTGCGACATCCTGGAGCCTTCGACGGGCCTGCCCTACTCGCGCGACCCGCGCTCGACCGCCAAGAAGGTCGAAGCCTATGTCCGCGCTTCGGGCGTCGGTGACTCCATCCTGTTTGGCGCGGAAGCCGAGTTCTTCATCTTCGACTCCGTGCGCTTCGGCACCGGCGGCAATTTCGGCACCTACCAACTCGACAGCATCGAAGGCCCCGGCTCCTCGCTGAAAGACTACCCGGAAGGCAACATGGGCCACCGCCCGGTGGTGAAGGGCGGCTATTTCCCGGTTCCGCCGGTCGACTCCGAGAGCGACCTGCGCGCCGAAATGCTCTCGACGATGGGCGAGATGGGCCTGCCGATCGAGAAGCACCACCACGAGGTGGCGCAGAGCCAGCACGAGCTCGGCACCAAGTTCGGCACGCTGGTGCAGATGGCCGACCAGATGCAGATCTACAAATACTGCGTCCACAACGTCGCCCACAGCTACGGCAAGACGGCGACTTTCATGCCGAAGCCGATCTATGGCGACAATGGCTCCGGCATGCACACCCACCAGTCGATCTGGAAGAACGGCAAGCCCCTCTTCGCCGGCAATGGCTATGCGGATCTGTCCGAGCTCTGCCTTTACTACATCGGCGGCATCATCAAGCACGCCAAGGCGCTGAACGCCTTCACCAACCCGAGCACGAACAGCTACAAGCGGCTGATTCCGGGCTTCGAGGCGCCGGTGCTGCTGGCCTACTCGTCCCGGAACCGCTCGGCCTCCTGCCGCATTCCCTACACCACGAACCCGAAGGCCAAGCGCGTCGAAGTCCGCTTCCCCGACCCGACCGCGAACCCCTATCTGGCCTTCGCCGCGATGGCGATGGCCGGGCTCGACGGCATCAAGAACAAGATCCATCCGGGCGACCCGATGGACAAAAACCTCTACGACCTGCCCCCCGAAGAACTCCAGGGCATTCCCACCGTCTGCGGCTCGCTCCGCGAGGCGCTGGAATCCCTTGCCGCCGACCATGACTTCCTGCTCGCCGGCGACGTGTTCAGCAAGGAACAGATCGAGAGCTATATCGCGCTGAAGTGGGAAGAAGTGTACCGCTTCGAGCATACGCCGCACCCGGTCGAGTTCGAAATGTATTACTCGGCCTGATCCGGTCGGATACGAATGATCATCGGAGACCGGTCCGGCATGCCGGACCGGTCTCCCCCGATTGTGGTGCGGGTCGATTTGTTGCCTGCCCATCGCATTTCATCTAGGAATTCCAGTCGGAAATTGTGAAGGGGCGTTAGCGCCCGCCGGGGGTTCCCGTTGAGTTTCGAATTCGCGGAACGCAAGCTGGCCGCGATCATGGCGGTCGATATGGTCGGATTCTCGCGGCTGCTCGGCCAGGATGAGCCCGGCACGCTGCGACGCCTCGCCAAAGCGCGTGCCGAAGTGATCGATCCGGCAGTCCATACCCATCATGGTCGCGTGTTCAAGGCGACCGGGGATGGCGCTCTAGCCGAATTCCCGAGTGCGGTGCTGGGCCTGCGCTGCGCCATCGAGATCCAGACACGCCTGCACGAGCTCGACGGTGAAGACAACGCGCCCGCGCCTCTCCGGTTCCGCATCGCCGTGCATCAGGGCGAGGTTGTCATCGATGGCGATGATCTGCTGGGCGACGGCGTGAATGTTGCCGCCCGCCTTGAACGTCTTGCGGAACCTGGAGGAATTTGCATCTCCGCCCGCGTGCAGGAGGATGCCACCGGCAAGATCCCGCTGCGCCTGGTCGATCTTGGCCCGCATCGTCTGCGCAACATCGCCCGCAGCGTGAACGTGTTCCGCGTGGCGTTACCCTGGCAGGAACACGACGACCCGGAGTCGGAGCGCACTTTCGTTCGGATGGCTCCGTCGCGCCACTATCTGCTTATCCCGGCGGAAGGACGAGCGATCCGCGAAATCCCGATTGGCCCCGAACCGCTCACGATCGGCAGGACACCTCCCTGCCCGGTGGTTCTGCGCGACCGCGAGGTTTCGCGGCAGCACTGCCAACTGGAACTCCGCAATGACGAAGTCTGGCTGACCGATCTCGACTCGTCCAACGGCACGTTTCTCGATGGCAATCGCCTCTCCGGCCCGGCTCTGCTGGCGCATGGTGCGGTCATCCGCCTGGGCAACCAGGAGCTCATCTACCATAACGGCGGTGCCACGCCGCTCAGTTCTGCCCCGCAGGCGATCGGCGCGCCCGACCCCCCGCCCTGACGACCGGCCCGCATCCGAAGGGAGACCATCGAGAATGAGCAACGCCGTCCTGGTTCTCAACGCCGGTTCGTCGAGCCTCAAATTCGGCATTTTCGATACCGAAGACGGCCAGCCCCGGCGCGCGCACGGCATGATCGAGCGGATCGGCGAGGCGCCGCATTTCCAGGGCTTCGATGCCGAAGGCCGGCCCGTCACCGAACGGCGCTGGGAGACTGGCGCGGCCATGACGCACGAGGATCTGCTCGGCCCGCTGCTTGACTGGGCCGATGATCATCTCGACAGCGACCACCTCGTTGCTGTCGGGCACCGAATCGTCCACGGCGGCCAAAATTTCGCGGCGCCAGTCCGGCTCGACGAGGCGGTCATCGCCGCACTCGCGGCACTCACTCCGCTCGCCCCGCTGCACCAGCCGCACAACCTCGCCGCGGTGCGCGCCATCGCCCGCCTGCGCCCGAACCTGCCTCAGATCGGCTGTTTCGACACCGGGTTTCACCGCACCATGACCGACGTCGCAACCCGGCTACCCCTGCCTGCGCGTTATCACGAAGCCGGTGTGCGGCGATATGGCTTCCACGGCATTTCCTATGAATACATCGCCCATGCCCTTGCGGCGGCCGACCCCGCACGGGCGGCCGGCAAGGTCATTGCCGCTCATCTCGGCAACGGTGCCAGTGCCTGCGCGATGCTGGCCGGCCGATCGGTGGAATCGAGCATGGGCTTCACCGCGCTCGACGGGCTGATGATGGGCACCCGCCCCGGCACGCTCGATCCGGGCGTGGTGCTCTACATGGTCGAACAGGAACAGCTCGACGCCAAGGCCATCAGCCGCTGTCTCTACAGCGAATCCGGCCTGCTCGGCGTTTCCGGCGAGGCATCGGACATGCGGACGCTGCTTGTCAGCGACCGCTCGGAGTCCCGCCTGGCGGTCGACCTGTTCTGCCATCGCGCGGCCCGCGAGATCGCCGCGCTGACCGTCGCCCTCGGCGGGCTTGAAACCCTGGTCTTCACCGCCGGCATCGGCGAACACGCCGCGCCGGTGCGGCGGATGATCTGCGCCCGCCTCGCCCATCTTGGCATCGTGCTCGATGACGCTTCGAACGAACGGCACGCCCCGGTAATTTCCGCCTCCGCGTCCACGATCGAGGTGCGGGTGATCCCGACCGACGAGGAGGCGATGATCGCCCGGCACACCGCCGCCCTCCTCTCGGGCTGACCGCCCGGATTGCGAATTGCCACCAAAACATCATCCACGCGGGCAATGCGCTGCTCTAAAGCCATGCCCGGCGGCCGCGACCTGCCCGGTCCGGCTGACAGGCTCGCGTGTCCGCATGCGGTGGGTCACGGCAACAAGGGAGTTCCTGAATGAAACGCGCACTCATCATCGCCTGTTCGGCGCTCTCCGCCGTTAGTGTCGCGGCTCTCGCCGCAACCGGGCATGAGGTCGTCACCCAGCCCGATGCCCGCGGCATCGTCCGGAAGATGATGGACGCACCGCAGCCCATGCCGAGCGACGCGGAAATGACGGCCATGGTCCGCCGCAAGATCAAATACGTCTTCGTGCTCTATCAGGAAAACCGTTCCTTCGACTCGTATTTCGGCACCTTCCCCGGCGCCGACGGGCTTTATTCGCAGCCGGCCTCGAAAACCCCCGGCTTCGTGCAGACGCTGATCAACACCAACGGCAGCCGGACCACGATTTCGCCATTCCGCATCGGCCCGAAGCAATACGCCTGGGATACCGACGACATCGATCACTCCCACGCCCGCATCGTCGCCAAGATGCATGTCGTGAACGGCACCGCCCGCATGGACCGTTTCGCGATCACCGAGGAGAAAAAATATTCTCCGCATGGCGATCCTTCACTCGAAGCCAAACAGTTCGGCGAACTCTCCATGGCCTACGAGGACTGCGACACGGTGCCTTTTCTGTGGCGCTACGCCGATCGCTTCGTCCTGTTCGACCATGTCTTCCAGGACATTGCCGGCCCCTCGACGCCCGGCAATCTCTCGATCTTCGCTGCCCAGACCGGCCTGACCCAATGGGCGTTCCACCCGAATGAGGCGACCGGGACCTTCAAGGGAGGGCCGGAAACCACCAACGCCGCTGGCGGGCGGATCAGCGAGGCAGGCGCCGGTGTCCCGGTGGTCACGGACGACGATCCGTTCTGGGGCTCGCCGCTCGATCCCGACCCGAAGGTGCCGGTCAATCCTCACGACTTCACAAGCCCGCACGGCGCGCATGTGCAGATCAACCAGACCTATGCCTCGCTGGCCCTGACCACCGCGGGCCACGCAATCCGGCGCGAAACCGCGCATGACGAAAATCCGCGGCTCGACCTCGCCGATGTGCGGCAGGACATCGCCTATCTCGCCGCGCACGGCCAGAAGCCGGTCGACTGGGGCTGGTACGAGGAAGGCTACGGCAAAGCTGTCAGCACCGCGCACGAGGGCCCGACCGATGCCGACGGCGTGCACGCCGCCTACATCACCCACCACAACGGTCCGCAGTATTTCGGCTACGTCGCCAACAATCCGGCGGAACGTGATCACCTGCACGGCGCCTCCGCCTTCTTCACGGCGCTGAAGACGGGCGGCCTGCCGGCCACGGGCGGCGTGTTCTATCTCAAGGGCGGCTATCTCAACGACATGGGCCTGACGCCGGACAACCCGAGCGCCAAGGCGCGCAGGAATTTCCGCGGTGACGACGATCATCCGGCCTACTCGGACTCGCAGATCAGCGAGGCCTTCGTCGCCAGGGCGGTGAATGCGATCGCCCGCAGCCGCTACTGGAAACACGCGGCAATCATCATCACCTGGGACGATTCGGAAGGCGATTACGACCATGTGCCGCCACCGATCGTGGTGAAGGGGCCGGACCACGAGCCCCTCACCTTCGGCCCGCGCGTGCCGCTGATCGTCATTTCGCCCTATGCGCGGGTGCACCAGATCTCCCATGCCGTTGGCAGCCAGGCCTCGGTGGTAAAATTCGTCGACAAGGTATTCGGTCTCACCCCGCTCGCCCTTCTGCCGGACGAGATGAAGGGCCGCCGCCTGGGCCTGAAGGAATTCGGCGAGGCGAATGTCGGCCCGGCCGACGCGATCACACCGGACACGACGGACCTGATGACCGCCTTCGACCCCGCGCGCCTCGACGGCAAGGCCCGCCCGCTGCCGCCGAGCTACGCCATCATCCCTGATCACGACATCACCTCCCTGCCGCAATTCGGGGGCAAGGGCTGCCAGGCCGACGGCATCGTCCCGACCGATGTCGCAAAGGGCATCCACACGAAAATCCCGGCCGACTTCAACCCGCTGCCGAAGACCAATCCGTCCGCCTGAACGCCTTTGGCAGTCCCGGCGCGACCTCCCCGATCGGATGGCATCATTCGATCGGGCATCGAACGCGGCGGCCGGCGTGCTTGCAACATCCAGGGCCGCCGCCCCATATGTCCGGTGAGACACGTTCCGTCCGGGGAGATTGTCGATGAGCTACCACCTGTCGAAAATGGTCGGCCTGGGCTTCGATGCCGCGGTCGACGCCACCATCGCCGCCCTCCAGGCGGAAGGGTTCGGCGTGCTGACAGACATCGACGTGGCAGCCACCATGCATAAGAAACTCGGCGTCGCGTTCCGCCCCTACCGCATCCTCGGCGCCTGCAATCCCCGCATGGCGCACGAGGCGCTGAAGCTGGAAGACAAGGTCGGCACCATGCTGCCCTGCAATGTCATCGTCCAGCAGCACGATGACGGCTCGGTGGAAGTTTCGGCGATCGATCCGGTGACCTCGATGCAGGGGATCGACAACCCCGAACTCGCCCGCCTTGCCGGCACGGTGCGCGATATGCTGCGCAGCGTGGTGAACCGCATCGCCTGACTCCGACGCCTTCGCATCGAGGATCTCGATCTGCCCCACCCGGGGCTGGCTATCGTGACATTCTTCCTGGCTGGCATCATCAAGGGTGTGCTCGGCCTCGGCATGCCGGTGATCACGATGGGCGTGCCGGGCGTCATCCTGAGCCCGGCGGAAGCGGCCTCGCTGCTGCTCGTGCCTTCCTTCGCGACAGATCTCTGGCAGTTCCTCGACCATCGTGACGCCGGGAAGGCAATGGCACGATTCTGGCCGATGATGGCCGGTGTTCTCGTTGTCGCATCGGTTGGCAGCGATCTGCTCGCCGGACATGACGCCCGCCCCGAAGCCGCGGCTCTCGGCGCGAGTCTGGCCTGGCACAGCACGCTACCGGCGGCTCGCTGGCCATGTTGGCGCTCGCCCTCGCACCTGCGCTGGCGGGCTTGGCGCTAGGCGGACCGCTGCGCCGCAAGGCCCATCCGGACCAGTTTCGTCGCCTGTTCCTCTACGGACTGATCGTCCTCGGCGCCTTCATCGTCTGGCATGCGGCTTCCGGCGCCGCCTGAGCCCGCGCCGTCCGGACCGAGACCGGGATCAGCCTGAAGTGGCTTGCATGCGCTGCATCAGCATGTCGGCGAACGCATCGAGAATTCGATGCACCGCCGGATTGCGATACGCAAACACGGGTTCATGCTCCGGGTGCACGAGCATCGCAGCGTTGGCCTCGAAGACGAGTACCCGCCCGTCCGGCAGAATCGAAAAATCGATCCCGGCATAATCGAGGTCGAGCCGGCGCCCGATCGCGCCGATCGCCTCCAACGCGGCGTCGCCGATCGCCGCCACAGGATCGTCCAGGAACCGGGCCTCCTCGGCCCGCCGCACCGGATCGAGGTCCATCCCGGCGGTCCAGTAATGCACCATCCAGTGCGGCCCGATGGCGAGATGATAGGGATAGGCGACCCGATCCACGAAGATCATGCGGTATTTGCGATAATACCCGTCAGCGCTGCGATAATCGATGAATCGGCTCAGATACTTTTCGCCCTGCTCGCCCGCCGCGTCTTCGAGTTCGCCTGCCGTCCGCACGCAGCGCAGGCCCTTACCGCCATGGGTGCCCACGGGCCGGATCAGCGCCGGCAGACCGGTGCTCACGGCAACCTCGCCAGCCGCAATTCGCAACACCGGCGGCACCACGGTCCTCTCGATCCCGTTCAGCAGGGCAGCCAGCGCCGTCCGCCCGGTGCGTGCCACGGCTTCTGGCCGGTTCAGGACAGGTCGCCCGGCAGCGAGCGCCCGATGCACCGCCTCACCCAGTGGCGGCATCAGATCCGCTTCGCCGATCGCATTGAAGATCAGATCGTGCGGCGGCAGATCCGGTTCCGTGTCGTTGGCGTGATCGATGAACCACTCGGCCAGCGCGTAGCGCCCGTGTGGCAGGAGGTGTTCCGTCGGCAGGCTCGCCTCGGCGACGCAGGTAAGCACCAGCACCCTCGGCGCATCTGGTGGCCCCGGATGGAGAAAGACGGGATTGTGACGGAACGCGGTTTCGCGGTGCAGGGCAGCGGCGTCCGGCTCGCTGGCCGCCAGCAGCACGGCGAGCGTCCGGTGGGCATCGATCAGGCCGGGATCCCGGCACAGCGCGGCCCTCGCGGCGGCGATCGCCTCGATCGTCTGGCCAAGCCGCGCGCGTGTGGAGCCGAGATTGGCCAGCGCCCGGCCGCTCGGGTCGCCTGGCGCGGCACGGTCGAACCAGGCCGCCGCCTCTTCGAGGCGCCCCAGCTCGGCGAGGCAGTTGCCCAGCGCGACGAGTACTGGCGCTCCCGTCGCGCCATGAGCGATCGCTGTTGCGAAAGCCTCCGTCGCCGGCTCGAACCGCCCGAGCATGCGCAACGCCCGCGCGCGGGCCAGCAGCACGCCCGGATCGTCCGCATCGGCCGCCGCCTCGGCGACAGCAAGCGCCGCCTCGGGTTCACCCGCATCGAGCAACGCCGCCGCGCACGGGGCGGCAATGCCTCGCTGGCCGGGATCAGCAGCCAGCAGGTCGCGATAGAAGCCGATGAGATCAGGCCCACAATCTGCTAGGGCAGGGTTCATGATCCGATCCTGCCATCCCGGAATGAAGGCGGAGTTAATCTCCGGAACGGATCAGGCGAGGCCGAACGACGCCGCGTTCTTGTAGAGCATGTAGACCGCGACGACGAAGACGAGCCCCGCAAAAATCCGGTTCAGCGCGGCGCGCCGCCCGGCCAGATGGATCGCCAGCCGCGTGCCGATCAGCCCGCCAATCACGCCGCCCACGATGAACTCCACCGCAACCGGCCAATTCACAAGGCCGGAAGCCGCGTAGTTCACCGCGGTGGTCAACCCGAAGCTGCCAACCGACAGCAACGACGAACCGATCGCGAAAATCATCGGCATCCCGGTCGAGAACAGCAGGCCGGGCACGATCAGGAACCCACCGCCGATGCCGAAAAAGCCCGACAACGCGCCAACCGTGAGCGCCGCGGCGGCGACAGCCAGCAGCGTTGCCGCGTCCAGCCGCTCGGCCTGGCCCGCCGTGCCATCCGCCACGCGGCGCGGCCGCAGCATCAGCAACCCCACCGTGATCATCAGGATTGCAAAGAGAAACAGCAGCTTCTTGCCGTCAAACGCCTTGCCGAGCGTGGAACCCGCCGCGGCCCCGACGATGCCGAGAACGGCGAAGATGGCCGCGCTCCGCCACCGCACATTCCCCTTGCGCGCATGACCGCCGAAATTCGCGAACGCGTTGGCCGACACTGCGAGCGCGCTGGTCCCGATCGCGACATGGGGGGCGAGGCCGATGACGTAAAGCATAAGCGGCGTCGCCAGGATCGACCCGCCCCCGCCAATCAGCCCGAGGGTGAAACCGACCGTACCACCAGACAAAAGGGCGAGAACCGTCTCGATCATGCCAAACCTCCCCAGGCGGCTCCCGCCATAGAACATTCAGATTCGCGAATATGTCTAGGCCAGGATATATTTTGATTCAAGAATACGATGCCGGACCAGTCACGGCCGGATGATGACGTATCTTTTGCCCGCAAGTTCCATCAGCCGGGGCACGCCAAAGGGCACGGGCTTCACCCTGGGGTTCAGCACCGGCGCATGACCGGTGTCGCGCTTCAGCGTCTCGATCGTGTTCATGCACACGTCGAACTCGACGTTCTGTGCAATCAGGCTGTCGACCCGCTGGCGCAGCGGCGAATCGGCGAAGGTAAGTTCCACGCCCGGCCCGAAGGCGACCACGACGATCGAGGCGGTATCGGGCCAGACCTTCAGCACCGTGTTGGCGTTGTTGAGAACCTCGCGCTGCTTTTCCATCGCCGAGTCGGAGAGTTGCAGCGCCAGCAGGTGGGTGGCGAAAGGATTGTCGGCGGCGGCGCGCCCCACCCCCATCGCCGCCGCCGCAATACCGAGCCCGCCGAACAGCCGCCGGCGCGAACTCATGAAGCCGCGTAACCCGGATTACCGGCGATCCCGAGTACCTTCACCCGGTTGGGCCGTGTCAGCTTCACCGTCTTCACCTGGCGCAGATGCCGGGCCACGACGTCCCAGACCGGCGTGCCGGTCTGCGGCAGCGACACCGAGGCCCAGCTCGCGATGGTATAGTTTTTCGCCGCCTCAACCTTGGTGCCGTCATCGAGCTCCATCCCGGAAATCCGGTGCCCGATCGATTTTGCCGGCGCGCAGGCATAGTTCATGCCGCCGACGCGGATCATGTCGCCGCCCTGCTGGTAATACGGATTGCGATTGAAGAGATTGTCGCAGACATCCTCCATCATCGCCTTGATCTGCGCGCCCGTCATGGTCTGCTTGTACACCATCGGATAGGTGATGGCAGTTTCCGCCAGCAGGTCGCCCATCGTCAATGCTGCGCCACCGAGAACCGTATTGCCCCAGCGGAAACCCGGCGAGAAGGCGATCTGCGCGCCGGTTTCGGCCCGCAGCGCATCCATGATCACCTGATCCACCGAGCCGTAGAAATTATTGCGCCGGTACAGCAGCGTTTCGGTCTCGGCCAGCTTTTCGTCGAGCATCGCGCGATGCGGCGCCTCCTGCGCCTCCACCGCCGCTGCCACCGCCGCGTCCTGCTTCACCTGGTCAGCATAGATTGGCAGCAACCGGTAATGCACGTCCTTCACCTGGCCTTTCGCCAGTTCAAGGTCGAGCACCGCGATGAACTTGCCGGCCGTGCCGGCATTCGTCACCAGTGTGATCCCGCCGGGATTCTTCACCGGCACAGGATGCGGCACCGCATCGTGCGTATGGCCGCCGAGAATGACGTCGATCCCGCGCACCTGGGAAGCCAGTTTGAGATCGACCGGCATGCCGTTATGGGAGAGCAGCAGCACGGCATCGACCTTCTTCACCTCGCGCAGCTCGTCGACAACCTTCTGCATCCGGCCAGGATGGATGCCGAACCGCCAGTCCGGCGTGAACCGGCGTGGATGCGCGATCGGCACATAGGGAAAGGCCTGGCCGATCACGCCGACGCGGTAGCCGCCAAGTTCGCGGATGACATAGGGCTGGAACACGCGCCCGGTCTTCTGGTCGAAGGCCGGCGCGCCCATCATCTGCGATTCCGCCGAGAGAAACACGTTTTGCGCGATGAAGCGCCCGTGCAGCGCCTTGATGATCGCCTCGATCCCGTCCTGCCCGTAGGTGAACTCCCAATGCCCGGTCATCGCATCGATGCCGAGCAGGTTGCCGAGCGCCACCATGTTCTGCCCGCGGGTGAGATTGGCCATCCCCGTGCCCTGGCAGAGATCGCCGCCATCGAGCAGCACCGACCGCCCCGGTCCGGCGCCGGCGCGGAGGCTGTCGATCACCGTCTTGAGGCTGGCGAACCCGCCGAGCCGCCCGTAGCGGTGCGCCAGCGCCTCGAAGTCGAGGAAGGTGAAGGCGTAGGCGTCCCGCGTGCCCGGCTTCATGTGGTAGAAATCGAGGAACGCGGTGCCCACCAGATGCGGCGGACGCCCCTCCGCGCTGCCGACGCCGATATTCTGCGTCGGCTCGCGAAAATGCACCGGCCTGGCATTCGCATGCGTGTCGGTCTGGTGGATGATGCGGACATCGCCGCTCATCTTCACATCGTAAGGATCGCTGGCCGACCAGGCGAGCCGCGGCAGCAGCGCCGTGCTGGCCGCCGCGGTGAGAAGCGCGCGTCGTGCAATCGTCATCTGTTCATTCCCCGCCTGGCCGGCTCAGCGCGGCACTTCGTTCCGCCAGAGATGCTTCTGGCTGCGCGCCTGGGCGATCGAGGCCGCCGCCAGCGCCTCGGCCCGCTTCGCGGAGGCTTCGGCTTTCGCGTAATCCCCTGCCGCATCCGCCGCTTTGGCCGCCTTGAAAGCGGCGACCGTCGGCGTCCACTGGTCTTCGAGGGCCGCGGCCGTCTTCATCTTCGCCGCGGCAGCGTCGATCGCCCGCGCCGCGTCGTCCTTCCCGGCGGCATGCGCAATGCCGAGCCCAAGAACCGTTGCCGCCAGCACCCAAGCCATCCGCTTCATGACCGCGCCCCCGGGCCCGCGATGGGCAGGCCGTTGCTCATGTAGGTGAGGAAGTAGGCAAGGTCGCGATAGGCCGCCGAATCCGGCTTCGCCGGCACCGAACGCACCTTCTTGTTGCAACCGATGAACCGCCGCACCAGCGTGCCGACATTGCCCCATTTCGAACGGTAGACGGGGAAAGATGCCGTGATGCCGAGCGCCGGCGCCAGATACTGCCCCCGCAGCCGCTTGCCCGCCGCCTGCACATGGCAACTGGCACAGGAAAAATTCAGCTGCCCGCGGCGCGAGTAGAAATATTCCTTGCCCGCCTCATAGGCCGCGAGCGCCCTCTTGTCGTTGGGGATGACGACATGGATCGGCTTGCCGTCCGAGGTCGAGGTCATGTAGGCGACGATGTCGGCGAGTTCGCCCTTTGTCAGGCTCAGCGCCTTCAGCCCGTGCCGTGTGCGGCATTCGTTGACGGCGATGCCGATTGTGACGACCTTGCCGGTCTTTTCATCGAACTTCGGATAATCCTGCGCAATGCCGATCCCGCCATGCGGAAAACATGAGGCATAGCTCGCACCGTCGGGAAACTTCGTGTCGAACGCCTTCTTCCCGGCGTCCACCGCGAAGGAATAGGGCGGAAATTCGAGGATCTGCTTCCACTGCGCCCGGTCATTCGCGCTGAAATTATAAGGCCCGTTCACGTAATCCTTCAGCTCGAGCTTCGGGAAACGTGTCTGGAAATACCTCTGGAACGCCTTGAGATCGGCCGCCGGATCGGCTTTTGCCGGCCGCGCCAGCCCCAGCGCCGCGAAGGCCGCGATCATCAGCCACACGCGTTTCATCGTCTTGTCCTCCCCCCAAGCCATGCGCGCGCCGGCGCGGTTCACACCGGCGCGCATCGCTCACATGATGGCCGCCGACATGCTCGCGGTCTCGCCCTTGTTGTCGACCCACGAGACGCCGATCGGATCGCCCGAGGCGCCGCCCTTGAACGAGAACCGGATGAACGGGTTCTTCGAAACCGCGGGTCCCCAGAACCCTCGCAGCACGAGCTTGCCCTTGTGGGTGAACTCGACCACCTCGATGTAGTGCGGCGGGATGAGCTTGCCGTCCTTGCCTTTCACGAAGCCGGAATCCATCGGGTGCTTGATCAGCGCCTCGACCGTCGTGACCCCGCCCGAAGTGGTCGCGTGAACCAGAATCTGATGTGCCATCATTCGTCTCCTCAGCCGCAACCGCCCAGCGTGACCTTGACCCTTTTCGACGTGCTGTAGAGCTTGCCGCCCGACTTCACGACCGCGATGACCTCCGTGGTCTTGGCGAGTTTCAGCCGGCTCGAGATCGCCGGGCTGGTGCCCTCCGGAATTTCATAGGCGCAGGCAAGCGAATAGGGGTTGTGCCGGGCCAGCAGCGCCACGCCGGTAATCTTCGGCTCGTTCGCATCAACCGAAATCGGCACCACCGCGCCATTCTCGGCAATGTCCGGCGCGTCCATCTTCACTTGCGTGGTCGGCGTGAGACTGGAACTGCCCCAGAGCGCCTTGAGCGCCGGATCGGGCGTCGTCGCCTTGAACGCCGCCTCCGGCCACAGCGACGCCTTCGGCGCGGCAACAGCGGCGGCACGGCCCGATCGCGGCAGCGCCAGCGCCGCGGCAGCGCCGGCGGCGCCGAGCAGCACGGTTCGCCGCGCGGGTCCGGTGGTTTCTGGTTCGGTCATCATCTTTGGTTCCCCCAATTTCCGAATTCCCGCCTTAACGCGGTCCGTTTTCATTTGGTGTAGAGAAAGTCGATCACTTCGTTGATCTGCGTCGGCGTCAGGATCAGGTTTTTCCCAAAGGCCGGCATGACGGTCTGCGGGTTGCGCGCCTGCTCGTCGAACACGATCGCATAGAACGTCTTGCGATCCGGAATCATCGCCTTCACGTTCTTCAGCGCGGGCCCCACATCGCCGGGTTCGACCGCGCCGGCAAAACTGTGACAGGCGACGCAGTTGCCGAGCGCCTTCGTGGTGGCGATTTTTTCACCCGCGGCAATCTGCTGCGGCGTTGCCGCCAGAACCCCGCCGGGCAGCGCCGCCACGGCAAGACCGAGCAGGATGCTGGTGCGTTTCATCTCCTCCTCCTCATTTGCTGCTGCCCTTCATGTTGTCCACCGGACCGGTGGTGCGCGGGGTCAGCCCCATCTTTGCCGCGCTCGAGGTGATCCTGACGGAGCCGGCCGGCACGCAATCCTTCATGCAGGCGGTATTATGCGTGACCGGACGCGGATCTTTCCAGTTGAAAGAGTCGCGGTTGGGCATTTTGACGCGCGGCACGCTCTGCGCGTCGGCGACGAACTTTCCCTTCACGATCCCGTTCAGGTTCAGGATATAGGCGGTCAGCGCATAAACCTGATCGGGCTTGAGCGTATGCGGGGCGTAGAACGGCATCGCGCGGTTGATGTAGTCCCACAGCGTCGTCGCGTAGGGCCAGTAGCTGCCCACCGTCTTCTGCGGCTCCGACCCGGCGAGCGATCCCACGCCGCCGGCAAGCGCCGGGTAGCCGTGCGCGCCTTCGCCGAAGCCGCCATGACACATCGCGCAATCGGTCGAGAAGAGTTTTTCGCCGGCGGCTACCGTGCCGCTGCCGGGCGGCAGATTGGCCCCGTCGGGCGGCACGGCGATGGTCCAGCCGGCGATCTGCTGCTC
>Ga0315298_1005188_pt1 | contig 18770 bp, 15 predicted proteins | sample WHS_1_MG_FD_203077 | JGI IMG/M metagenome (GOLD analysis project Ga0315298, IMG submission 203077) | Extremophilic microbial mat communities from Washburn Hot Springs, YNP, Wyoming, USA - WHS_1_MG | ecosystem: Environmental > Aquatic > Thermal springs > Hot (42-90C) | place: USA: Wyoming...
TTTTCCATCTCCTCTTTGCCACAGCTTTTATTGCTATGACCCCTATGTCTCTGTCTCTCGCTATTTTTAGTATGGGTCTGAAGTCGTTTTCTGGGGTTGGGTGAATTAAACTTATTGCTGTTACTGGGATTAGTATTGTGTCGAAGTCGAAGATTTCCAGTGCTTTTTGAATGATCCTCATATCATGGGATGTAATGCCTATATGTTTAATTAAACCTTGATCCTTTGCTTCTAGAAAGGCTTTCATAGCCCCATTCTCTGAGAATATTTGGTTGAGTTCTTCTAAACCTTTAACTGCGTGGAATTGATAAACTTCAAAGTATCCAGCTTTCAGTCTTTCTAAAGATTGTTTAAGTTCACTCCACGCCCCCTCCCTACTCCTCTTCAAAGTCTTTTCAGTAATTATTAGCTTACCCCTATTCCTACTTATCAAATCACCAAGCCTCAATTCAGCTTCCCCATAGCTTGGTGCAATATCAACCATATTGATACCCATCTTCATCGCATTTTCCACAGCCTCCACAGCTTCCCCCTCGTTTGGTGCAACTCCAGGGCCGCATCCCCCTATAGCCAATATCGATACCCTATAACCAGTTCTCCCCAATACCCGATACTCCATTCTTCCACGCATCCCTTATTGTTAAATTATTAATGCCTAACAATTTAAGCATTCCCATAACCAGCTTTCCATCAACACTTTCCCTAAGCCATTAAGTTCATAATTGAAGTTCTCAACTGCTTCCACAATATTTATTTAATGTTGAAGGGATAGGTATAGTGGTGATTTTAGATTAGGTGGGTTACACGTGAATATGTTCATGTTGATAGGACTGCTTGTCCATGGCTTATTAAAAAGTTCATAGATCCAGAAGCAGAATTCATCTTTGTACCAGTGGAGAAGGTGGAGGAGGTTTCAAGGAGTATGGGTGCAATCCCCTTTGATGCACCTGGGGTTAAGCTTGGCCATAGGGATGGGAAATGCAGTTTTGAGACTATAATTGAGGAGTATAATTTGAAGGATCCTGTACTTAAAGAACTCTCCAAGATCGTTTGTGCAGCGGATACTGGTAACACTGCATTGGCGCCTGAGGGGGCGGGTTTAAGTGCAGTGATGACTGGCATAAGGTTGAATTCTAAAGACGATTTTGAAGCTGTGGAAAAGGCTTCACATGTGTATGATGCGCTTTATAGTTATTGCAAGTATAATTTGCTCCGTGAAAAGTATAGGAAGGAGTTGGAGGGGATGAATGCGAAACAGCAGCGTGAATTCTTGTTGAGGAAGATGCAGGAATCACTACACTAAATATCCCCCCATTATTTATTCGTCAAGCATAATTGAACAATCCCTCAATAGTTTATGTTTTGCGGGTTACTTATGTATTGGAATCTTTGATAAGATGAATGATAAATCTGCTAATAGGAGCAGTATGCTTAGGGAGAGGAAGACTCCAAAATATTGTAGGCTTGTTGCAAGTATTAAACCGCTGATTATGGGTCCAAGTGCTTGCCCCACATCCATTATGGTGTCGAGGAACCCCATGGATGTTCCAACAAGTTCCTTTGGGGTTAACTCACTTATTAGTGCTGGCGTTGAGGCTGTTACACTGGCGAAGCCGAACCCATAAATTAATGTTAGCAAAAGTATAATCCAGAAGTTTTTGATGAAGGGGATTATCATGAGGGGGGCTGCTGATATAATGCAACCCAATATTATTGGCTTTCGCCTCCCAATCTTGTCTGAAAGTCTTCCCATGTAAGGTTTTGTGATGATTGCAATGCCAATTATACTCATAATAATTATGCCAGCTAAGAAATCATTTAATCCAGCGACCTCCAGCAAATAACCAACCAAAAAGAATTCCACAGAGCCGTAAACGTAGTATAGGCTTGCTTGAACGAAACTAGCATTTAAAACTCCACGAGTATGTAGAACTGTTCGCCATCCATGGAAAATCTTCTTGACAACCCCTCTGGAATTGGGTTTCTGAGTGCTTACGATATGCCCTTCTCCCCTCAAAAATGGAAGAGCTGTAATCAATGCTGTTACGCCAGCTACAGCCACACACAAGTAAAGCATATGGAAATTTTCCGCCGTCACAAAGAGTATGTAGCCACCTAGAGCTGGCGCAATAACTCTTCCAACATAAGTCGCTGAAGAGAAGAGGGATATCCTTTCTCCACGCTTAGTTGGGAATAATTCGGCTATTGAAGCTTCAGCAACTGGCATAAAAATTGCAGTTGCAAATCCATGGTAAAATCTGACGAGAATAAGTTGCCACCAAACATTTATCAGAAGATAAAGGAAGGGGGCGGAAGCAAATATTAAACCGGCAATCAACATGAACTTCTTCCTTCCATAAATGTCGGAAAGCGATGCAACAGGTAAGCTAACAAGAATACCAGGAATTGTTGAAGCAGAAGCAACAACCCCAGTCCAATTGGTCGGCGTCCCAAGGCTTAATGAGAAAGGCTTTAAAACAGGGCTCTTAGACATCGTTGAACTTAGAATAGCGAAGAACCCCATAATACAAAGATTCAAAAACACACCGTTTATAGCATTCCTATCTCGTGCCATGATAAAATCTCTAATTAATTAAGTTATGCAGATCATATAAGGGTTATGTTCACATATTTATAGTGCACTTCTCTTGGCTGAAAGCAACCTTACAAGTGAATACCATTAAATAGACTTAATCTTACTTTTCATCGCTTAATTCAGCAAATCCACCTTATATTTCAACCCAGAATTTCCTATCGATTTCCACTATCTCATACTCTTAATATTCAATTGTTATGAATGGGGCATGTTTATATTTATGGGGCAATAAAACAAGAATAGGATAATATTGGCATATGTGGTTAAAGCGGATGATAGGGGTAGGATAAAGTTGCCGAAGGATATCGCGGCGCCTGGAGATAGGTTTCTCATAATCCCAGTTGGAGGGAGGATTGTCCTGTTAAAGATACCTCCAAAACCTGTTGAAGCAAGTTCATCATGGCTACATACCGAGAAGGATAAGAGGGAACTTAGATCCATAGCTGAATCTCAAGCAATAAAAGAGGTTGAAGATAAGTTGAGGAGGAAGGAGGTTACTGATTGAAATTAACATTGTTTTAGCTCATGTGAAAGAGAAGGATTGGTTAAAGCCTTGCTAAATTCTATAAACTTAATCTTAACTCAGAATTTCCTTAGTGCGCTACATATAGCTTTTCTAAGTCATCAAGCCAACTCTTGTCTCATATATATTTTTATATAGCTTTAAGCCACATTCCGTTAATGAGTCATATGCAGGAATACCGTGTGAGGTATGATCCTGGAGCTGATGCACTCTATATTAGGTTTAAGGAGGATGAGGTGGTGGATAGCGAGGAGATAAATGTAGGGATTATTGTAGATTATAACGAGAAGGGGGAAGTTGTGGGGATAGAGGTCCTAGAATTCTCCAAGAAGAGGGTAGACTTAGCAGATCTCATAGTTAAGGGGTTTCCCATTCTGGGGACTGATAGATGATAATATTTACGATGTATGCGTTTGGATGAGTGAAGTTTTCTCTTGTATGGGGAGCATTTCTATGTTTTCACGATTCTGCTATATGTCTTGGTTAAGGGTTTCTTGATGAATTTGTTTTATGAGGCTTGATCCCAATTTTCATTGTTCAATTTTGCAGACCCATCTTATTGCTTTTATCCAGAATTCCTTGTAGTATTCCCATTTGATGAAGTTTATTCCCCAGTGTAGTACTGGGTCTGATGTGAATGCCATGCTTCTCCCCTTCCCATAGCTCCATACTACTATTAGTGGGTCTCCACTCTCCACCACCGCTAAAACTTCCGATTTCTCCTTTGGTTTTACTTTGTTGTATCCTAGGAGTGGTGGGCATGTTTCCCATGGTATCCCCCTCATTATTGGATGTTCTGGTTTTATGGCTTTCACATGTATGCCTATGGGCTTTTCAACTCTATCGTCAAATTCCATGATTTCCACTGGTAGTGCTTCTGCTACTGGTGTTCTGTACCATGCACCTTGACCGAATCTACCTGAATATGAGTACCATCCACCAGCCATTATTAGTCCACCGCCATCCTCCACATATCTCCTTATAAGTTCAAGTCTATCTGGCATTCCCAGATATTCGCCACGTTTTAGTATTCTAGTTTCACTTACCTCTTCTATTGGGAAGAATTCTGGGTAGAATCTTATGTTCTCTGAGGATACGTCGCTGAGCATTATTACATCGTATTCCCTTAATTGATTGTAGCTTCTTGGGAATTCCCTGTATGCCTTTATGGATTCCATATGTGTTACTTCTATTCCACCTCCATTTATGGCTTCTATGAAGTATTTCGCCCAATTCCTATAATAAACATCCTTTATCTCCACTATGAATGGGCTTTCAAATATTATTGGCCCTACAACAACCCCTGAATCTCCCACATATAACATCTTTATGGGCTTCACATGGAATCATATGCCATCATACATTATTTCTGCCTTTCGCCCCATGTCATTATGGTTAGTAGATGAATCTTATCCCCATCTTCTTGGCTTCTTCAGCCCATGAGGGGACTGGTGGTGTGAGTTTGTCTTCTGGTAGTGTTGGGATTTCCAGTAGCATTGGCCCTTCAGATTTTAATAGTTCCCTCAGTTTCCCCTCAATCTCCCTTGTATCCTCTATTCTTGAGGCTTTTAATCTGAATCCCTCTGCTATTTTCACGTAGTCTACTTTTTTGAATTCTGTTTCGAAGTATTTTGGTCCATATTTGAATAGTATGGAGGCTCTTATCCAACCATAACTTTGATTGTTGAATAATATTATCTTCACATTTGCATTCAATCTTGCCAGCGTCTCGTATTCTCCAACTGTGAATCCGAAGCTTCCATCTCCAGTTAATGCTATTATTGTTGATTTTGGTTTAGCTAGGTATGCTCCTATGGCTGCTGGCACTGCATACCCTAATGCTCCCATTGAGTAGTTGAATAGTATTCTCCTACCAGCCTCCTTAACCTTTAGGAATGTGGCAGTGTATATTGCGCTTACACCTGCATCGCATGTTATTATGTAGTCTTTTGGTAGCATGTTTTCCAGTGTTTTGATTATTCTTATTGGGTTTGGTGGGTATTCGTTGGATGTTATGTTTGGAGCTATCCCCTCCTCAAATCTCGCCCTCCTCTCCCTCAACTCCTCTAAAAATCCACTTCTAGCAGCTCCCTTAGTCATCTTTGTCTTCAAAATTTTTATCATTAGTTTTAGGGTGGATTTTGCGTCTCCAATTAATGGGATTTCCGTGCGTAAATTGTTTCCAACTTCAGCTTCACTTATATCTAAATGTATGATCTTCACATCTTTTGGTGGTAGGGTCCATGAGTTTGTGGCTGCATAGTCTGTGTTGCAACCCACGTAGAATACTAGGTCTGCATTCTTTAGGATTTCGTTGGAGAAGCTTGTCCCCCCTCTTGATCCAATAACCCCTATGGATAGTGGATGTGTTTCTGGGAAGCCCCCCTTACCCGTAATTGTTGTCCCCACTGGTATGTTTAAGAGTTCCGCCAATTCAATTATTTCATCCCATGCTTGTGAGTATAATACTCCTTGACCACAAACTATTATTGGCTTTTCACTGGAGATTAGTAATTCCACAGCTTTCAAAACCATATCCTCTTCTGCTGTGAATCTTTGCCCTGGATATCTTGAAAACCCCCTTTGACCATACAAATCTGACACTTCAGCATCCTCCTCCAATACGTTTACTGGTATTCTTATGTGTACTGGGCCAGGTTTACCGCATGTGGCTATTCTGAAGGCTCTTCTAATTGTGAATGGTATGTCTTGAGCCCTCAGCACCGTTAATGTTTCCTTTGTAACTCCGTTGAATATTGCTGTTTGATTGAATCCAGTTAACATATTCCTCTTCTCCAAGTGTAGTGGTGTGTCTGTGGTTATGGCTATTATGGGTAGTGATGATGCATATGCCTCAATTATTGCTGGTAGTATGTGGGCTGCCCCTGCACTTGGAGCTTCGCATATTCCAGGCTTATATGATACCCTAGCATATCCATCCGCTGCGAAGCATGCATTCCTCTCATCCCTAAACATCACATGCCCCACATCCTTAAACTCCAGCCATTCAACGTATAGTGGTAGTGTTGTTTCTCCTGGTAAGCCGAAGACGTATTCAACATCATACTCCCTCAGCATTGCTAGGAGTATTCTTGACCCCTTCACAGCCCACACCCTCCTCACGCATAATCTTTTAAATCCACCCTCTTCTCAAGGACTTCTGGGTTTGCAATGTGTTCTGGCTTGTATCCACTTAAAACTCTTATCACATCCCTATGTACTGTAACTGTTTCCCTTTCATAAGCTTCATATGTGCATGAAGCGAAGTGTGGTGTAACTATTACGTTGCTCAATTGTAGTAGTGGGTTATCTCTATTTGGAGGCTCCCTCTCAAATACGTCTAATGCTGCTCCAGCTATCCACCCCTCCATCAAAGCCTTTATTAGAGCTTGCTCATCAACTATGGCTCCCCGCGCCGTGTTTATTAGGTATGCTGTGGGCTTCATAAGCTTTAATTCCGCTTCACCAATCATGTGATACGTTTCCTTTGTTAAAGCTGCATGTATTGTCACTATATCTGATTCCTTGAGTAAATGTTTTAGATCGTTGGTTAAAGTTATATTTATCCCTGATAAGGCTTCCGGCTTCACATATGGATCGTAACCTAAAAGTTTCACTCCAAATGCTTGCAATATTCTTGCAACCCTCTTCCCTATGGCTCCTAAACCTATTACCCCAACAACTTTACCCTTAAGTTCATGGGTGAAGTTCCTCCTATCCACTAGGAGTTTATCTCTCCAAATCCCATTCCTCAAAGCATTATCTAGGAAGCATACCCTTTTTATTAGGCATAGTATTAGGGTTACTGTGAATTCTGCAACGCTATCGGAATTGGCTTCCGGTGAGTATACTACTGGAATCCCCCTCTCCGTGGCTGCTTCTAAATCCACGTTGTCTGGTCCAGGTTTGGATCCATACTTCCCTATAACTTTAAGTTTTGGGCTTTCCATGATCACCTTCCTTGAAACTCTGTGTTGTGATGTTATTATTATGGCATCGCAGTCTTTGAGGGCTTTTATGAGTTCCTCTTCACCATAATATACTCCAGGTTCCCCCGTGATTACTTGGGCAATTCCATCGAATAGTTTATGTGATTCAGGCCATTCAGGTTCAGGTATGAATACTTTGAATTTCCTCATTTAACCTCATAAATCTTTAAGCCTTTATGAATTTAAGAATGTTACTTGAAGCCATTTCATTTGCTACATTTGTCTAACCATTCCAATCATCCTTGATACTAGTTCGTTTGCTGATTGTGGTGTTATCCTACTCCACCTAGTCAGTTTTGCTTCATATGCATCTATTTCATATGCCTTCATGTCTGGTATGTATCCAATGTAGTCTTCAGAGTAGTTTGATAGCATAACATGCCCATATCCAGCTGAATATGTGTGGCTTTTAATCTTTAAACCATGCTCCACAAATAATTCTCCAGGTATGGATATCATTATGAATTCCCTCCCAATCCTCAAGATTTTGAATAATGTTTCAACCATTATTCTACCATCCTTTGCAACTTCATACTCCTCCTCAGCGTATAGTAGTTTCCACATGTACTCCTCCTCATCCAGTCTTCCACCATACTCTCTCAAGGCTTCCTCATACCTCCTTTTCGCCTCTATAATTCTTGGGGGCTCCTTAAACTTCACATTCACATGGACTTCTTCAACATCGAGATCTGCCCTTTCAAGTTCTATGGATTTACTTGTTAAGTCTTCTAGAACGTTTAATGCTATTTTTGAAGCCATTTTATCCATGTAGCTTCTACCCTTAAATTTTGGATCAATATCCCCGGAGGCTCCAGTTGTGAATGTACATTTAACCTTATACTCATCCATTTTGCTGTATATGGCTCCAGGATAGTCTGATGATATCCCTAAATCAGTGTTGCATACTGGGTGACATGTATAATTCATTAGGATCATCCTCCCATAGTCTGTTTTGAAGTATATGTATGGGATATCCTCATCCACCAAGCCACCCTTATACGTCCTATTGTATGTTAAGTCCTCAGCCTTCGTGGTTCCAACTCTAATTTCAGCTTTAGCAATCCTATTCATTGCAATTAAACTTGCCCCAGCAATCCTATCCTTAAGCTTCTCAATCCAATCCTCCAAAGTCGCCTTCTCCCTATCGGTGTATGGGTATGTGTTAGGCCACATTGGCGTTACTGTTTCAGGTCCTGAATGTGTATGTGTGGCTGTTAGGAATATTGCCTTCCTCCCCAATCCAGTCCTCCTGGATATTTCATCTTTAATCCCCTCAGCTAAATCTCTACTTACACCTAGAACATCCATGCTGACTATTAGTGCTTCTCCACCATCCCCCTCTAGGAATATTGTGTGTACGTATAGTGGGTCGTGAATGGAGTTTGATGGTTTAGCCAATCTATGTGCATATCCTCCAAGTCTAACCCCTATTGGTGGTGTAACATCCAAAACTTCAAATCCAACCCTCAAATCACATCACCCAAACTTGTAGGGCAATTGAACCCTTTATAGGCTTCTCCACTTTTCAATTGAATCTTCTCGATGAAAGCTCATATATACTTATGGTTGTTAAATCCTATTTGGGTGAATTATGAGGCTCTTAAATTATAGTGATGTGAAGCATCTAATTATTGGTGCAACAATTCTTGGGGTTGGTGGTGGGGGAGATCCTGATCGTGGATTTAAACTTTTATGTGAAGATTTGAATTGTGGGAGGAGTCTTAAATTATGCTCCTTTGATGAATTGAATTTAGATTCCTATGTGGCAACGCCATACTTTGCTGGGAGTATGCCAAGCCCTAAATCAAAATCATCTAGGAAGAGCTTCGCTGAGGACGTTATGTTGAAAGCTCTCAAGATTTTGGAGGGTGTTTTGGGTTCTAGGTTGGAGGGGTTTGTGGCCACTGAGATTGGTGGTGGAAATACTGCTATAGCTCTACATTTAGCTTCAATCCTAAATCTACCACTACTTGATGGGGATCAAGCTGGTAGGAGTGTCCCAGAACTCACCCATAGCACATATTACTTGAATGGTTTAAGTCTCGCCCCAAGTGTTATAGCTTCACCCCATGGCGACTACATAATCTTCAAGGAATACTCGTCAATTGGCAATTATGAGGGTATTGTTAGGGGGATTGCAAGTCAAGTTTCGGGTTCAGTTTTCGTCATAGATAGCCCAGTTAAAGTTGATGTTGCCCGTAGAGTTGCAATTAATGGTAGTGTGAGTAGAGCCATTGAGATTGGTGAAGTGGTTGATGAAGCTAAATCTAAAGGTTTAGATGTAGCCTCCAAAATAGCTGAGAAGCTCAATGGATACGTGATTTTCGAGGGGGTTATCGATAGATATGAATTGAATGAAGTTGAAGGCTTCCTAATTGGAAATGTATACGTTAAGGGTTTTGGGAAACATACATCTAGTACACTCAGAATTTGGGTTAAAAATGAGAATATATTTGCATGGATGGATGAAGAGCCAATAGCTATGCCACCAGACTTAATAATAATGTTAAATGAAGATGGTTATGGAGTTGTCAACAGTAAAATTAACGTTGGAATGAAGGTTAAAATAGTTGTGGCACCTGGACCAAGGGAATGGAGGACTCCAAAGGGGCTTGAAATTATTGGTCCAAGAAGTTTCAATTTAAATTACGATTACAAGCCAGTGGAATTGCTTGTAAAGGAACGCCACTTAACATGAATATCATCTCATCCACACAACCATACTGCACCCCTCATAAAACTAAATGTCAACCTTAATTAGTTGGATCAATACACTTAAGCATCAATATGTGCGCTAGGGATATCCATGTCTTCAGAGTCCTCTTAAGTGCATTTTTCGGTTTACTATTCGGGTTTGCAGCTGGACTTATAGGTGTGGGTGGAGGTGAATTTAGACTTCAAGTACTCCTCTATGTGGCAAATCTGCCAATCCTAATCAGTGTGGCAGTAAATTTAGTTATAGGTCTCCTATCAGTATCAACATCATTCCTCAGAAGATTTCAACTTGGAATATTCTCTCAAGAATCACTATGGATAGCCTTAACCATGTCTATTGGATCCATAATTGGAGCCTATATGGGAGCCGCATTGACAGGTAAACTGCCCACGAAAATCCTAAAGAAGTTGCTTGCCATCTTCCTCATATTAGTCGGATTTAGAATAATTTCTGAACCATTATGGGGATGGCCCATAGGAAAAGTTTCACTAACAGAACCAACACTCTCAATCCTAGCAGCCTTATCCGGTTTAGTGATAGGGGTGATTTCGGGAATGTTTGGTGTAGCTGGAGGGGAATTCAGAATACCAATCCTAATGTTCCTATTCGGTACGGACATCAAGTTGGCGGGGACCACAAGCCTACTAATCTCAATCCCAACAATCAGCAGTGGAGTATTAAAGCATCAGAGGATGGGTCACATGAACAGTTACGGTGTGATCGTAGCAGTCTCCATGGGCATAGCAACAGTGATAGGCTCATACATGGGAGCTAGCCTAGCAGCTGAAGCACCAGAAAGCACCCTAAAAATTATATTAGGCTTAATACTCATACTAGCAACCATTAGAATGATTACAAAACCATAAATAATCCCAGACATGCTCCATCATCATAATTCTTTATGTTTCCTCTTAATTATTAATTCCTTACTGATAGATATTGAGTTGCTGTGAATTGCAATATATAATACATTAAATATAATATTTTAGTGATGTTTTGTGTGTTGAATTTGGTTTATGATGAGGTTCATAGGTTGCATTCAGATCCTAGTGGTAGGCATCCTGAGCATCCTAGGAGGGTTGATGATGCATTTAATGTTTTAAAGGCTTCTGAAGCTTGGAGTGGTATTAGGGTTCATGGGACTTTTGAGGGTGAGTTTGAGAAGTTGAAGTTGATTCATTCGAAGCATTATATATCCCTTATTGAGGAGGAGTGTGGGAGGGGGTTTCACTATATAGATTCAGATACGTATGTTACTGGGAAAACTTTTCAAGTTGCATCTAGGTTTATTTCCACATCATATTATGCTTCAATTAAATCCCTAGAGTCTGGTGAGCCTTGGCTGATTATGCCTAGACCTCCAGGTCATCATGCTGGTAGGGATGGTTGGGCTATGGGTGCTCCAACCCTTGGATTCTGCATATTCAACAATTCCGCTGCAGCTGCCCAGGCCATGCTTGATTCTGGATTGAGAGTTTTTATATTGGATTTTGATGCTCATCATGGTAATGGGACTCAAGACATATTTTGGAGGGAACCTAAAGTTTTGCATGTGGATCTTCATCAAGAGGGGATTTACCCTGGAACTGGAAGTGTGTGGGATGTTGGTGGCATTGGTGCTGAGGGATCTAAAATCAATATACCACTACCAGCATTCACTGGTGACCCTGAATATTTATGGTTGCTTGATAATGTGGTTAAACCTTTAATTGAAGTTTTTAAGCCTGAGGGGGTTGTGGTTTCAGCTGGATTTGACTCCCATGCAGGTGATCCATTAACAATGTTGGAAGCCACTGAAGTCACATATTCCACTATAGCCTCTATGATCATGGGTTTAATGCATTCTGGGATGGTTAAATCCTTTGTAACCGTCCTCGAGGGGGGTTATGGTGAAGGTTTAAATATGGGTTTAAAGGCCTATGTTGAATCTATAGTTGGCATTAAAGTTTTAAAACCTGAGGTTAATCTTAAACCTCCTAGGGGGAGGGTTGTTGAGGATCTTAATAGGGTTTTAAGGGATTATTGGGGGTTAAGTATACTTTAATTTGTTGATTATTCTTTTTCGGTTGTTTAAAAATTTGATTTGAATTTTGTGGGTGAGGGTTGGTTTGGCGATTTTTATCTCCCTATTCCTTTTGTAGTGCTTTTATTATTTCTTGGCAGAAGTATGGTAGGTCTGAGGGTATTCTTGAGGTTATCATGTTTCCATCTACAACTACGGGTTCATTTAGGTATTCTGCTCCAGCATTTATTACATCGTCTTTGATGGCTGATACGCAGGTTATGCGTTTACCTTTTAGGAGTCCTGCTGATATTAGTATTTGTGGTCCATGGCATATGGCTGCTACTATCCCTCTTGCGGCGATATTCTTAACGAAGTCAAGTACCTCCTTATATCTCCTAAGTGTGTCAGGCGCCCATCCTCCAGGTATTACTACGCAATCAAATTCTTCAGGTTTAGCTTCAGCAAACGTTAAATCTGGTTTTACTGTTAATCCATGTTTACCTTTAACTGGATCTTTTGTGAGTGCTATAACTTTCACATCGAATCCTGCTTCCTTAAGCCTTAATAATGGGTAGTGTAATTCCAGGTCTTCGTATTCTGGTCCAGCTAGGATGGCTACTCTCTTAACTTTATGCGAGATATAAATCACCTCTACCCTCCCTTTGTTGGATGCATGATTTAAGGTTTATGGTTAAATGTTTGTTGCATGTTAAATATTATTGGTGTGCTTTGTTGTTTGGGGTTAGGGGCATAGTTGTAACCATGGATGAATATTCAAGGGTTTTTTGGGATGGTGTGGTGGTGGTTGATTCTGATAGTGGCGTTATAGTTGATGTTGGAGATTTAGGTTTAGTTAGGGATTATGGTGTTGAGGTTGTTTATGGTGATTCTAGGAGTATTGTTATGCCTGGACTCATAAATACCCATACCCATTCACCCATGTCCATTTTTAGGGGGTTTGTTTCAGGGGTTTCTGGGTTTGATTGGCTTAGGAGGGTTTGGGGTATTGAAGCTCAACTTAAACCTAGGCATGTTTATGTTGGGGCTTTACTCTCAATAATTTCAATGATAAGGTCTGGTACAACGGCCTTCGCCGACCATTACTTCTATGCTGAGGAGATTGCTAAAGCTGTTGTGGAGACTGGTGTTAGGGCTGTTTTAGCTAAAACAGTTATAGATCTACATGAGGGGCCTCCTAAGCATAGCCTAAAAGAATCATTATCCTTTGCTAAGAAATACTTCAACTTCAGTGATTCTTTATCCACGATGATTGGGGTTCACTCGCTATATTCATGTAGTATTGAGACTTTGAGGGAAGCTGTATCTGTATCCATGGATACTGGCATACCAATACATATGCATTTATCTGAATCTAGGGATGAAGTTAAGTTTGTTAAGGAGTCTTATGGTGTTACGCCAATAAAGTTGGCTGATGACCTCGGCATTCTAGGAGCAAAACATCTTCTAGCCCACGTCTCCTATGTTATGGATGAATATGAATTGAATCTCCTTGGTAGGGTTAAGGCTAGAATTGCATATGCCCCCTTCACTAAGATGCGTGGTGGACAAGCCATTACTCCCATAATGGATTTGATGGTTAGAGGTGCATCCATATCTCTAGCTACAGATGGACCTTTGAGTTGTGGTGATTTAGATATGTTTAGGGAGATGAAGTTCATGTTGGCAGCACAGAATTTGAAGTATGGTAGTGCATCTGCATTGAAACCCATTGATGTAATTAAAGCTTCAACTGTTAATGCAGCCATGAATTTAGGCTTCAATAATCTTGGATTCATAGGTAAAGGTGCAAAGGCTGATCTCATAGTTTTGAATGCTTGGAAATCTAAGGTTATCCCCATAAAAGACGTATACTACACGATCCTATACTGTCTAAATGGTGGTGATGTGGATACCGTAATCATAAATGGTAAACCCATAATGGTTAATGGGGTTATTAGGGTGGTGGATGAGGAGAAGATTATTGAGGAAGCTGTAAAGGTTGCTGGGGAGTTGGAGGATTTAACCATTAAACCTCAATAACCACACTAAACCCCCTCATACTCCAATTTACAATTGGCTATCATTAATTGCCCCAGAGCTACTCCACCATCTCCAGGCGGCATTTTCCTTGGGAGGCGGATTTCTAAACCCTCTTCCTTTAATGCCTCCTTAATCCCCCTAATTATGTGGGTGTTTACTGCAGCCCCACCACTTGCCAATACCGTTTGCTTGATATTCCTAGCCCCCTTAATCGCTTTTAAGGTTATGATTCCAAGAGCTCTCCCAAAGTTTACCAGCACGGTCTTTGCAAGATCCCTCACATCATATCCTGATTCCAATCCATTTATAACCCATTTTAATAGGTCTGTGGTGTCCACTCTTGATATGCCATCCACGTCGATTATTCTTGGTTTGTATGGTACTTCCCTCCCCCCGTCTGCTATTGATTCAAGTTTCATTGGCGGCTCCCCCTCATATGTTCTTAATGTGCATGCGCCGAGTATTGCTGAGAGGGCATCTAGGGTTCTCCCTATACTCGTAACCAATGCCCCCCTCCCACTTTTCGCCATCATGTAAGTCATGTTTGCCTCTTTAACTCCATGTGGTAGTGTATTCATTAACCCCCTTTTCTCAAGTATATTGTTGACTTCATCCCAGCTGTATCCTGTCGATGCCATTAAGCTTATCAATGGTTTAACTGGGTATGTTGCTGCTGTGTCTCCTCCTGGTAGGTGGAATGGTTTTAGACTTCCAATCCTCCTATAAGATGTGTATGTTGCCAATAGTACTTCTCCACCCCATATTCCACCATCATCCCCATACCCAGTTCCATCAATAGCTATAGCTACAACCGTATCTTCAACTTTAAATCCATATTCAGCCATAATTGAAGCGCTATGTGCATGGTGATGTTGTACTTCAATTAATTTGGCGTTAAATCTCTTTGACATATTTTCAGCTAGCGTCCTATTGCTGTATAGTGGGTGCATGTCCATGGCAATTATCTCCGGGTTTAAGTGGTATGTCTCTATTAACCATGACAATTCGCCATCAAGTTCTTCAAGTTGAGCTGCTTCATCTATATCGCCAATATATTGTGTCACTATCACTTTATCTTCAAATCCAACTGCTCCAGCAGTTTGTAGTTCAGCTCCCACGGCTATGGAATCCCTCAATTCAATTCCAGTTTCAATCCATTCAGGCGCATACCCCCTCCCCCTCCTAAGGAATGTTGGTTCACCATCTGTGAATCTAATTACACTATCATCAACTCTATGAACTATCTCCCTATCATGATCAATTATGTAATCCACTATCCCCCTAAGTCCTCTGAGTGCTTGTTTAAGATTCCTACACATGGGCTTCCCACGTGGATTCCCACTGGTCATTATTAGGAATCCATCTGGAATCCTCTTTAATAGTAGGTGTTGGAATGCCGTGTATGGTAGCATAACTCCAATGGTATTCAATCCTGGAGCCACGAGCTCAGAGACTTTAGCTCCACCCCTCCTAGGCATGATGACTATTGGTCTCTGAGGAGATTCCAGCAATTCCCTAGCCCCCTCAGGTGGAATTGCAATATCTTGGACTATACTGTAATCTCTGGCCATGAGTGCGAAGGGTTGCATTGGCCTCCTCTTCCTAAACCTCAATTCAGCAACTACATCATCTCTCGAAGCTAGGCATGCTATGTGGTATCCTCCAACCCCCTTAACCGCCAATATACCTCCACCAAGTATCCTTTCAACAGCAAAATCAAGTGGATCTTCAACCTTAACCTCCAATCCATCCATATCATATACATGTGTTTTTGGTCCACATTTTGGGCAGCTTATACCTTGACCGTGAAATCTCCTAATATTATTTGGGTTTGAGTAGTCGTATGAGCATTCATTGCAGAATTTGAAGACATGCATACTTGTATTCTCCCTATCGTATGGTATCTTGTACATCATTGAGAATCTAGGTCCACACCATGCACAACTATTCCAATGGTAATTGTGGAATCTTGTATTGTCATTCAAAACCTCTTCAACACAATGTTCGCATATGGCTATGTCTGGTGGAATCATACTCCTAACAGTAGCCTTCCTCATACTCTCCCTAATCTCAAATCTATCAAACCCAATGGGCTCAATATTCTCAACGATGACTTTAAGGATCTTTGCTTGTGGAGGCTTCTCCAAATTCATCCTCTTAATAAAATCTTCGATTTTCTCACCTTCAATGTGTATTTCAACTTCACTACCACCAAGATTGACAACATACCCCTTAAGGTTTAGGCTTGTGGCAAGCCTATATATGAATGGTCTAAATCCAACCCCCTGAACTACACCCACAACCCTGATCCTCAAAGCTTTAACCATGAGATCACCGAGACATCATCCATATATGCTGTCATCAAATAAAATGTGAATCATGCTTATAATAGTGTTGATGGAGGTTTACTTGATGCTACTTCCATCAATCTGTAAATGGGTGTATTCTAACTTAGATTTCACCATTTTTTATATAAAAAGGGTTAATTATTAGTAAATTTTATATGTATTGTAACTCTCAATATTTATTTTGGTGAAGCAAGTGACTTCTAGAAATTATATGAAAATATGTCTGTTTCTCTTCTGCATGTTTGCGTCAATGCTTTCGCCTTTAGTGTACGAGTCCGCTACAGCGCAGATACCTACTGGTGGAGATCTTAAAATAGGTTTGCCTGATGAAATTGACAATTTCAATCCATATACGCGTATAATGGCGGCTTCAGGGTCTGTTGTGGGGTTGATATATGAGTCTCTATTGAGGATGGATTTGAAGGGTGTTTATCACCCAGGGTTGGCTGTGAATTACACTGTTTCTGCGGATGGTTTAACGTGGAGGTTTATATTGGTTAGGAATGCTACGTGGCATGATGGAACTAAATTCACTTCGAAGGATGTGAAATTCACATTTGACATTATAATAAATTCCACATATACAGCTAAGCTGGATAAGTATAAGTTGAGGGATTATATTGGGAGTATTGAGACTCCAAGTGATTATGAAGTTGTATTTAAGTTGAAGAAGCCTTGGGCCCCCTTCCTATACTATGTGGGTGCATTCTACTCGATAGTGCCTCAACACGTATTCTCAAAGGTTAATATAACTGAGTTTAAAAATATGGAAAACCCAATAGGTACAGGACCATTTAAATTTAAGAAGTATACGCCTGGAGCCTCTGTGGAGCTTGAGGCTAATACAGCTTATTGGGGTGGAAGACCCTACGTGAATAGGGTTATATTTGTCCTCTATAAATCGACGAGCTCTATGATGCTTGCCCTCCAAGCTGGGGATGTGGATACAGTGTCTGCGGTGACTATTGACCCGGCAATTGTGCCCACCTTCCTTAAGGATCCGAAGATTAGAGTTGAAATACTTCCAGGGAGCATTATACGATTTCTTGGTTTCAACTTGAAGAGGTATCCTTGGAGTGTGAGGGAGGTTAGAGAGGCAATAGCTTACGCCATAGATAAGAAGGCTATTGTTGATACTGTCATGCTTGGATATGCTGATCCAGCTCCGGATGGGTGGGTGCCAGACTACCTTGGGGTATGGAGGAATCCTAAAATTACCTATCGACCATTCAATTTAACTAAAGCCAATGAGATACTTGATAAGCTGGGCTTCTTGAAGGGTCCTGATGGTATTAGAGTTACACCAAATGGTACGAAGCTTTCAGGCACTATACTAACAATTTCTGGTAGAGCTGAGTTTGAAAGAACAGCTGAACTTATAAGTGGTTGGCTTAAGCGGATTGGGATAGATGTGAAGGTTTTGGCTTTATCTCTTGGAACTGTGGATGAGAGGGAGGGGGTTGGAGATTTCGATTTAGGTTTGATGGGGCTTGGAGTACCATTGGAGGTGGATTGGCATTTATTTGAGAGGTTCCATAGTTCAGCATCAAGACCTCTAGGCGTTTATGCTCCAAGGAATTGGATGAGATATGAGAATCCAGAGATGGATCAATTGTTGGTGGCGCAGCGTGAGGAAATGAATTTACAGAAGAGGATACAGATAGTGTATAAGATTCAGGAGATCATAGCGAGAGATCTACCTCTACTTGCTCTGTACACGAAACATAGCATATTAGCTTATAGGGTGGATAAGTTTACTGGTTGGGGTGCAGGTGACGTTTCAACTTGGGGTGTTACTGGTGCTACGGCTTTACGCTCGGTTCACTTGATACCTCCTCCACCAGTAAAGGAAGTGGAAGTTCCAGTTCCATATATTCCAATGTGGGTTTGGGGTGTAATAGCTATTCTAATTGTAGTATCAGGGGCTTCTGGATTCATTGCTTATCGATATAGGGCTAGGAAAGCGTAAATATAATTCATTTTTATTTTATATTTTTGGTGTTTAAGATGTCTTCCGTAAAGGGTTATATTGTGAGGAGAGTATCCTTTTCAATTCTCACCTTCATAATCCTCCTCTTATTGAACTTCTTGATTCCGAGGGCTATGCCAGGTGATCCTGCAAGAATACTTGTGAATGAATATCAGCTTCCAATGGATATTGTGAAGGAGTTGAGGGCGAGATTCAATTTAGATGCACCAATCCATGAGCAGTTTCTAGCTTATCTTAGGGAAACGCTTTTACATGCAAATTTTGGTTACTCATATAGATACTATCCAATGACTGTTTGGGAGCTTCTCATGCAGAGACTCCCTTGGACGCTATTCCTGTTGGGGATAGCTTCAGTGACAACTCCAAGCTTCGGCATATTGTTGGGTATAATTACGGGGTGGAGGAGGGGGAGTAGGTTTGATGTGTTTGTTGCATCAATATCCATGTTTATCTGGGCGATACCATATTTCTGGTTAGCCATGATACTCCTATATGTCTTCGGATATATTATACCCATATTCCCATTAAGTCATGCCATAACGCCAGCTGCAACTTACAATACC
>Ga0315298_1005189_pt1 | contig 18768 bp, 18 predicted proteins | sample WHS_1_MG_FD_203077 | JGI IMG/M metagenome (GOLD analysis project Ga0315298, IMG submission 203077) | Extremophilic microbial mat communities from Washburn Hot Springs, YNP, Wyoming, USA - WHS_1_MG | ecosystem: Environmental > Aquatic > Thermal springs > Hot (42-90C) | place: USA: Wyoming...
CCGGACCTGTCAAGGAGAGTCCGGCCGCGCAGCCCTCAATAATGACTTATCATCATCGACCATCGATGAAACAATCAATCATGCTCGTCGCTACTGATCGCTGACCACCATGCTCATCGCTACTGATCGCTGACCACGGCAAAACCGATAGCCACCCGGCGTCTTAGGGCGACGGCTTATCCCCGACAATTATATTCCGCGGCGCCCGCGAAAGAAAATCTCGGCCGCGGCGGCCCCAGCGCCGCAGCCGACCCTCAGCAGATACGCGGGAGCTGTTCTCCGGCCAAGCGCAGGAGCGGTTTTATCCCCCCGAGGCTCGTCCGAAGATAGGCACCGGCGCCTAGAACGGCCCAGTCCGCCTCGGCCGGGTCGGACACACGACCGACCACGGCCGCCCCGTCCTGCCCGGCCCGCCGGAGGATTTCCACGGCCTGCGCGGCGGCCTCTTCAGCCACTACCCCGACGAACCGGCCTTCGTTCGCAAGATAAAGCGGGTCCAGCCCGAGCATCTCACAGGCCGCCCGGACGGGCGCGTCCACCGGGACAGCCTCTTCGTCGAGCAGAACTGCGGTCGCGGCCTGCTCTCCCAGCTCAGCCGCGACCGTCGCCAGTCCGCCGCGGGTCGGGTCGCGCATCCAGTGCACAGCTCCGCCCAGGGCGGCGACCAACGCGGACGTCAGGGGGGCCACCGGGGCGCAGTCACTGGTGACGGGAGTCCTGAAGGTCACACCCGGCCGTTGGGACCACACGGCCACCCCGTGGCGGCCGACCGACCCGGACAGGACAAGTCTGTCACCCGGTCGGACCCGGTCGGGGCCGAGGTCCGCGCCGGGAAGGAGTCGGCCCACGCCCGCGGTCGCGATGAAAAGCCGGTCGCAACCGCCGCGCTCCACGACTTTGGTGTCCCCGGCCACGACCGCTACCCCGGTCTCGGCAGCGGCGTGGGCCATCGAGGCGACTACCCGGGTGAGCTCGTCAACGTCTAGACCTTCCTCGATGATGAAGGACGCCGTGAGGTAAAGCGGCTCGGCGCCGGCGACGGCCAGGTCGTTCACGGTCCCGCAGACCGCCAGCTTGCCAATGTCGCCTCCGGGGAAGAAAAGGGGGGTCACGACGAAGCCGTCGGTGGTGAGCGCCAGGCGCTCCCCCGGGGCGGGAACCACGGCCGAGTCCGACAGTTGGTCGAGGTAACGGTTGCCGAGACGGGAGACGAAGACCTCGCGGATGAGGTCGGCCGTCAGTTGTCCGCCCGCGCCGTGACCAAGGGAGATAAGTCTCACGAGGTCCACCTCCGACTCTCGTAGCGATAGTAGGCGGCACAGGAGCCTTCGCTGGAAACCATGCAGGGACCGGCCGGGTCGGCCGGGATGCAGACCTTGGCGAACAGTGGGCACTGGGGAGGCACAATCTCGCCGCGCAACACCGCTCCGCAGCGGCAAGCCCTGCGCCGGGCGTCGCCCGGTGAGACTGCGGCACGCGGCTCGTCTTCGAGTTCGAGTTCGTCCCCCAGGACGCGATTCGCGTCGAAGCTATGATAAGGGGACCTCAGGCCGAGGCCGCTTCCGGGGATGAGACCGAGCCCCCGCCAGGTGGTGTCGGCCGGCTCGAAGACTTCGGCGATGACCTCCCTGGCTTTGGGGTTACCTTCCTCGCGAACGACGCGGGGGTAAAGGTTCCGGACGGCGATGCGTCCGGACCGGACGGCTCCGACGAGGTCGCGGACGGCCAGGAGGATATCGGTCGGCTCAAACCCGGAGATGGCGCCGGGCACGCCGTAATCGTCCGCGATGAAGTCGTAGACGCGGCGCCCGATTACAGCCGACACGTGGCCCGGGAGAATGAAACCTTCCACTTTCGCGCGCCGCTCCGCCTCTTCACCGGCGGCGGACCGGGCCGGCTCGAGCAGGACGCGCAGCGCGGGCGGCAGAGTTTTGTGGGCGGAGAAGACCAGGAAGTTGCGGAGGCCCAGACGGGCGGCTTCCCGCACCGCCAGGGCGGCGCCGGGTGCCGTCGTTTCGAAACCGACTCCGAGGAAGACGAAGCGACGCTCAGGCTGGGCGGCGGCCAGGGCGACCCCGTCGAGGGCGGAGTAGAGGACGCGCACATCGGCGCCGGCCGCCCGCGCCTGCTCCAGGGTCCCGAGGTCCCCGGGGACGCGGAGCATGTCCCCGTAGGTCAGGACGGTCGTCCGGGGAAGCCGGGCCATGGCCGTCATACGGTCGATGTCGCTCTGGTCCGTGACACAGACGGGACAGCCGGGACCCGACCGAAGATCGACGTAACCCGACAACAGGTCGCGGATGCCGGAGCGGGAGATGGCCACGGTGTGTGTGCCGCAGACCTCCATGAGGGTCACCGGTCGTCCGAGGGCTTCGACGTCGCGGCGGATGGCCCGGATGAGCCCCTGGGCGACCGTCCGGTCGCCGAAGTCCGGCCGCTGCGCGACGGAGCCCGGCTGCTCCGCGCCGGCGTCCGACCGCTCCGCGCGGATGTCCGACCCTCCGGCTTCGGTCCCACCCGGGTTCACTGGCGCATCCCCTCCGCGCGCGTCTCCTCCGCGAATTCGCGGCTGAGCTCGCGAGCCAGGGCCAGGGTTTCGCGGGCGGCCTCGGCGTCGAGCTTCTCGAGCGCGAAGCCGGCGTGGACGATGACCCAGTCGCCGGGGCTCGGCGCTTCGATGAGAGACACATCCACGGTGAGCGTGTTGCCTGCCAGGTCGACGGTAGCCTTGCGGCCGTCGGCCTGGATTGCGGTGATGCGCCCCGGGATAGCCAGGCACACGGAAGGCTCAGCTCCTTTCAGTAAGCACCCAAAAGCATCCAGGCGGCGACGACGGCCTGCCCGAGGGCCAGACCGCCGTCGTTGGGCGGTACCTGCCGGTGTGTGAGGACCTCGAAGCCCCGCCGCCCCAGCTCGGCCGAGAGCAGCTCCACCAGCCGGGGGTTCTGGAAGGTCCCCCCGGTCAGGACCACGGTGTTGAGGCCGGTCCGGCGGCGCGCCTCGGTCACCGCGTCGGCCAGGGCCAGGGCCAGGGCGGCGTGGAAAAGAGCGGCCAGGCCGGCGGGGGTCGCGGCCGGGCCTCGGCCGTCCTCGAGGTCCTCGAGAACGGAGCCGAGGAAGGGCCCGGGGTCGATGACCAGAGGGTCGCTTTCTTGCAGCCTGAAGCGATACCGCGCGGGCGGAGGCTCGAGCGGGGCATCGGTTCCGCTCCCGTCGGGGCGGCCGCCGGCGGAGCCGGTGGAGAGGGCGGGGAGGGCAAGTTCCCCTAGGAGGACAGCAGCCTCGCCCTCGTAGGTGTTCTCGCGGCAAAGGTCTGCCAGGGCGGCGACGGCGTCGAAGAGGCGGCCCAGGCTCGAGGTGGCGGCCACGGCGGGCGCGGGCACCCGCGATTGCCGCGCCCCCTCCAGGAGGTCGAGGCAGGTCCGGAGCTCCGCCTCCAGCTCGGGACGAAGCCGGGCCAGCCGCAGGACCCCGTCGGGGCCGAGGGCGCGGTGTAGGTGCATCGCGGCCGACCGGTAGGGTCGCCGGGCGGCTACGTCGCCTCCGGGCAGCCAAGTGTAGGCCAGGTGCCCGACGCGGCGGAAGGAGGCCGCGGTGGCCGCGAGGATTTCCCCTCCCCAGACGGCCCCGTCGGGCCCGTACCCCGTCCCGTCGGCCACGACGCCGAGAACCTCCCGGTCCCCCGCCCGGCCGTTGTCGGCGAGACAGGAAACAAGGTGGGCGTGATGGTGATAGACGGGAAGGACACGGGCCGAGGTCGAGCCACGTGCTGCCGCGACGGAGACGACAGAGGCGGAAGAGCATGTAGCCTCCTCCTCCGCCAGACGGCGGGCCAGGCGGCTGACCAGATAGCCGGGGTGGGCGTCGACGGCGGCCACGGTCGGCCGCGTGTCGAGAAGGACCGTGAACCGACGGTAGGTCTCGCGGTAGGCCTGGAGGTTGGCGACCAGGCCCATCTCGCCGAGGTGCGGGCTCAGAAAGACCTCGCCGCCCCGCAGAAAACCGAAGACGCTCTTCATCTCGCCGCCGGCGGCCAGGACCGGCTCGGCGGCGGGAAGAGCTCCGGGGAGTGAGGCCTGGACGTCGATGGGCGCCGGGGCGTAACCCCGCGACCGACGGAAGGGAATGACCAGGTCGGCTGCCCGGTCGGCAGCGGGGGCAGCCGGAGCGGAGGCCCCGTCGGCGGCCGACAGCCTCGGTGTGACCCGTACCACCGAATCTTCACAACGGTTGACTATCTCCCGGTCGTGGAAGAGGAAGTAGTCGACGATGCCGGCGAGCTCGGTCCGGGCGGTGTCGTTGTCACGAACGATGGGATGCTCGCTCCGGTTGCCGCTGGTCATGACCAAAAGGTCGACCTCTTCGTCGAAAAGCAGAAGATGCAGCGGCGTGTAGGCGAGCATGATACCCAGCGAGGGCGAGCCGGGAGCCAGGGAGGGGGCCGTCGCTCCCGGCCCGCCGTCGGCGGCGTCGGTCTCCCCGGTGGAGCCGGGTGAACCGACGCCGGGTTCGCCCGCGGCCGAGCGGAGGGGGCAGATCACGATGGGAGCCGCGGGCGAAAGCAAAAGCTCTTCGGCCGCCGGGCCGATGGACACGTAGCGGCGGGCGGTCGCGATGTCTTTGGCCATCACGGCGAAGGGCTTACTGGGACGTCGTTTGCGGGCGCGGAGCCGCGCCACGACTTCCTCCGAATGGGCGTCGCAGGCCAGGTGGAAGCCGCCCAGCCCCTTGACGGCGATGATGGCCCCCTCTTTGATGAGGCGCCGGAAGACGGCGGGCCAGCGGTCCGGGCCGGCCTCCGGGACCGCCCGACCGTCCCTGGTCTCCAGCCAGACCCGCGGGCCGCAGACGGGACAGGCGTTGGGCTGGGCGTGGAAGCGTCGGTCGCGCGGGTCGTCGTACTCCGCCTGGCAGGCGGGGCACATGGGAAAAGCCCGCATCGAAGTCATGGACCGGTCGTAAGGCAGGCCCGCGATGATGCTGTAACGGGGGCCGCAGTCCGTGCAGTTCGTGAACGGGTAACCGTACCGCCGGTCGGCGGGGTCGGTCACTTCCCGCCGGCAGGCTTCGCAGGTGGCGATGTCCGGCGAGACGAGAGTGGTCCGCCGCCCCTCGTCAAGACTGGGCAGAATGACGAAGGAGCCGGGGGCGGCGAGAATCGGGATTTCCTGGACCTCGAGGCCCGCGATGCGGGCCAGACGGGGCGGGCGCCGCCGCAGCTCCTCGACGAAGGTCTTGACCGCCTGCGGCGGCCCCTGGATTTCAACCGTGACGCCCTCGGGGGCGTTGGACACCCATCCGCTGAGGCCCAGGGCCGTGGCCAGACGCCAGACGTGGGGCCGGAAGCCGACACCCTGCACCAACCCGGTGACGGTCAGACGGCGCCGGACCGGGCGTTCCGGACCGTGTACCCCGTCTACCCGGCCAAGGGCCTGGTCGTGAGACGTTTGGCCGAAAGCTTCTCTTCCAGCCAGCCGCACCATTCGGCCACTCCCTCCCCGGTCCGGGCGGAGACCGGCAGGACGACGGCTTGGGGGTTCAAGCGGGCCACGTCGTCCCGGAAGCGCTCCAGATTGAAGTCCACGTAGGGCAGAAGGTCGGTCTTGTTGAGGACGCAGGCGGCGGCCTTCTCGAACATGCGGGGGTACTTCCGAGGTTTCTCGTCTCCTTCGGCCACGCTGGCGACGACGACCTTCAAGTCCTCACCGAGATCCCAACCGGCCGGGCAGACCAGGTTCCCGACGTTCTCGACGACCAGAAGGTCCAGTCCGGCCAAATCGAGGTCCTCGGTCGCTCCCAGGACCATGTTGGCGTCGAGGTGGCAGGTGCCTTCCGTGTTTATCTGGACGGCCGGCACGCCTTTCCGCTCGATTCTCTCGGCGTCGAGGGTCGTGGCGATGTCCCCCTCGACGACGACCAGACGGAGACCCGCCTCCCGGTCCCGGAAGGTCTCGATGGTCCTTTCGAGAAGCGTGGTTTTGCCCGAGCCCGGGGAGCCCATCAGGTTCACCGCGAGCACCCCGCTCTCGGCCAGTCTTTGCCGCAGCCCGGCGGCGAGAAGGTCGTTCGCCTTAAGAAGGTCGTGATTCAGCTTTATCTTCATTCCAGCCACCCTCCCCGGCGGTCCGCGGGCTCGGCGCCCCCGGTTTTTCTCCCTCGCAGCAGTCCTTTTCTCCCTCGTAATAGTCGATGAACAGTTCGTCCCCGGAGAGGACCTCGGGGACCGGCCGTCCGCAGGCGGGGCAGGGTAGAGCCCAGCCGACGGCCTGGTCCTCCCCGTACTCGCAACCGCAGGACCGGCACCGGACGCGCGTGGGCCGCTCCTCGATTTCCAGGCGGGCGCCCTCGAACAGCCCTTCCGAGCCGGCCGCCAGAACTTCGAAGGCGAACTGGAGGGCATAAGGCAAGGCGCCGTGACGCTGACCGACCACCAGACGGACGGTCCTGACCCGCGTCAGCCCTTCGGCGGCCGCGCTTTCCTTCAGCGCGTCGAGCACGGCTTGGAGCAGGGCGAGCTCATGCAGAGGGACTCACCCCCCACCTCGGCGATGACCCGGAGCAGAGTGTCGACGACGGAGGGCAGCCGAGCGGCCACGGCCGGGGTGAGCTCCTCGGAGAAGGTCTTCACGTCGGCCGCCTCCACACCCAGGACGCGGACCGTTTCCGGAAGGGGCAGCCCGAGCCGCTTCCCCAGGCGCCACGCCGTACCAAGGTCCACCTGGTGGGTCAGACCCGTGGTCCCCAGGCGGCCGGTGTCCTCGAGGTCGCCAAGGAAGGACGGGTCAAGCTCCACGACCTCGCCCGGCCGGGCCTTGCCGGTCACGACGGCGTCGATGAGCACGGCCGCCTTGTGACCCGAGAGAAGGTCCAGCAGCTCGAGACCTCCGACCGCCGCCTCCACGAAGACAATCTCGCCGGCGGCGGCCGCCCGGTTGGCGGCGGGGTCCGCCGCCAACCGGCGCCGGGCCTCGCGCAAGGCCGCGAGGCCGACGGCGTCGTCCGAAAGGATGGGATTGCCGAGACCAACAACGACGACCGACGTGTCAGGTCCCCCTCCCGACCAGCGTCGCCTAACGCGCTGTGGGCCGCTCCGGGGGCCGTGGTCACCCGCTCCGGAGCGCCTTCGCCCGGTCCGGGCCCGGGGCCGCTCGTCGGCGGCCCCGGGCACCTGTCTCACTCGGTTGGACTCACCTCGAGATTGTCCGGACGAGATTGCGCTCGTGGTCGTAAATCTCGGCGACCAGCGGCATCTCGCCGGGCAGAGTGTGCGTGGCGCAGCCGAAACACGGGTCGTAGGCCCGGAAGGCCATCTCGACCATGTTGAGGAGGCCTTCCCGGACCTCGCCGTTCTTAATGACGGCCTGAGCGGCCTTCTTCACCGACATGCAGATGGCCGCGTGGTTGTTCCCCGTCGCGACGATGAGGTTCACGCCGCGGATGATGCCCCGCTCGTCCGTCTGGTAATGGTGGAAGAGCGTGCCGCGGGGAGCCTCGATGACCGCCGCGCCCTCCTTGGGGACGGCGGTCGGGATGGTACGGATGTTGTCGCTGGTTATCTCCGGGTCCTCGCAGAGCTCGAGCAGTCTTTCCGCCGCGTAGAGCACCTCGATCAGGCGGGCCCAGTGGGTCGCCAGGGTCGCGTGAACGGGTTTACCGCCCAGGGTCTTGAAGAACTTGTCGTAGGCTTCCTGGGCGGCCGGGGTGGCCATACCGTCGGCCGCGTTGAGGCGCGCCAGCGGGGCCACCCGGTAGATGCCGCTCTCTTGTCCGTCCACGAACCCGCGCCAGCCCTTGGCCTTGAGATACGGGAACTTTAGATAGGTCCACGGTTCGACGTGCTCCGCGATGTGCTGCAGGTACGCGGTCCCGCGGGCGGGGAACTTGACGATTTCTTTGCCCGTGGTGTCGACGACGCGGACCATGCCGTCGTAAAAGTTGACGCGGTTCTTGTCGTCGACGAGCCCCATGTAGTGGGTCTTCATGGTGTACCCGTCGGACAGGATGAGGTCGACGTAGGCCTTGTTCGCGAGAACCACATCGTCGAACAGCTTAAGGGAGAACTTGGCGAACTCGACCTCCGACTTGGCCCACTCGATGAACTGTTTCTGCTCGTCCTTCGACAGACCACGCGACACCCCGCCGGGCAGGCCCATGACCGAGTGGGTGGCGCGCCCCCCGAGGGTCTCCTGGATTTTCTGGGCGTAGGCGCGGTGCTTGATGACCGAGCCGCCTATCTCCAGCCCCACTTTGGCCACCACGCCCAGGATGTTCCGTTGGGCCGGGTCGGCCTCCGGCCCGAGGACGAAGTCCGGGGCCGCGAGGGCGTAGAAGTGGGCGATATGGGAGTGGATCATGTGCGCGCAGTAGAATAGCTCCCGCAGCTTCTTGGCCGCCGGCGGCGGGTCGACCTGGTAGAGGTCGTCGAGCGCGCGGGTCGAGCAGATGTGGTGGGCGCTCGGGCACACACCGCAGATGCGCGGGGTGATGCGCGGGAGCTCCTCGGCCGGCCGGCCCTCGCAGAACTTCTCGAAGCCGCGCAGCTCGACCACCTGGAAGTAGGCGTCCTCCACGTTCCCGTCGGCGTCGAGGAAGATCTCGATGCGGCCGTGCCCCTCCAGCCTCGTGATGGGGTCGATGGTGACCCGCTTGAGTGTAGTCGTCATGAGGCCGCCTCCTCTTTCTTCACCCGTTCACCGGTTTCGGCGCGGCCGGCCGCCAGCGACTTGGCCCGGATGCGGAGCAGCGAGTCGGCCAGGGTGAAGCGGTAGAAGGTGCCGAGCGGGTCGACGACGCCCTCGAGGACTTTGGCCAGCTTATCCTCGTCCTTGCCCTCGACGGCGGTGGCGACCGCGCTCAGCATGCCGGCGCCGTGCTCCAGGGCCTCGGGCGTGGGCCCGAAACAGCCGCGGCAGGGCATGTTGGCGTTCAGGCACCGCTCGCCGCACCCCTCGCGCGTCACGGGACCCAGGCAGATGATGCCCTGCTCCAGAAGGCAGCGCTCGTTGTCCGGGATTATCTCGTGGACCCGGTGGAAGGCCGAGACCTTCTTGTCCTCTTTCTTGCGCTTGCAGCTGTGGCAGAGGGACCTCTCGCCGGCGATGGTGCTGCCGACCGGGGGCAGCTTGCCGCTGACGATGGCCTCGATGGCCGTCCAGATGAGCTCGGGCGGTGGCGGGCAGCCGGGAAGATAGTAATCGACCTCGACAATGTCATCGAGCTTGTAGACGGCGTTGTAGAAGGTCGGCAGGTGCAGCTCGCCCTGCGGCACGGCCAGTTTGGTCTGCGGCAGAACGCGCGCGACGTTGTCCGTCGAGGGAGTCGTCCCGTAGACCCGCTCGAAGATGCTCTCACGGTCGAACTGGTTGGCCAGGGCCGGGATGCCGCCGAAGCAGGCGCAGGCGCCGAAGGCGACCATGACCTTACTCTTGGCTCGGAGCAGCTCGGCCAGCTCCTTCTGCTCGGAGTTACGGATAGCGCCGTTGAACAGGCAGACGTCGACCGACTTGTCGGGCAGGGCCTCGACGTCCTTGTACTTGAAGTCTGTGGCCACGGGCCAGAGGACGATGTCGGCGAGCTCGGCCACCGTCAGGATTTTCTCGTTGATATCCAGAACAGCAATCTCGCAGCCGCCGCAGCTGGCCGCCCAGTACAGGGCCAGCTTCAGCTTCTTTTTGTCAGCTTTCTCGGCCTGCGCGGCCTTCACGTCGGCCGCCATCACCGGCCACCTCCTTCAGCCCGGAGGACCAGGCCGTCGGCCCGGGCCAGCCGCGTCCGGGTTGAACCGAGCGGCCCCAGCGCCTGGACCTCTTTGACCAGCTCATTGGCCACCCGGGCGAACTTCTCGCCTTCGCCGCCCGAAATCCACTCCAGACGGAAGCGGCCCTTTTCGATGCCGAACTGCTCCAGAAGCCGCTCGAAGAGCAGCTTCCGCTTCAACGTCTTGTAGTTTCCTTCGAGATAGTGGCAGTCTCCGGGATGGCAGCCCCCGATGAGCACCCCGTCCGCACCCTCGTGGAAGGCCTTGAGCACGAAGGCCGGCGCCACCCGTCCCGAGCACATGACCCGGATGATGCGGAGGTTCGCCGGGTACTTCAGCCGCGAGATACCGGCCAGGTCGGCTCCGGTGTAGGAGCACCAGTTGCAAAGGAAGGCGACGATTTTCGGTTCCCACGAAGCCGCCGGTGCGGCTCCCGCCTCCGGCGTCACCGTCGCCTTGTCGGCGGCAGCTGTCGTCATTCCGCGCACACCCCCTCGATTTGCGAGAAGATCTGGCGGTTGTCGAAGTGCTTCACCCGCATGGCCCCGGACGGACAGGAGGCCCCGCAGGTACCGCAGCCCTTGCAAAGGGCCTCGTTAACCACCGCCACACCCTTGGCCGCGTCGAAACTGATGGCCGAGTAGGGGCAGAGCGGAATGCACACGCGGCAACCGGAGCACAGCTCCTCGCGGACCTCGGCCGTCGTCGGCGTGACCGCCACTTTGCCGAGCAGGACCACCTTCAAGGCCTCGGCGGCCGCGCCGGCCCCCTGGCCGACCGTATCGGGGATGTCCTTAGGCGACTGGCAGGTGCCGGCGATGAACACGCCCTCGTTGGCCGTCTTCATGGGTTCGAGCTTCAGGTGGTACTCGAGGAAGAAGCCGTCGGCCGACCGCTGGATGCCGAACTTCTGGGCCACTTCGTGAGCGTCGGGACGCGGCGTGAGGGCGGCGTTGAGGACGACCATGTCCACCGGTATTTCGCGGAACACACCCAGCAGGGTGTCCTCCGCCCGGACCAGAAGGCCGCCGGTGACCGGGTCCTGCATTACTTCGGCCCCTTTGCCGCGGATGAAGTAGATGTCCCGCTCGCTGACGACCCGGTTGTAGAACTCCTCGTACTGCTTACCGAAGGTCCGCATGTCCATATAGAGGTCGTAGACCTTGGCCTTGGTTTTCTCGCGCACCAGGTGGGAGAACTTCACCGAGGTCATGCAGCAGATACGGGAGCAGTACTCGTTGTAGTTCTTGTCGCGGCTGCCCACGCAGTGCAGGATGGCCACGGCTTTCGGCTCCGTCCCGTCCTTGAGGAGGATGCGCCCCCCGGTCGGCCCCGAGGCGTTGGAGAGGCGCTCGAACTGCAGGCCCGTGATGACGTTGTCGAAGCGCCCGTAGCCCCACTGGGGCCCGACCGACGGGTCGAAGAGCTTGTAGCCAGTGGCCACGATGATGGCCCCGAAGCGTTCCTTGATTATCTCGTCCGGCTGGTCGAAGCGGATGGCCTTAGGCGGGCAGAACCTCTCGCAGATGCGGCACTTGCCGGTCTTGTAGTAGGTGCAGTTCTCCTTATCTATGACGGGCTTGTTCGGGACGGCCTGCGGGAAGGGCGTGTAGATGGCCTTACGCATCCCGAGGCCCTCTTCGAACTCGTTGGGCACCTTCACCGGGCACTTCTCCTGGCAGGTACCGCAGCCGTTGCAGACCTTTTCGTCGACGGACCGCGCCCGCTTCCGGATGGTCACCTCGAAGTTACCGACATAACCCTCCACCTTCTCGACCTCGGAGTAGGTGAGTAGGGTTATATTGGGGTTCTGCGAGACCGAGACCATCTTCGGCGTGAGGATGCAGGCCGCGCAGTCGAGGGTCGGGAAGGTCTTGTCGAGTTTGGCCATGTTCCCGCCGATGGACGGCTCGCGCTCGACCAGGTAGACTTTGTGCCCGGCTTCGGCAATCTTCAGGGCCGCCTCTATCCCGGCGATACCGCCGCCGACGACGAGGGTCTTGGGGTCGACCGGAACGGACTTGTCCTCCAACGGCTCGAGCAGTCTCGCCTTGTTCACCGCCGAATGGACGAGGGCTTTAGCCTTCTGTGTCGCCGCAGCCTTGTCCACTGTCACCCAGGAGCACTGCTCGCGGATGTTCGCCATCTCCATCAGGTAGGGGTTGAGCCCGGCCGTCTGGCAGGCCCGCTTGAAAGTCGGCTCGTGCATCCTGGGCGAGCAGGAAGCCACCACGACCCGGTCGAGACCCTTCTCGCGGATGTCGGCTTTGATGAGGTCCTGACCGGGGTCGGAGCACATGTACTTGTAGTCGCGGGCCACAGCCACGTCCGGCAGGGTCGCGGCGAACTCACGCAGGGCGTCCATATCGACCTTATCGGCGATGTTGCTGCCGCAGTGGCAGAGATAGACGCCGATTTTCAGTCCTGGCAACTGGCTTCACCTCCGCTGGCCGGGCCCTTCCCGGGCGGCCCGACCGTTGTGGCGCGGTCATCTCAGGCGTATTTCCGGAGATACTTCGCGGCCGGCACGAAGCCGCGGCTGAAGCCCATCTTCGCCTCGTCCAGCCCCATGGCGAAACCGAGGAGCTGGGAGTAATAAACGATGGGGATGGCGTAATCGGTGCCGAAACGGGCGTTTATCTTGCCCTGGTAGGCGTCGAGGTTCATCTGGCACATCGGGCAGCAGACGGCGATGAGGTCCGCCCCCCTGACGGAGGCTTCCCGGAGCAACTGCTCGTTTATCTCCAGGACCACGTCCTCCTTGGTCGTCATCAGCGCACCGCCGCAGCACTTGGTCTTCCGGTCGTAGCGGACCACCTCGGCCCCGATGGCCGACAGGACTTCGTCCATCTCGGTCGGGAACTCCGGGTCGCTCCACTCGTTGCGCGGCCGCGCTATCTGACAGCCGTAGTAGGGCGCCACCTTGAGCCCCTCGAGGGGCCGCGTCACCTTGCGCCGGACCGCGTCGAGACCGACCTTCTCGTGCAGGATGTGCAGGGTGTGCCGAATCTCGATAGGCTTATCCAGGGTGCGGCCGATGGCTTTAAGGGCGTCTTTGACCTTCGCCCGCCACGGGCTGTCTTGCCCCACCACGGCGTTCGCCCGGTTCAGGGTGACAAAGCAGGAGTTGCAGGCGACGGCCATCGGCAGACCGCGTTCGGCGGCCAGAGCCAGGTTCCGGGCGGGCAGAGCGTAGGACAGAAGCGTATCGGCGGAGGAGAGGGCGGTGGCGCCGCAGCAGTTCCAGTCGTCAATCTCCTCGAGCTCGACACCGAGGACGGCCATCGAGGCTACGACCGAATCGTAGTACTCCCGGGCCGTCGAATGGAGCGAGCATCCTGGGAAGAACGCGTACTTCATGACCCTCCCTCCAATTCGGCGACCTTGTCGTAAAGCTTGGCGATCTCTTTGGCCCCCCGGATAGCCGAGGGAGGAACGAGGCTGAGCTTACCTTTCATCATCATGCGGAGGCCGAGCGGACCCATGCGGAGCAAAGACAGCGGGTTGGTACGGAGGGCGAACCGAATCATAAGGTCGCTCTCGTGCATGCGCCCGTAGCGCCGCACGGTATCGGAGAAGGTCTGGTAGAACGAGGTGGAGAGGTTACGCGCTGTCTTCATGGCGATGGTGCGGAGGGCGTACATGACCTCGGCCAGGCTGATGCCCTGCGGGCACCTCACGGTGCAGGCGTAGCACGAGGCGCAGTACCACATGGTATCGCTGGAGAGGACCTGGTCGCGCAGGCCGGCCTTGATCATCTCCATGATCTTCCGCGGCGTCTCGCTCATTTTGAAACTGAGCGGGCACGACGCGGTGCAGACTCCGCACTGCATGCAGTTCTTGATTTTATCGCCGGAAGGGTACTGGGCCAGCTCGTCCAGAAAGGCCGCGGCGTCCAGAGTGTCCTGCCGGATGACCCCGACCTCCTTCGCCTGCTGTTCCAAAGAGTTTCGCCTCCCTTCGGATAGGATTGCGGGGACGGCGCCTGATTTGTCTGACAACGGCCCCCCGAAAAACAAGAAAATTCCGTCACGTGGCCGGGCGGCAGTAACGGGTCGTCGGTAGCCTCAGCTGCCGCTGGCTTTTTTCGCCTGCCCTTCCTGGAGGAACGCCTCGAGATCCGAACCGCGGACGCGCCAGAGCCGGCCGACCTTGACCCCCTTGAGTTCGCCCCTTCTCAGGTAGGTCATGATGGTCACCGGCTTGACTTGGAGGAGGAAGGCAACTTCCTTGGGAGTAAGTAGCTTCTCCACCTTGTCACCACCTCCCGGGCTCCGTCTGGGCTGTCGCCGCACCGTCTTCACGCTCAGGCGCGGCGTTAACTCGCTTGTGACCGACTTGCTCGCGACGACGTATACGAAAACCGAGGTTGACGCACTATTATCAATCGATGTACATCGTGAAGCGAATCACGAAAGTCAACATGATTGTAGCACGGTCTCGGTGGGTATGGGGGTATTGTCAGAAAAGAGAAACGGGCCGGTTGAGGTCGAGACGTGAACCGTCCTACTCAGACCGGCCCGTGTTCATCCGCTCTTGCAACCACTGGACGTCGCGCTCAAGCGCACTCTCCCGTCCGGCAAGATAGAGGAAATACACGAACAGAGCCGTCCAGGCGGCGGTGTAGCCTAAAAAGAGGTACAAAGTCAACGCAGCTCGCCCTCCCTTCTCTCCCGCCAGAGTCTCTTGAGTTCCGCGACCCGGGTCTCCAGCGCGTCGAGGCGCATGCGCATCCCCAGCAGTAGGACATACAGCAGCGTGAAGGCCAGGACGGCCGTAACGAGGGCGAGCACCATCGGCGGCTCCAGGTTGATTTGCCCCGCCTGGATGACCACCGGGTGCACCGACCGCCACCAACGGATGGACATGAAGACCACCGGCACGTCGATGAAAGCCACGAGCCCGAAGACCGCCGTGTAGCGGGCCCGCCGGCCGGGTTCCTCGACCAGACGCCTGGTCAAAAGAAGCGCCGCGTACATCAGCCACAACACGAACGCGCTGGTGAGGCGCGGTTCCCACTCCCACCAGACCCCCCAGGCCGACCTGGCCCAGATGGAGCCGGTTACCACCGCAACAGTCGTGAACAGCTCGCCGACCTCGGCGGAGGCCAGGTTGAGACGGTCCCAATCGAGCCGGCCCGTGGCTAGGTAGGCGATGCCGCCGACAAAGACCACGAGAAAGGCCAGAAGACCGTTCCAGGCCGAGGCGACGTGGAAGTAGAGGATGCGCTGGGTCTCGCCCAACACGGCGTCCGGCGGGGCGTACACCAAACCCAGGAACAAGGCGGCCAGGACGCCGGCGAAGACCAACCAGGCTAAAGCGGAACGGCCGCGGGTCAACGACTTCACCTCCGGAAGCCGCGATTCAGAGGCTACGGCTCAATGATATACTCGAAAACCAACCAAGGGACAACGACAAATAACACATCATAAGCCGCCAGCAGGCCGACCCATCGGGTCCAGCCGCCCGCCCCCGCGCCGCCCAGAAGGGCCGAGGTGGCCTGAACGGCCCCGATGACAGCCGGGACAATAATCGGAAAGACCAGAAGCGGCAAAAGCATCTCTCCGGCCCGGGTGTGGGCGGCCAGCGCCGCCAGAAGCGTCCCCACGCTGCAGAACCCGACCGTGCCGAGAACGACGACCGCCGCGAAGGGGCCCAGCGGAGCCCGGAACGGGACCCCGAGCATTACGAACATCAGGGGCACGGCGACGACTTCGACGAGCCCGAGAAAGATGAGGTTGGCCGCGAGCTTGGCCAGGAAGATGAACGACGCGTCCGCGGGCACAAGCCGGAGGCCCGCCAGAGTGTCCTGGCTCTTTTCCGCGGAAAAGGAACGGCCTAGACCGAAAAGGCCGACAAAGTATATCGAGACCCACATAAGGCCGGGGAACACCGGCCCCAGGTCGACCCCCGCGCCGCGGCAGCCGAAGCCGAGCACGGTCGTCACCACGAGCGCGAAAATAATCATCGGCGTCACGCTCTCGTGAGAGCGGCTCTCCGCCCGGAGCTCCTTCCAAATCAGAGCGGCTACCGGTCTCGTCCAGCGGCTGCGTTCCGGACTCAAGGCCGCCGCCCCCCCTGCCCGCCGCCGTCGCCGTCGCCGGTGCGACCGCCGGCGGCGAGGGCCTCGATCTTCTCCATGGTAATCGCCGCCGAGGGAGACTGCAGGGCGACCCGCCCGCGGTCGAGCACGAGCACCTCGTCCGACAGTGCGATGGCCCGCCCGGCGTCGTGACTGGTCAGCACGGCGGCGCCGCCTCCGGCGCGCTGCCGCTGCACCACCCGGTCGAGCAGGGCGGCCGCCTGCCGGTCCAGGCCGGTGTGCGGTTCATCCAGAAGAAGCAAGCCGGGCTCGTGGAGCAGGGCCCTGGCCAACGTGAGTCGCTGCTGCATCCCCCGGGAGTACTGGCGGACCGGTTCGCGCGCGTAGGAGTCCAGGCCGACAAGGGTCAGCATCTCCTCGACCCGGCGCTCCGGGTGGGTCAACTCGTAGGCCCGCGCCCAGAACAGAAGATTGTCCCAGGCGTCGAGTTGGGGGTAGAGGAAGGTCTGGTGGCCGACGTAGCCCACGCGGCGCCGGATCGCCGCAGCCTGCCGGCGCGGGTCGGCCCCGAAGACCCGTAGCTCGCCGCCGGCCGGGGTCAGCAGGGTCGCCAGCGTCTTGAGAAGAGTGGTCTTACCCGCCCCGTTAGGCCCCAGGACGGCCAACGTACGGCCGGCCGCCAGAGTGAAGCTGACTCCGCGGAGGATGTCCCTGCCGCCCAGACTCACCACGAGACCCTCGGCCTCGATGACCGCGGCCCCGGCGACCGCGGCCCCGACCGCAGCGGGGTCGGCTCGGTTCATGCGGGCTCGCTCCCTGCGGTGTCCCGGAGGCCCGGCGGATCGCCGCGCCGGCGGGCCGGCGGCCGGCTGAGGACGAGGGTACCGGCGACGAGGAGGTAGCCGCCGATCCAAATCCAGGCCACGAGCGGCTCCCGCAGAATGCGGATGGAGGCCGAGCCGTCCATGGACCAGGCGTCCAGAACGGCGTAAAGGTCACTCCCGAGCCCTCCGAGCACGGCGACCTCGGAGAAGGGCTCCTGGTAGTTGGTGTAGTACTGTTTCTGGGGTTTCAGCACGAAGACTCTCCCGGCCGCGCGCCCCGTCCGCGTCAGGTCCAGCTCGGCGGTGACAGCGACCATGTAATCGGAGTGGTCCACCCCGAGACCGCGGAAGGTCAACTCATAGCCGGCTGCGGTCGCGGTCTGACCGGGGGCGAGGGTGAAGGTCTGCTCCTGGCGGTAGGCCGCCCCGGCGAAACCGGCCACCATACAGGCGACGCCGAGGTGGACGATAAGAGCCCCGTAGCGGCGCGGTAGAGCCGCGACGAGCCGGGCCAACGCCTGGACCGTCCCCTCTCGGGAGGCGGACCGCCGCGCCCTAACGTCTCGGATGAGGGCGGCCAACCCGGAGGCCGCCGCGGCGAACGCCGCGCCCAACCCGGCCGCCCCGCTGGGGAAGAGCGTCCCGGGTCGGATGGCGTAAGCCGCCACCACAACGCCGGCCACCGCCGCCAGCACCGGCGGGACGAGCCGCCGCGCCGCGGTCCGGGGCCTGGTCCGACCCCAACCGACCGCCTGGCACAGCCCCAGCAAAAGGACCAGAGCCGCCCCGACGGGGACGGCTGTGCGGATGTAATAGGAGGCGTCGACGGCGACCTGCCGCCCCCCGCCGAGAGTACTCACCAGAGGGAAGAGCGTCCCCCACAGAACCACCGCGGCCAGCGCGGAAAACAGTAGGACGGCCAGGACGGCCGTGCTCTCCCGTGAAAGCAGGCTTTCCGGCGGCTCCTGCCGGTGCCGGCGGTCCCGGAGCCGCGCGACGGCGAATGTGTAGGCCGAAAGGACGGCGACCGCGGCCATGAACGGCAGGAAGAACGCCTCCAGCCCGCTGGGGGCGAAGGCGTGGACGGAGGAGACGACGCCGGTCCTCGTTAGAAACGTCCCCAGGATGGTGAGCAGGAAGGTAAGGGTGACCAGAAGGACGTTCAACGAGCCCATGGTGCCTTTCCTCTCCTGGACCAGGGCCAGGTGAAGAAAAGCCGTCGCGACGAGCCAGGGAATGAGCGAGGCGTTCTCGACGGGGTCCCAGCTCCAGTAGCCTCCCCAGCCGAGCTCGACATAGGCCCACTGCATCCCCAGGATTATCCCGACCGATAGAAAAAGCCAGGAGAAGACGGTGAAGGAGCGGGTGAGCTCCAGCCAGAGCTCCGGCTCCTGCGGGGCTGAACCCCGTTGCGGGCGGTTCGACGCCGCACCCAGACTCTCGGCTACGGCAAAGGCGAACGGAACGGCAAACCCCACGTAGCCAAGGTACAGGGCCAGAGGATGGGCGAGCATCCCGAAATTCTGCAAAAGGGGGTTGAGCCCGTTGCCGTCGGCCGGCACCGTCGCGACCAGGCGGAACGGGTTGCACCGGGCCAGCAGAAGGACGAGAAAAAAGGCGTTGACGCCGCTCATGACCGCCAGGGCGGGGCCGGCCAGCCGGGGCGCACGGCCCCACAGGCGGGTTGCGACCCAGACCTCGTACCAGCCGAGAACGAGGGCCCAGAGGAGAATGGAGCCTTCCTGTCCGGCCCAGAAGGCCGACAACTTGTAGGCCAGGGGTAGGGAGCGGTTGGTGTGCTCGACCACGTAGGCGAAGCGGAAATCCGAGCACCCCAGGGCGACAAGGAGGACCACGGCCGCGAAGGTCAGGGCCGCTGCGGCCAGGAGCACGGCGACCCGCCCCTGGAGGGCCGCGCCGGCGATTGGGGCCTTCCGCTTCGCCTCACCCCTGCCCTTACGGACCGGCTCGCCCCTGGCCCGCGCCGGTCGGCGCATCCGACCGGCGGACCCGGTGCCCACAAGAAGGGCCGGTATCGCATAGAGGGAGGCCCCGAGAGCCAGGGCGACGGCAAGTGTCGGTACCAGCTCCAGAGTCATCGGGGCCTCTCCGAACGGCCGGCCCGACGGGGACGGACAACGCGA
>Ga0315298_1005191_pt1 | contig 18764 bp, 12 predicted proteins | sample WHS_1_MG_FD_203077 | JGI IMG/M metagenome (GOLD analysis project Ga0315298, IMG submission 203077) | Extremophilic microbial mat communities from Washburn Hot Springs, YNP, Wyoming, USA - WHS_1_MG | ecosystem: Environmental > Aquatic > Thermal springs > Hot (42-90C) | place: USA: Wyoming...
GCACCACATAGTTTTGTCATCTCCGCCCGTGATGACTTCTGTAACAGGAATTCCCCATGCCTTACATAAAGCTTCTTCCTCTGCCCTGATCAGATCAAAGTCTCGGACAGGTGCTATAACTTTTCTCCCAGGGGCAAACATGGTGAATACATTGTGCATCCTATATTGATCATTGCCTTTTCCCGTTGAGCCTTCAACAAGCGCATCTGCACCTAATTCTACTGCTTTCTCTGCTACTTTGCGAGCTATTAATTGTCTGGTCATTGAAGTTGAGACTGGATAACCCATATAATCTGAGTTCGCCATAATAGCCTTTGCCATCCATTCCTCTGTGAATTCGTCCTTAGCATCAATCATAATAGGCTCAACATTTAAGACTTTGGCTTTCTCATTTCCAGTATCAATTTCTTCTTGACCTTGACCGACATCAACTGTTATCGGGATAATCCTTTCCGCTTTATATTTTCTACGCAATAACTCAACTGCAAGTGAAGAGTCAAGTCCACCAGAATAAGCAAGAGCAGCAACATTTACCTTAGGGACATCTGTTTTTTCAATTTTTTGCAACGCACTTTGTAATAAGTCGGACATGTATATCTCCTCCTAATTTTATTTCGTCAATTTCTATACTCATTCTTAATATCTAATTAAAAGTGCAATTTATTTTACTGGATTTTGCTTATCAAGTCAAGAATATTCGTTATTTTCTAATTTAATTCAGGTTTGACTTAGAGTTAAGACTGATATATAATAGCTAATTGCGGAAAAATTTCCATAAAAATATTTCAATCTATGAACTAATTAATGAGATATTTCGTTTATAGCTAATGCGAACAAAGGGGGAAAAGTGAAGATAAGCGAATTTCAAAAAATTATAGAGGACATTTATCTTGAAAAAGATTCAAATCGGGGACTGCTCGGGACTTTTGCTTGGTTTGTTGAAGAAGTTGGCGAATTGTCACGAGAATTACGATCACAGGACAATAAAAAGAGATTGCAAGACGAATTTGCAGATGTCTTTGCATGGCTTTCCACATTAGCAAGCATATCTGGAATAGACTTAGAAACAGCGGTGGGAAAATACAGCAATGGATGTCCTAAATGCCATAAAACACCTTGTGCTTGCAATGAAGATAGGCGAAAGACCGTATGAAAGGGATTTTGTAAACAAAAAATCAATTCGTTTATTAGATTTTCAGTCTTGAAATCCAATATCCTTTTATCCTATTATTTTATCCTATTATTTATGAAATTAATCTTTGTTTTGTAAAAATGTTTATAATACAACTAAAAATGGAGATAAACAGATGAAACCTTTGGAGATTGACGTTGAAAAGGTATCCGAAATAATAGAAGACTTCATCCGTCAAAAAACCACGTCTGCTGGATTTAACCGCGTGGTGATCGGATTATCTGGCGGGATAGATTCCAGCACTGTTGCTTATGTTGCCAAGCGTGCATTAGGTGCAGAGAACGTATTTGGGATAAATATGCCATATCGTAGTAGTAATCCCCAAAGTGCCGAAGATGCAAAACTGGTCGCAGAAAATCTCGGCATCAGCTTTAAAACGATTGAGATAACGGATATGGTTGATGCGTATTTCAAAAATTATCCTGACGCGGATATGCTTAGACGCGGAAACTTCATGGCTCGCGAAAGAATGGTAGTTCTCTATGACCAATCTTCTTTATTGAAAGCTTTGGTTTTAGGCTGTGGAAATAAAACCGAAATATTGCTTGGATATTGCACTCTTTATGGCGATACCGCATGTGCTATGATTCCTTTGGGCGATCTATACAAAACACAAGTTAGGGCATTAGCAAAGTATCTCGGCGTCCCTGAACGGATTATACTTAAAACTCCAACCGCTGATCTTTGGCCCGGACAATCCGACGAAGACGAGTTAGGCTTTACCTATGAAAACGTTGATAAATTGATCTATTTTATGATTGAAAAAAGGTATACACTAGAGGAATTAAAAGCATTGGGATTTACCGAATCCTTTATTTATCAAGTGTCTGATAGAGTGAAAAAGAACCGATATAAGCGATGTTTGCCTCCTATCCCAAAGGTTAATAGCATGTTTTTAGTCAATTGTGCTGAAGGATAAAATTAGATGAGTGGAATATTGTATATAGTCAGTGTTCCAATTGGCAATTTAGAGGACATCACACTTAGGGCGTTAAGAATATTGAAAGAAGTTGATTTAATAGCTGCGGAAGATACAAGACACACGAGAAAATTGCTTAGCTATTATGATATTCACAAGCCAATAGTCAGTTACCATGAATATAACGAAACTCAAATGGATAAATTATTGATAACTAAGCTTCAAGCGGGAAACAATATCGCCATAGTTTCTGATTCAGGCACTCCTGTTATCTCAGACCCAGGGTTTACAATTGTAAATGCCTGTATAAAAGAAAACATAAAAATAGTTCCGATACCAGGACCATCATCTTTATTAGCTTCTGTGGTTGTCTCTGGTTTTCCGCTACATAATTTCGTCTATGAAGGATTTTTGCCCCCCAAAAAATTGAGACGTATCAAAAAACTTATGTCACTCACAGATGAAAAAAGGACAATGGTTTTTTTTGAATCTCCTCATAGATTAGTAAAGTCTCTTAACGATATGCTTGAAATATTTGGTGATAGAGAAATTGTTATCGCAAATGATCTGACAAAGATGTTTGAAGAAATATACAGAGGAACAATAAGTTCAGCTATAAAAAAATATACCGAATCTGCTCCCAAAGGTGAGTTTACATTAGTCGTGAGAGGCAAATCTGATGATGACGTTCAGAAAAATTAACATAGCTCTTATAATACTTTCATTGTCCATTTTTCTATCTTTAATGGCATGGATCGTTATATACAATCTTATATTCCCAGTTCCAAATATGCTTGATCTTGTCCCTAATAATATTACGGGATATTTTGACGTATATGATTTACATAAAGTGTTATCTAATGTCCTTCGGTCTGAATTTATGAGGCGTGTTGTTCAATCTCCTTGGTGGGCTAACTTTAAGACGACTGGATTATGGAACGAAATAGATACGCAATTCAAAGAATTTCAGCAATTTGGAGTAGATCAAAGTTTGATTTTTAGGCTAATAGGGACGCATTCAGTAGTGGGATTTTATCTTGATGCGAATCAAACAAAAATTGACTATATCTTGATTAGTGAATTAGATATTCCAACAAGGATTGCATTATCATTTGGGCAGATAAAAAAGTTTATTTCTCCTGAATTTACTGTTACCAAATTAAAATATAATGGCAAAACGATAACCACAATAAAATCTCCACAAGGAAGTTATATTTATACATTTGTCGGTAGAGTAGGAGTTTTGAGTAACGATGAATACCTTGTCCAAAAGACGTTAGACGCCTATAAAAATAGAAAAAATAGATTATCGTTTATGCCTGAGTTTAAGCAGATTGATCTTGATTTGCCTTCAACAAACGTATCTTTTTATGCGAATACTGCAAAACTTCGTGATTCGTCAAAATTGTTAGAAAGATATGGGTTTCAATATAAAAATATACCAATAATAACGAATTCCGATATGATTTTAGGTATTGTTTCACAAGGGGCAGGAAAAATCAGATTAGATAGTGCAATCTTACACAGACAAATAGATAATTCATCTAAACCTTTAATAAAAGATGGACTTCCTTTTCCAAGTAATTGTTTAGCTTTGACAACTCACAGATCGCTTAATCCGAAAGCACTATTTCATTGGCTAACCAAAAATGTAAGTTCAGCTTTTTCTATCATCGGAGATGATGTATTGCCAACGGTTAGTGGAAGCATTGCAGAAGCGGTTGTTTCACCCAAAAGCAATGGAAATCAGTTCCCATCAATATTGTTATATATGCAGGTAAAAAGCAGAACATTAGCAGAAGCCAAACTTTACGAATTAAAATATCTATTAAGACTTCGTGATGAGCAGATTAAATTCACCGAGACGACCTATAAAAACGCCAAGATCACATATTCAAGCTATATCCCAGGAGTTAATTTTCCGATAGGCTTTGGTTATGTTTTTATCAAAGATGACATATTACTTATGGCTACTGATGAGTTTAGCATACGTGAAGTTTTAGATGTCCTAAACGGAGATGAACGTTCCTTTATAAACCAAAGTCAATATGCAGATGTCATGTCAAGCATTAACGGGAGAGCAGATGAGATGGCATTTATAAATTTGCGAGAGATGTCGCCGATTGTTGAGCAAGTATCAAGGCTTTATCTGTATCAAGGAATGTTTACGGGAAATCGTTCAGGAGAAAATGTCGCGACAATGCTTGCAGATAACGCATTTATATTAGGTTCTTGGGATTATCTCGGGGCAGTTTGGAACTCAAAAGATAATATAACTAATCTAAAGCTGATCTTGACAAGAGAAAAGTCCTCACCATAAAATGCACTGCTCACCATTTTTCATGACATTTTTTATGCTCAAAAGTTGCAGAGATTATGCTGTTGACTTCATATATTGCCTTAAACGAATTAAATTCATCAAGCCAGATTATCTCTTCTATTATCCTCCTTATCACCCTTTCTGTATCCACATTGCCTCTTTTTGTTTATTTTTTGAGAGTTTCTTACATATTTATCGTTCAAACATATATCATTTTTATATCCTTTAAAAACTGAGGGTGAGTCAGGTCAGAACTTTTCTATTGACGGAATAAGCTAAAAATGCTATTTTGCGTTATATAATTATAGTAGCGGGCGACATTTGACAAATTTTAGCAAGCTTTCTAATTACTCGCTACATATTACCAGTCATTGAATTTTGGATAAAGGGGAACAGTAATGATAAATATATTTGCTTTTCTTGTTATGATTATGTTCATTTTAAGCAATAGCATTGGATTAGCTATAACGCAAGATAATGTCATAATAATACGATCAGAAGGGGGAAGCAAAGTTGATGGCAAAAATATAGAACCTGCGAAAGAAAAAGCTATACAAAATGCCCTACAAAAAGCTGTCAGATCAGAAGTTTATGAGATTGTCAATATTAGCAGATCAGAAAGTGAAAGATTTTTGCCAACCATAAAATCAAAAGTAAATGATTATATAGCTGGATATGAGATAAATGATGAAAACATGTTCAACGATGCTTTCAGGATCATTTTAGATGTCCAAGTAATTCCACAAAAGATAGTAGATTATATGCTTGACGTTGCTGATATGTCGTCATTCCGCAATAAACCAAGGATTTTTGTAATTTTATCGGAAGATCAAAGATTCCTATCAACCGCCATTGAAAAGGGGTTTGTCAGTTTGGGATTTCGTGTGATCTCTGGAAAAGAGAACGAACTCAGACCATATCTTGATTCAGGTGACATTGACGGGCTCATTAAAACTGCTATGAAACTCGGCGGAGAAATAGTCATAACAGGCGAATGCACATGGACAAAATTAGAGGATAACCGTCTTGGGAAGATGGTCTCTTGGCAGAATGAAGCCTCATTAAAAGCGATCAGGTGTCAAGATGGTCAAGTGCTTTCTGCTGGCAATTTTAAGGGGGCAGAATTGACGCTAAACGAGCAAACTGGAAAAAGAAAGGCAAGCGAAAAAATTGCAACTGAACTACTAAAAGATTTTCCTAAGAAAGTTATAAAGGTATGGTCAACAGACTTAGCTCTCGGCAAGATAAAACTTAATCCATATCCAATAGAAAGTGACCCTCCTCAATTGGTCATTGATAAACCTATTGACCAAGCTATTACAGATGAAATAACGGTAAGATTAAGCGGTTGTGTTAAAAGTGATCAAAATCCAGTAGAGATAAGATTGAAGGTCAATAATTCATCTTTGGCTTTGGATAGCAACATACATCTAACATCAGATAATAATGCTACCTACTTTAACCGCCAAATACCCTTGAAAGTTGGCGAAAATACAATATCTATTTTAGCGATAGACCAGAATAAAAATACTGCTGAGAAAACCCTAAAAGTGATCTGTGATCCATCAAGAAAAGAGAATAAACCACCTGTTGAGATCAAAATCAGTTCACCTTTGCCAAATCAAAACGTTAGAGAGTCTAAAATCCTTGTCGCAGGAGAAGTCATAAGCTCTGTTCCCTTAAAAGATCAGGTAAAAATAGCTGTAAATGGCAAAGAGCCAATGCCATTTAGAGGTATGAAGATCAAGCGAAATCCAGAAAAAGAAAACGAACAATCACTGCCGATAAATAAAGAGATATTCCTAACTCCCGGATATAACGAAATAGAGGTTGTAGTTACGACAGAGGCCGATCAAGAGGTTAAAGTAAATATCCCTGTGACATATACTCCAACAGCTTCACAGTCTTATGAAAGGCGAAAATTTGCGGTTATAATCGGTATAGACAAATATAAAAACCCAAATATTGAGAACCTTAATGTCGCTGGAGTTGACGCTAAAAGCATTTATGAGATAATAACCGATCCAAAAGGTGGAGGATTTCCCGTTGAAAATGTTAAACTCTTGCTTAACGATCAAGCGACCAGGGAAGGTATAACAAAGGCTTTGGGTGAATGGTTACCAAGCCAAGCTAATCCTAACGATATGGTGCTTATATTCTATTCAGGACACGGTGGGATAGAGCCAGACCCTACTGGCGAAGAGCCTGATGGAAACAGCAAATACATAATACCCTATGACGCAGACCCTAATAATCTGTTTTCAACAGCGATCCAAAACTCCAATCTTTCAAGTATGTTGCAGAGGATAGGGTCAAACCAGATGATCTTTCTCATAGATTGCTGTTATAGCGGAGGCACAACAACAGGACAAGAGACAATAAAATCTATATCGTCTCCATACGCAAAAGTTGGAACTGACGTATATGATGATTTTTCTGGAAGCGGTCGTGTGATAATATCCGCAAGCCTTCCTGATCAGGTATCTTATGAGATTCCGACCTTAAATCATGGGATATTCACATATAGTTTACTTCAAGGAATATACGGCAAAGCGGATTTTAACGAAGATGGCATTGTGACATTAATAGCCGAGATTTATCCGTTTATCAGTCAAGAAGTGGTAAAGATGGCTCATTCCTTCGGTTTTAGACAAAATCCTACCTTAAAATGTCAAGTTGTCGGAGACCCTGTCCTATCTGGCGTTTTGATCAAATAACATTGGGAGAGTAAATTAATGACAAATTCCAAGACCAACTCATTTCGTCCAAAGAAAATAGCTAAATATCCGATAGATTTTGAAACGATAGCTTATGAAAAAATTCTCGTTGCAGATATTGATGATGATAAAAAAGATGAAGTTGTATTAATAGGAAACAAAACTTCTGCCGATAATGAGGTTGCGGAAGTCCTTATATACGATCAGGAACTCAAATTTTTGTCAAAAGATGCTTGGAATGGCGATGTGATGGATGTTGCCATTGCAGATGTAAACGGTGATTTACAAAATGAGATCATCGTATCAGGAAGAGATAGAAATCCGATAATCAAGATATATAAATATAAACGCGGGTTAGAGCTTATATCTCAATTCCCATTGGAATCGCCAGAAGATTTATATGTCACTGCTAAATCAATCTATGTCGGCGACATTGATAATGATAAAAATACAGAGATCGTCATTTTATCAATAGCTGAGAGAAAAGATCAAAGCCCGGGATATGCACAATTGAGAGTTTATTCTAATGAAATGATTTTGAAAAACTCTATTGAATGGATTCCACAAAACGGCTTTTTAATAAGATGGGGACATCATCTTTCTGTAAGCGATATTGACTGCGATGGAGAGTATGAACTAATAGCACTTGTAAACATTAATTACGATGGGAAAAGATATTCTGAACTGCGTATTTTCAGTTATGACCTTAAAGTAAAATATCTATGTGAACATCTAAACAACAAAGGTATGTCTGCAACCTGCATGACTATAAATGATATTAACGGAGATGGAAAGCCTGAGATCATCATCGGCAGTGGAATAATTGAGGGGAAACTGCAAGAAGCTACTAATCAAATAGCAGTATATGATCATAAGCTAAATCTTATAAATGAGGCTAAATGGAGGACATTTAGGCATTCTTGGATATGGGATATACAATCTGCTGACATTGATTTTGATGGCGATCAAGAGATCATAACATTTGGCGGGACATCAATGATAGGCGTGGATCAATCAGATGCTAATATTATCGGCGAAATCGCTATCAGAGATGGAAAAACGCTTGAATTAAAGGATTTGATATTATGGCAAACTAATCCGGGTGAGGATACTCGTCCGTCTAAAGGCATTATATTTGATGATCAGATCATTGTTGCCACTTCAAAGTGGTCAAATGGACAGAATACATCGGAGTTAGAGTTAAGGATTTTTGATTATAAACATGAACCTAATGCAATTGATGATCAGTTAAAGTTTGTAAAAGCCTGTAATAATAATGATTCTGAAACGATTGCAGACTTTGCATTACCAGAAAACGACATTTTCTCTGCAATCGCATTGGAAGCACTCGCTTTATGTGGTGACAATCGCTCATTGGAGACTATGGGTGACCTGCTCAGGACAACTAACAGGCTATTGTTTCTAAGAGATACTCAGCTTTTAAGAAAGTTCAATAAAAGGGCAGTTCCACAGATCAGAAAGGCGGGATTTTCTATTCAAAATGATTGGACAATCATCAGCCCATTTGATAACACTGATAATATTGGCTTTGATACTGTATATCCGCCAGAGATAGAGATAAATCTTGATAAATTTTATGCAGGCAAAGGTAGGATAGTCAAATGGGGCAAATTCGGCGAAGATTTATGGGACGATAGAAGGTTTGATATATATACTGATCTCGCTTATGCTTATTTTGATAGTTTTGAGCGGACAGGCATTGAATACGGTTGGAATAATATCAATTTGAGATGTATATCCTATCTGTTGACTTACGTCAATTGTCCAGAAGATATGGACGTCCAATTTAGGATCGGAAGCGTAAATGGCATAAAAGTTTGGGTCAATAATAAGTTTGTATTCGGCACAGACACAGTTAGGACATGTTCGCCTGATCAGGATATTTTTCCAGCACAGCTTGTCAAAGGGAAAAATGTCGTTCTATTAAAATTGGCAAGCAAAAGCAGAAATCCCTTTGGATTTTATTTCAGGGTCACTGATCCCGATGGTAATCCAATACCAAGTATCAGATACGAACAGCCAGAGGTTTCACATATCCATAATCAATTGATAAGCCATAGTCAATTAATTCAATTGTTAGAATCCGATGATGATCGTCTAAAATATCTCGCAGGTGTTGCGATCACATCATCAGGCGATAAAAGAGGGAATGAGACCTTATCAGAGTTATTAAAATCCAAGGATCAATCAGTTAAAGCATATTCTGCACTTGCATTGACATCAGAAGGCGACAAACGAGGCATAGAAACATTAGTTGAGATTTTACCAAGTCAAGATTTATTATTCCAAATATCAGCAGGAAATGCCCTTGAAAAAATAGGAGACAGGAGATCAGAGCGATTTTCACCTTTCAATCTGAAAGATGAACAAGGCAACCCGATTGTGGAGATAAGAACTTTGGACACACAAAGAGGATTTCGCCTTAGCCCGATGTTCAAAGGCGAAGAGACCGCGCACGTTGACGTCAGGACAAACTTATCTTTCCATCTCGGCGACAACATTTCCGCTAAATGTGCCAGTATAGCAAGCTTCGGCATAAGAGAGCCTGAGTATAGAGCTATGGGATTAGGGGCAATTGCCTTAAAGAAAGCCTGCGATCAAATTTTTGAGATGGGGCATTCATGCACAATCGTCAGCACAGGGAAAAGGCTTGTCGCACATAGATTGTATTGCCAAACGGGATTTTTTGACCGCAGACCACAGACTCGGTTTGAAAAATACTTAGATAGTTCTGATGCAGATTATCATGTTCTTGGCATATTGGCGAGAGATTATAAAGATTCTGACAAGGACGAAGTCCTAAAACTCAGGGAGCAATATTGTCTTACAAATGTCGGTCCGACGGAGTCACCCCCAGAAAACCAATTTGATGAACGGACAAAGGTCATTGAAAAAGATGGAAAACTGATCGGCTATGCGATTGTAAATACTTATCCTTATGATCCGACCGCTGAAATTGAGTTTTTCCATATTGATAATAACCTATCGGATAAAAAGAACGCATCAAAGGCATTGCTCGCGGACATTCACAAATACGCTTTATCAGAAGGGAAGACCAGAGTTATGTTCTATCATTCCGCACCCTACCTCAAAAATATACTTTACTCTATGGGATATGATTTAGACGCAAGTATGAGAAGGCATGAATGGGTCGGAATGTTCAGGATTGCGAGTTTGCCTGTTTTTCTTAGGGAAATATCGGAATTATTGACTTTGAGAATTCAAAGAAGCGCTCATGCGGGATGGCAAGGGAGTTTTGCGATAAACGGCGATCGGCTTAAAGCGACGGTCATCTTTGATAAAGATGGGGTTATCAATGTTGAAGATTCTGCATCGCCAAAAGCCGATCTGATCTTTTCCGCAGATGATAGAATAATAACCGCTCTTGTTTCGTCTGATGGCAATATTTGGGAATGGTATCGCCAAAATTTGATAACCACAAAACCGAGATTTAACGAACGGATCAGAGATATGCTTGAATCGCTTTTCCCGACAATGCCATGTATGTCTGGTCCATGGTGGTAATTAGGTTTTTATACGATATTCAATGTTATAAAGTCCATCGCCTTCATCGTTGCATAATAAAGCGGTAAAGCCGAAGCCTTTCTCGCATTTTTTCAAGTGGACAGATAGGAGATTGCTCCCTTCTTTTAGTTTAATGTCAATCTTGTATTCTGCAAACCGATGACCATTTTCTGTCTCTTTTGTCAATACCCTTTCACCATTCAATTCTATTATCATTTTGCCGTCAGCAGATGCCCATAATTTGCCTTTTTGTGCATATTTTGAGAAGACTTCCACTGATGCAATTGCCGATTCAATTTCTGTTTTGCCAAAAAATCTGGCAAGATCAATATATCGTTCTTCGCTTTTAAAGATATACCGATTTTCATCATCTTCTCTTTTAACAAGCCAAGTTCTATTTCCCATCGTAGCGAAACCGACGCCTCTTCTTCCATAAGCCCTGTTAAATTTTCGCCTTACGTTCTCTATTGGATTGCCAACGATCTCTATCTCATCTAAGTTATTTGTGCCAAAGCCTTTCTGTTTTGCATAATAGAGATACTCTATATCCATCGGATTAAATCCCATCACTGCTGATCCGACGGTATCTGCTGCAACTGGGTCAGATGAAGCTATGACGACGTTATGTCTAATATTATCGCCCCATTGAGGTCCATTTCCCTCAGTTGACCAAAAACCTTCAATAAGGCTATAATCAGCAGGATGATATGAGAAAAGATCAATAAAGCCTTTTTGCATATCGCCTTGATGAATATCGCCCTTTCTGACAACGCCTGATGGGTGACTGGGAAGTATGCCGACATAATTTTTCATCACCAAAGTTGTCCCGCATGTATGCGTTTTCATCGCAGGGACGGAAATTATCTTGTCGCATTTGAGTATTGTCTCTGGTATGTGATAACCTGTGCGTAACGTGCCTGTATCAGGGATATAAGCTTCTCTGCCGAATAATTCAACAGGACGAACAGATTGCCCAATTCTTTGTAAAGCATGAATTCCGCTATTCTTCGGATCAGGGACAGGTTCAAAACGGATATTATCATAGTTTAGATCAACGATGTCAACTAATCCGGGATATTGTTTGTCATATTCTTCTACGATGCGGATATATGAAAGGTTATCAAATTCGGGCCAAGTTACCGTCCAGCCGTCTTCGGTTTGGTTAGGATTAGTTCCTAACTCTCCGTTTTTTCGCCATTCAGCTCCTCCTTCTGCTATGGTAATACGTTTGGGACGACAATTTTTTATAAGATAGCCTATAAGGCTTTTGATGACTCTTAGATCGGTTACTTGTCCAGGGTGTTCTATACCATTATACCAATATGAGCAATTAGGGTTACTTCTACTGGTCACTATGTTAGGCTTAATAACAACCCAATCGGTTTCTTTTATAATATTTTTTAATCTCCCTGGTGATGTGTCCAATTCTAATGCTCGTGTAACAATGGCGTCCACATGTTCATAGCTTACACCAGCATATAATGGGACTCGCAAATTCCCTAATTCAGCGTCGCTTGATGACGCAATTGCAACTAAAGATTTATATTTATGTCCTACAATCATTGAAAACTCCAAAAATCCCTCTTTCTAATAGTCAGAAACTACATAAAAGAATGAATTTTTATTATTAATATTCATATTTTTTCAATTATGCTTAAATTTTTTAGTAGATAATAAATGATATATTATTCCAATACTGATGTCAATTGGTTTTATTTGAAGATCGGACATGAGTTCGGACAATTTATTATCTAATTAAATTATCTAGGGAAATCCCTCTAAATCTCACTTTTCTATGATGGGTAAATATGTCGCTCCTGACAGAGCTAAAAGATTTTTTATTTATGTGTTTTCTATAAATATATCACCCCTTAAATGTATCACCCCTTCGGGGTTAAAAATCTTTAACTTAATGCGTATACCTATTATTCCCCTTTCACTGAGTTTGAAAAATTAATCGGATAATCGCCGAGAATGGATTCCTGTTGCAGTTTACCTTAGCGAAAGCCGGGGCAGGAATGACAGCAGTATTCCCTTTAGAAAAGATCATTAAAGTCTCCCTTTGGAAAGGGAGATTTAGAGGGATTTTCCCATATAATCCAATTGAATAATAAATTGTCTGAACTCATGTCCGAACTTCAATATCTTTTTTGTTGACTGATAAGATTCAGTCTGATATTATGACTTAAAATTGATAACGAAGGATGAAAATTTCCTTGATGAAGGAGGCTAATATGTCTATATCACCATTAGGTCGTAAAAACTTATCTTATAAGCGTCCTGCAAACTTTGAAAAATTTTGGTTTGGCTGTGCATATTATCCTGAGCATTGGGACGAAAACACAGCAAAAGACGACCCACGATTAATGCGAGAAGCAGGTATGAATATCGTTCGTATGGCTGAATTCGCATGGGCGAGAATGGAACCTCAGGAAAATAAATATGATTTCAGTTTATTTGATAAGGCGATTGAAAGGCTTGGAAAAGAGGGCATCTCTGCAATTCTCTGCACACCGACAGCTACTCCGCCAAGATGGCTCACCATGAAATACCCGAATATCCTTCGTGTTAACGCTGATGGTATATCTATGGGTCATGGCTCACGACAACATTGCTGTCATGCTAACCCGTTATTTAGGCATTATTCCCGTAAAATCACCGAGGCAATGGCAGAACACTTCGCAGACAATCAAAATGTCGTCGGCTGGCAGACAGATAATGAATTCAACTGCCACTTTTCAGAGTGCCATTGTCAAAGCTGTCAAGAGGCTTTTAGAGATTTTTTAAAGATGAAATACGGAGATATTGATAACCTCAACTTATCGTGGGGAACAGAATTCTGGTCTCAAACTTATAGATCATTTGACGAAATATCAACTCCGCGTCCTCATAAACCTACATATAATAATCCTGCTCATCAATTAGATTATTACCGATTTATTTCGTATATAGTGACCATATTCCAACACGAACAGATAGAAATATTAAGAAAAATCAATCCAAAATGGTTTATCTTCCATAATGGACTATTTTCACATATAGATTATAGGGGGCTTTTTACACAGGATTTGGATATGCTCGGATTTGATTCATATCCGTTATTTTGCTATGATTCTTCATATCGGCGTTTCGCTCATGCGTTTAATTTGGATAGGGCAAGGGCATGGTCTGGCAACTTTATTATCCCTGAGCAACAAAGCGGTCCTGGCGGACAGGGAGACTATTTCCATGATAACCCCGAACCCGGCGAGATGAGACGAATGACTTATACTTCAATAGCCCGTGGTGCTGATAGCCTTTTATATTTCAGATGGCGAACTTGTAGGTTTGGCGCAGAGGAGTATTGGTGCGGAATATTAGATCATGACAATGTGCCTAAACGGCGATATTATGAAGTTGTGCAGATCGGCAAAGAGCTTTCTTGTATAGGTAAGGAAATCCTCGGCACAACCGTTAAAATTGATATTGGCATCGCCTCTGCTGATTTTGATAACCGCGACGCTCACTCAACGCTTTCAATGGGTCTGCCTTCGCCTGATAGCATAGCAGAGATAATCCATAGACATTGTTTTGACAAGGGATTAGCGGTTGGCTGTGTTCATCCTTCTGATGATCTTTCAGATTTACGTCTCTACTTTATCCCACATTGGACTATCATTGACAAAACGTGGCTTTCTAACTTAGAACGATTTGTCAAAAATGGTGGAATACTCGTTATCGGCGCTAGAAGTGGAACGAAAGACCGAAATAACAATGTCATACCAGAAACTCCGCCCGGAATTTTACGGGAATTATGCGGAATGTCCATATCGGAATATAGCAGATGCAACGATCTTGGAAATCGTCCACTCTATATTAAAACTGATAGCTATGAATTTCCTATTCAGTTTTGGTATGAAGTGCTGAATCCAAAAATGGCTCAGACAGTCGCAGTATGGCGAGGAAGACATATAAATGGATCACCTGCTATAACATGCAATCAGATAGGCTCTGGCAAGGTATATTATGTCGGCACTTATCTAACAGATGCAGTATTGAAAAATCTTTTGTCAATATGGATAGATGATGCGAAAATAAAGCCTCTATGGGAAGACGCACCGTCGGAAATAGAAGTTGTTTTACGACAGAATGACGAAAAAAAGCTATGGTTTTTTATCAATCATAGCGATAATGATGTTACATTAAAAAGCACACCTCGGGGCATTAATTTAATCACAGGGAAATCATCTGGCAATTCATTGACACTTAGCGGAAATGACGTTGCTGTAATAAAACAATAGATAAAGTTGGTATTTTAATTGAAATACATCATTAATGGTGTCATTTTGAACAAAGTGAAGAATCTCCAATAATTATGAGATTTCTCTGTTTGCTCAAAATGACTTAATTAAATCAAAAAATAGTATCATCTGCTTTTGATCTGTCCCCATGTTGATGTTAATTTTTCGTCACTGGGAGAGACACTTGCACTGACTATCGTTTTATCAAGCCCGTTTGACATTATGGTTTTAATATCCATATCGCTTAATGCGGCGCTAAATACGCCGACGTCATCAATAACACCCTTAAAACTCCAATCCGCCCCTGCCTTCCATTGTGCAAGCCATATAGCCCCAGATTCATGATTCTTTGAGAAATCGGGCTTCCCTAACTTTTTCTCTTGGACCATTTTATCGTTCACGTATAATCTAAGCGTGGATCCGTCCCAACTTAAAGCGACAAAAGCCCATTCTCCTTTCGTCCATGTTCCGCCTCTGATGTTGCTCGCAGCTTGATCGCCTGCTATCATAATGCTCCCATAGAAATCAGTGGGACCGATCTGTATAGTTGGATTGTGCCAGTCTCTCTCAATTATCCTTGTATTAGCATTAGGTGGCGTCCCTGTCGGCATAACCCATAAAAGATACGTAAAGCCATCAACGTATTTGTCCGTAGTCGCTGATGCGGGGATTTCAGCATGATTAGTGCCATCAAATTCCAACGCACTGCCAAATTTTCCCTTGACCCACTGAGCGCCGACAACTTTGCCATTATTTCTGTTCGGTGATGAGTCTTTCATAACAGTTCCGCTACCTTCATCAAGTAGCCATATTCCGACTATGGTCTTTGGATCAACCTTTGCATAAGTCACAGAAACAGAAAATAGAAAAATAGCTATCATGCCAATAATAATTGATCTTCGTTTCATATTCGTATATCCTCCAAGTTAATACTTATAATCTGGATTACGTTCAGGGATTTTCGCCCCGACATTAGCTTTCCAGTTGTCTAACATCTCTTTAAGCTCCTTTGTTAAATTTCGTTTCTCTTCGCAGAGATTATTTTTTTCGCCCTCATCATCGCGAAGATTATACAATTCTAACCTTCCATCTTCAAAAAACTCTATTAGCTTGTAATCTCCGCAACGCACAGATGCACCGGGAGTCCCTCCTTGATTGCCATAATGCGGGTAATGCCAAAAGATCGCTTCTCTATCAAGCGTAGTCTTACCGTTAAATAGACTGAAAAAACTGACTCCGTCGCAATGCTGATCAGGCATAGGGTCTAATCCTGCCATTTCAAGTATAGTAGGGTAAAAGTCCGTGCTTGTTATTGGCACATCACAGACACTCCCAGCTTTTATGACATTTGGATATTTTATTATCAATGGTTCACGAGTTCCTCCCTCATACATCCAGCCCTTGCCCTCGCTTAATGGCAGGTTACATGTTGGCGATCCTTCGGCGGTAGATAGCCCGCCATTGTCAGAGGTGAAAAATATAACTGTGTTGTCTGAAAGACCTAATTCCTCAATAGTGTTAATCAATCTGCCGATATTTTCGTCAAGGTTTTCTATCATTCCAGCATAAGCAGGATCAGACTGTAAAAGTCGCCTTACGATTCGCTTGTCTTTCTTATGTTCACAGGGGAAAAAGTCGCCTTCCTCAAAGGTTTTTAGTTTATCCAATCCGAGATTTTTTGCTTTCTCTTGATATTTCTTAACATATTTTTCAGGAGTTTGTATCGGTATGTGGACTGCGTAATGCGATAGATACATAAAGAAAGGTCTATCACCATTATTTTTGATCAGTTTGATAGCCTCATCAGTCAATCTGTCTGTCAAATATTCACCATCAGGACCGTTTGGGAAATTTGGAATATTATAAGGGCTAAAATATGTTCTTGGAGCGCCCCAATGACACCCAGCGATGTTGACGTCAAAGCCATGATTTTCTGGATAATATGGTTCATCTCCGAGATGCCATTTCCCAACGTGATAAGTGTTATAACCTGCTTCTTTCAATGCGTCAGCAATAGTTATCTCCTCCAAAGGCAAATAATGAATGTAAGGTGCATCTATCAACTTTCCTCTCGCATTTCCGCCGATATAGTTAGTCAGTCCGAGCCTTGCTGGATACTTGCCTGTCATTATGCTTGCACGTGTCGGAGAACATACTGGGCATGAGGCACAAGCATTTGTGAACCTGACGCCCTCTTGTGCCAAGCGATCAAGGTTTGGTGTCTCATAAAAAGGACTGCCACAGCAAGCTAAGTCCTTCCATCCCATATCGTCTATCAATATAAAGATAAAGTTTGGTTTATTCATTATATAGCCTCTATTGTTGATGGTGGTTTAGGGGTTATATTATAGGTTACGCTAACGACACCGGGAATTTCATTGACAATTCTATTAGCAAGTTTATCAAGTGTATGATAGGGCAATTTTGTTGGCTCTGCTATTCTTGCGTCAATGCTGTCCCAACATCTTATCTCAATTTGCATTCCAAAATCTCTCTTGCCATCTCTTACACCAGTCACTTTATCCTGATGTAATATTGCTAAATATTGAAATGCGGAAACGTGCGCCAATTCTGTCTCAACAATATGCGTCGCTTGTCTGACGATCTCTATTTTCTCTGGCGTTACCTCTCCGATTATTCTTGCTGCAAGGGCAGGACCCGGGAATGGTATTCTATCAAATATTGATGCAGGCAAGCCTAAATATTTCCCAACTTTTCTGACACTGTCCTTCCGTAACTGCACAAGCGGTTCTATAATCCTATATCCAAAGGCTTTTTGAGGGTCAATCCCGAGCTGCTCAAAAACGTTATGTTGTCTCTTAATGCCTGCGACTGTTTCATCTACATCAGTAAGGATTGTTCCTTGTAGCAAAAATTTTGCCCCGCTTTCTTGCACTAATTTGCCGAAAACCTTTTTATAAAATGTCTGCGTGATCGCCTCTCTTTTCTCCTCAGGGTCTGTTATGCCTTTTAATGCGTCAAAAAATTCATCTTGGGCATCAATGATCTCCACATTAACTCCTAATTCCCTAAATATTGACAAGACCTTTTGAGGTTCGTCTTTTCTCATTAATCCGTTTTGAATGAAGTATGTTTTAAGTCTTTCTCCCAAAGCTTTATGCCCTAACATAGTGACGGTAGATGAATCCACGCCACCAGATAGGGCATTTATGGCGATGCCATCTCCTACTATTGCGGAGATTTCCGCTGTTTTTTGATCTACAAATTCATTTACGTTATGATCATCAATTATTATTTCCTCAATTGACATAGCATCAACTCCTTTACTTGAATCAGATAAAAAACTTTAACTTGTTACAATATAGATTTTATGTTACTATTGATAAAAAATAAAGACTAAAAAGGTGATAATATGGATTTGAAAAATCGTCAAGACCATAGAGAATATATACGGATATTAAGACGGATGTCGCCAGAACAACGATTAATGAAGGCATTTGAGCTTTCTGATTTCACAAAACAGCTTTTTGAGCAAGGATTACGCAAGAGATTTCCCGATTTAGATGAAAAAGAATTCAGAAAACTGTTTTTGGAGCGACTTAGCAAATGTCACAACAGGAACTATTAAAAAAAGTAATACAAATTCTTGATAAGATTGGAATAAAATATATGATAACAGGTTCTATTGCATCAAGCCTTCAAGGAGAACCGCGATCTACCCATGATATTGATATAATTGTCGCTGTTGAGAAGTTTCCTGTGGATGAGTTATTGTTAGCATTTCCCGATACTGATTTTTATTTGAGTAAAGACTCTATTTTAGACGCTA
>Ga0315298_1005194_pt1 | contig 18758 bp, 10 predicted proteins | sample WHS_1_MG_FD_203077 | JGI IMG/M metagenome (GOLD analysis project Ga0315298, IMG submission 203077) | Extremophilic microbial mat communities from Washburn Hot Springs, YNP, Wyoming, USA - WHS_1_MG | ecosystem: Environmental > Aquatic > Thermal springs > Hot (42-90C) | place: USA: Wyoming...
GCCCTGGCGCGTCGCGGTCGCGACGCAGTCGGTCCCGGTGTCACCACCGCCGATCACGACGACGTGCTTGCCCGCGGCGTGTATGGTGCTGCGCTCGGGCGTCGAGTCGAGTACCGCCCGGGTGCTCGCCGTGAGGTATTCCATCGCCAGGTGCACGCCGCGCAGTTTGCGGTTCGGTACGCCCAGGTCGCGCGGCTGCGTCGCCCCGGTGCACAGCACGATGGCATCGAAGTCCTTGCGCAGCAGCTGTGCCTCGACGTTCTCCCCGACGTGCGCATTGCAGACGAACTTCACGCCCTCGCGCTCCATCAGCTCGATGCGCCGCAGCACGACCTCATTCTTGTCCAGCTTCATGTTCGGGATGCCGTACATGAGCAGTCCGCCGGGTCGGTTGTCGCGCTCGAGAACCGTGACGCTGTGGCCGGCCGCATTGAGCTGCGCGGCGGCGGCCAGGCCCGCCGGACCGGAGCCGATGACCACGACCCGCTTGCCGGTGCGCGCGACGTCCGAGCGCGGTGTGATCCAACCCTGGTCCCAACCCTCGTCGGCGAGGGCCGCCTCGATGGTCTTGATGGCCACCGGCGGCTCATTGATGCCGAGTACGCACGAGCCCTCGCAGGGTGCCGGGCAGACCCGCCCGGTGAATTCCGGGAAGTTGTTCGTCTTCAGCAGCCGCTCGAGCGCCTCGCGCCACAGGCCGCGGTAGACCAGGTCGTTCCACTCCGGGACCAGGTTGTGCAGCGGGCAGCCCGAGGCCATGCCTGAGACCAGGGTGCCGGTGTGACAGAACGGTACGCCGCAATCCATGCAGCGTGCGGCCTGGTTGCGCAGGCGCTTCTGGTCCATGTGGTGATGAAACTCGTTCCAGTCGTGCACGCGCTCGAGCGGTGCACGGTCCACCGGGAGCTCACGCAGATATTCGATGAATCCAGTCGGCTTGCCCATCGGGTTCTCAGTGTCTGTCAGTTTCCGCCGACGCGCGCCAGATCGCGCGCGTTTTCCTCGAAGGCCACCATCACGGCCTCATCGCCGCTCAGGCCCTGGCTGTGCGCGCGCTGCAGCGATGCAATGACGCGCTTGTAGTCTTTGGGGACGACGGCGACGAATTGCGATACGAGCCGCGGCCAGTTCTCGAGCACGTAGCGCGCCCGGGCGCTGCCGGTGTATTCACGGTGCCGCTCGATCATGCCGCGGACCCGCTCGATCTGTTCAGGATCCTCCAGCGGCTCGAGGCTCACCATCTGCTTGTTGAGGTGTGCGGGGAACTCGCCGGCCTCATCGAGCACGTAGGCGATGCCGCCGGACATGCCGGCGCCGAAGTTCCGGCCGGTCGGGCCGAGCACGACCACGTGGCCGCCGGTCATGTATTCGCAGCCATGATCGCCGACCGCCTCGACCACTGCGTTTGCGCCGCTGTTGCGCACCGCGAAGCGCTCGCCGGCCATGCCGCAGACGTACACCTCGCCGGCGGTGGCGCCGTAGAGGCCCACGTTCCCGATGATGATGTTCGACTCCGGCGCGAACGTGGAGCCCGCCGGCGGGAACACGATGATGCGCCCGCCCGAGAGGCCCTTGCCGACGTGATCGTTGGCGTCGCCTTCGAGGACGAAGGTCATGCCGGGCGGCATGAACGCCCCGAAGCTCTGCCCGGCCGTGCCTTTGAAGCGGATGCGGATCGTGTCCTCGGGCAGGCCCTGCGGGCCGTGCCGACGCGTCACCTCGCTGCCGGTGATGGTGCCGACGACGCGATTGACGTTGCGGATCGAGAGTTCGGCGCGCACCGGCTCACCCCGTTCGATCGCCGGGGCGCACAGGGGCAGCAGCGTCGTCATGTCGAGCGACTTCTCGATACCGTGATCCTGAGCGATCTGGCGGAAGCGGCCGACGTCCTCGCCGACGTCCGGCTGATAGAGGATGTGGCTGAAGTCGAAGCCCTTGGTCTTCCAGTGTTCGATCGCCTTCTTCGGCCGCAGCCGGTCGACCCGGCCGATCATCTCATCGACGGTGCGAAAGCCGAGCTCGGCCATGATCTCGCGCACGTCCTGGGCGATGAAGCGCATGAAATTGACCACATGCTCGGGCGTTCCGGCGAACTTCTCGCGCAGGCGCGGATCCTGGGTTGCGACTCCCGCCGGGCAGGTGTTGAGGTGGCAGACCCGCATCAGGATGCAGCCCATCGCCACCAGCGGTGCGGTGGCGAACCCGAATTCCTCGGCGCCGAGCAGTGCCGCGATCACCACGTCACGCCCGGTTTTGAGCTGTCCGTCCGCCTCGATGGTGATGCGGCTGCGCAGGTTGTTCAGCACCAGCGTCTGGTGCGCCTCGGCGACGCCGAGTTCCCAGGGCAGGCCCGCATGAGTGATCGAGGTCTGCGGCGAGGCCCCGGTGCCGCCGTCGTGGCCGCTGATCAGGACCACATCGGCATGCGCCTTCGCAACGCCGGCGGCAATCGTACCGACGCCGATCTCCGAGACCAGCTTCACGCTGATGCGCGCGTGATGGTTGGCATTCTTCAGGTCATGGATCAGCTCGGCCAGATCCTCGATCGAGTAGATGTCGTGGTGCGGGGGCGGGGAGATCAGTCCCACCCCGGCCGTAGTGTGGCGCGTCTTGGCGATCCACGGATAAACCTTGGTACCGGGCAGCTGCCCGCCCTCGCCGGGCTTGGCGCCCTGGGCCATCTTGATCTGCAGCTCCTTGGCGTTCACCAGGTACTGACTGGTCACCCCGAAACGCCCCGAGGCGACCTGCTTGATGGCACTCGCCCTGGAGTCGCCGTTCGGCAGCGGCGCGTAGCGATCCGGATCCTCGCCGCCCTCGCCGGTGTTGCTCTTGCCGCCGATGCGATTCATGGCGATCGCGAGCGTCTCGTGCGCTTCCTTGCTGATCGAGCCGTAGGACATCGCGCCGGTCTTGAAGCGCTTCAGAATGCTCTCGACCGGTTCGACTTCTTCGATCGGCACCCGTTCGAACGGCACGAACTCGAGCAGGCCGCGCAGCGTGGCCAGATGCCGGGTCTGCTCATCGATCAGGCGCGCGTAGGACTTGTAGGTCGCGTAGCTGCCGGTGCGCACCGCCTTCTGCAGCCGGTGAATCGACTCGGGATTGAACAGGTGATACTCGCCGTCGGCGCGCCACTGGTACTGCCCGCCGGTGTCGAGCGTCTGGTCACTCTTGTGCGCGGCGAAGGCGGCGCGGTGGCGCTGCAGCACTTCCTGCGCGATCGTCTCCATCCCGATGCCGCCGATACGCGAGGCCGTCCAGGTGAAGTACTGGTCGATGACGTCCTGGCGCAGACCGACCGCCTCGAACACCTGGGCGCCGTGATAGCTCTGGATGGCCGAGATGCCCATCTTCGACATGATCTTGACCACGCCCTTGGTGGCCGCCTTGACGAAGTTCTTGCAGGCCAGCGTGGTGTCGACCTGGGTGATCAGGCCGTCGCGGATCAGCTGCTCGAGCGTCTCGAATGCCAGGTACGGGTTCACCGCCGAGCAGCCGTAGCCGATGAGCAGGGCGAAGTGGTGCACTTCACGCGCCTCGCCGGTCTCGAGCACGATGCTCACCCGGGTACGCAGACCCTCGCGGATCAGGTAATGATGCAGTCCACTCAGGGCGAGCAGCGCCGGCACCGCGGCGAAGTCCCGTGACACGCCGCGGTCGCTGAGGATCAGGACGTTGACTTCCTCGTCCTCGATCAGACGCCGCGCGGCCAGACACAGCTCCTCCATCGACTTGATGAGACCCTTCTCCCCGCGCGTGGCGCGGAAGAGGATCGAGAGCGCCCCGACTTTCAGCCCCGGCAGCGACATCCGCCGCACCCGCGCGAACTCCTCGTTGGTGAGGATCGGTCCGGTGAGCTCGAGCCGGCGACAGTCGGCCGGTTGCGGCCGCAGCAGGTTGCCTTCGGAGCCGAGCCAGACTTCCGAGGCGGTGATCAGCTCCTCGCGGATGCAGTCGATCGGCGGGTTGGTGACCTGCGCGAACAGCTGCTTGAAGTAATCGTAGAGCAGCCGCGAGCGGCTGGAGAGGGCTGCGAGCGGAGTGTCGTTGCCCATCGAGCCGATCGCCTCGACGCCGTTCTTGGCCATCGGCGCGAGCAGCATCCGCTGGTCTTCGAATGTATAGCCGAAGGCGATCTGCCGCTGCAGCAGCGTCTCCGGATCGGCCGGCGGCATCTCCGCGGCCGGCGGCAGGTCCTTCAGGTACACCAGGTGCTGATCGAGCCACTGCCGGTACGGGTGGCGCGAGACGACCGAGCGCTTGATCTCCTCGTCATCGATGATGCGGCCCTGCTCGGTGTCGACCAGGAACATCCGTCCGGGCTGCAGCCGGCCCTTCTGCACCACATTCTCGGGCGGCACGTCGAGCACGCCGGCCTCGGAGGCCATGATGACCAGGTCGTCGCGCGTGACGTAATAGCGCGAGGGCCGCAGTCCGTTGCGGTCGAGCACCGCGCCGATCTGCTTGCCGTCCGTGAAGGCGATCGAGGCCGGGCCGTCCCACGGTTCCATCAGGCTCGAGTGGTACTGATAGAAGGCGCGCAGGTCCCGATCCATGGTCTCGTGGTTCGACCACGGCTCCGGGATCAGCATCATCATCGCGTGCGCCAGCGGGCGCCCCGAGAGGACCAGCAGCTCGAGCGTATTGTCGAGCATGGCCGAGTCGCTGCCGTTGGGGTTGACCACCGGGAGGATCTTCGGGGTGTCGTCGCCGAACAGGTCCGAGTCGAACAGCGCCTCACGCGCCTTCATCCAGTTGAAGTTGCCGCGCAGGGTGTTGATCTCACCGTTGTGCGCCAGGTAACGGTACGGATGGGCACGGTCCCAGCTCGGGAAGGTATTGGTGCTGAAGCGCGAGTGCACCAGCGCCAGCGCGGTCTCGACCGAGGGGTCAGTGAGATCGGGGTAGTACTGGGAGAGCTGCTCGGTGAGCAGCATGCCTTTGTAGACGATGGTCTTGTGCGAGAGGCTGCACAGGTACCAGTGCTCGGCCCCGTCGATGGTCGAGGCACGGATCTCGCTGTAGGCGCGCTTGCGGATGATGAACAGTTTGCGCTCGAACTCGGCCGCGTCGCGCACCTGCGGACCGCGGCCGATGAACACCTGGCGGATGAACGGCTCGCCGGACCTGGCCGTCTCGCCGAGCATCGAGTTGTTCACCGGCACGGTGCGCCAGCCGAGCATGATCTGGCCTTCGGACTGCACGATGTGCTCGAACAGCTCGACGATGCGCCGCCGCAGCGTCGGGTTGCGCGGCAGGAAGATCAGGCCGCTGCCGTACTCGTCGGGGCCCGGCAGGCTGATGTGGTGGCGCCGGGCCACCTCGCGCAGGAACGCGTGCGGCATCTGGATGAGCACGCCGGCGCCGTCGCCGGTGTTCGTCTCGCAACCGCACGCGCCGCGGTGCTCGAGGTTGCGCAGCAGCTGGATGCCCTGCTCGAGGATGCGATGGGATTTGCGCCCCTTGATGTCGACCACGAAGCCTACGCCGCAGGCATCGTGCTCGAACCACGGATCGTAGAGCCCCTGCTTGCCGGGGGCACCCTGGGGGCGGCGCGCGGCACCCGGTGCGACCCGGGGCGTGCGCGCCACAGCGCTGCGGCGCTGATGTCGCATGATCGGCCTCATTGGTTGGTTGATCCGGTCGAAGCCGCCCGATGCGGCCTCTCGCCGGAGTGCCCCGCCACCCGCCCCGTACGAACGGACGGTCTACGCGGTCGGCACCGGGGCCGCCACGCCGGCCGCCCGCCGACACGGCGAGCTACTGGGCAACGTTCGCGGGTGCGCGCTCCATCGCACCGGCGGCCACCCCTGGGGTCAGGGGCATGCGTATCGCCGGTGGCTCCCGCATGACTCAAGATGAATGAGGCGGATCGCCCCGCGCCCCGTCGCTCTCACAGTGAAGGAGCCGGGCAGCGGAAACGGTCTAGACCGCCAATATGACCCCGATCATATCCGTCTGTGTCTGCGGGTCAATGCCGCCGGGGCCGATTTCGGCGGTTTGAGGAAAATTTATTTCCCGACTGCCGCGCACTAGACGCCGGCCGGCGCGGCCTCCGGGCGCGCCGCGATGGCCCGCTCCATGATCAGCCGCTGTGTCGGGTAGGCGAACTCCACCCCCAGCCGCGCGAATTCCCGGTGCAGCTTCAGGTGGATCTCCTGCTGGATATCCATGTGGCGCGTGTAATCCGCATTCAGCACGTAGTACACCGTCTCGAAGTCGAGCGACACGGCGCCGTGCGCCGAGAAGTGGCTGCGACCGAAGCGGGTGTCGGCAGTCGCCTCGATGATGCCGCGGATGATGCCCGGGATCTGCTCGAGCATCTGCAGCGGCGTCTCGTACGTGACGCCAACGGTGAACAGCACCCGCCGCTCGACCATGCGCCCGTAGTTGCGCAGCCGGCTCTTCAGCAGGTCGGCATTGGAGATCACGATTTCCTCGCCGCTGATGCTCTGCAGGCGCGTGCTCTTGATGCCGATGTGCTCGACGGTGCCGGTGAAGGTGTCCACCGAGACGGAGTCGCCGACGAAAAACGGCTTGTCGAACGTGATCGAGAGCGACGCGAACAGGTCCCCGAGGATGTTCTGCAGGGCGAGTGCGACCGCCACGCCGCCGACGCCGAGGCCGGCGACCAGGGTGGTGATGTTCACCCCCAGGTTCTCCAGCGCCATCAGCACCACCATCATCCAGACCACTCCCTTGACGATGAAGGCAATCACCGCGAGGGAACTGGCGGCCGCGCGGTCATCGTCCCCATGGCTCCGGCGGCTGCGCTCGAGCCACCAGTTCACCGCGACGCTCCCCCATACCCCGAGCTGCCAGAACGATATGAGAGTGACGGCCGAGTCGATCAGCTCGCGCCCGCGCGGTGGCAGGTGCAGGAACTGCAGGCCGGCGAACAGCGACACGACCACCAGGAAGAACTTCGCGGTGCGGCTGACCAGCTCGAAGGCGAGTTCCATCACGTCGGTGCGCCCGGCGGCATGCGCGCGCCGGAAGTAATGCGCCGCGATGCGCCGCGCGAGCAGAGTCGCCCCGAGCAGGACCAGCGCGGTGGCCGCGCCCTGCAGCAGGTCGAGCGGTGCGCTGCGCAGGATGGGCAGCAGGATGAGCATGTGCAGATGTTTCACGGTCGTAGAGTAACGCAACTGTCGATTCTGGCAACGCGGCTTGCCGGGACGTTGTGCGCCGCAGGCCGGCGGGCTACCCTTGTGCGGGTGAGGCGCACACCGCGCCGCGCGCAGTTGGGTTGTCCGCTTGCCAGCACGTTCTCCCCGAAAAGTCGCGCGCCGCGGCGCCGCCAGCGCAGAGCGCGCCGCCGCCGAACTGCGTGCACTTGAAGATCTGCGCACCGTGGTCGGCTCTGCCCGTCAGCACGATGCGCGCGTCAGGCGCGCCGCCGGGATTTCCGGCTCGCAGCTCTGGGCGCTCGATGAAGTGGCGCATGCCGAGGGGATCACCGTCAACGAGCTCGCTGCGCGTCTGGCGCTGCACCAGACCACCGCGAGCAACCTCGTCAATGCGCTCGTGGCACGCCGGCTGATGCGCCGCGCGCGCGATCGCGCCGATCAGCGCATCGTGCATCTGCACGTCACGGCCGAAGGCACCCGTCTTCTGGCGCGTGCCCCGCAGCCCTGCAGCGGCCTGCTGGTCGATGCGCTGCGGCGGCTCGCGGCGCGCGATCTGGACAAGCTCTCGCGCAGTCTTGCGCTGCTGCTCGGTGAGATGCGCCAAGCCGCGCCGGCGGCCGCCGGCGAATTCTTCATCGCCGAGTAGATCCGGCTGCGCCCGCGGTCGCGCCGTGGTCTATTATTCTAATACATTCTGGCAAATATATTAAGATGCGGGCTGTCGCGCGACTCGAGGGAACGGTCGGCGCCTCATCCGACAGACGATCGGCGCCGGCACCGCACGATCGATCGCCAAGGAGAACCGCATGCCGCAGTACGCCACGCTCAACGCCTCGAAGGCCAACTTCGACAATATTTACGATCAACCCGATCCGCGCGGGTATTTCTCAGTGCTCGGTGCGCTCGATTACATGATCCCGGACGTCGCGCAGCCGATCATCCGCCAGATCCTCAGGGCCCGGGAACGACGCTCGGGGGTGGCGCCCACGGTGCTCGACGTCGGCTGCTCGTACGGCATCAATGCCGCGGTGCATCGCTTCCCGCTCACGTTCCGCCGGTTGCGTCAGCGCTATGCCAACTCGGATATGGCGGCCGTGGAGCCGGAGGATCTGGCCCGGCTCGATCGCAACTATTACGGCAGCTGGCCGCACGTCGGCGGCGCGCGCTTCGTCGGGCTCGACGTGTCGGCGCCCGCGGTGCGGTACGCGGTGTCGGTCGGGCTGCTCGATGCCGGGGTCATCGCCAACTTCGAGGCCGGCGCGCCGGGACCCAAGGATCGCGACACGCTGCGCGGTACCGATCTCGTGCTGTCCACGGGTTGCGTCGGGTACGTCAGTGAGCGCACGTTCGCGACGGTGCTCGAGGCGACCGAGCGGCCGCCGTGGATCGTCTCGTTCGTGCTGCGCATGTTTCCGTACGAGAAGATCGCCGCGACGCTCGGTGAGCACGGGCTGGTGACCGAGAAGCTCGCCGGTGCGACTTTCGTGCAGCGCCGCTTTCGCGACCTGAATGAATTCAGCAGCTGCCTCGCGACGCTCGAGGGGCTCGGTCTCGAGACCGGCGGGCTCGAGGCCGAGGGCTGCTTTCATGCCGAGCTGTTCGTGTCGCGGCCGCGCGCGGACGTCGAGGCGCTGCCGCTCGGGAGGATGGTGACCGTGGCGAGCGGCCGTTCGCGCACCGTGGGAACGCGCTACGTGCGGGTCGGGCGTGGCGCCGAGGCCCACGTGCTGCGGGTCCCGTCCTGATCTGCGCCGGCCCCGCGGTTCGCGGCCGCGCGGGACCGGCTCACTCCTCGGCGGCAGCCCCGACGGCGATCCATGCCAGGTCTCGATGTGAGACGGATTCGAGCTTGAACGCGCGGGCCGCGGCGGCCATGCGCGTCAGTGCCTGGCCCATGGGCATCAGCGGCGCGGCATCCGCCTTGCGCGGCTTTAGCCATCGCACGGGATTGATGCGGGCGACCACGTAGTTGCGTAAGTACGGGGAGCGGAAGCCGCGCGCCTGCAGTCCGGCGACGATCTGCTTGACCTGCGCGTCGATGCCGAGCAGCCGGGCCGCGTAATCTTCCCGTTCCCGCAGGCTGCGCGCGAGCGGCCGGTCGCTGAAGCGGTCCACCTTGCGCAGAAAGGCGCTGTAGGCGCCGCCGGCGAATCGGCCCGAAGTTTCGTACAGCACCCCGAGCGTGAGCAGCTCGGGCGCCTCGAACTGCTCGGCCCAGCGCTGCTCGCTGCCGCGCTCGCGGGCGGCCGCGAGGCTGCGGGCCATGCGGATCACCTCCAGGCTGCGGTCGCGCAGGTTGTGTGCCTTTTCGGTGTTCAGCGCGAGGATGCGGTAGGCCAGGGCGGGGTCCGGCGAGATCAACACCGTGATCTGGCGCAGCCCGAGCAGCTTGGCCGCCGCCAGCCGATGACGGCCATTGGGCGTCCAGAGCCGCCCCTCCTCACCGCGCACCACGATCAGCGGATCGAGGAACGCGCCGGACTCCCCGATGCGCCGTGCCAGACGTTGGGTATGCGTCGGGGAGAGATCCCGCTGGAAAGGGGTGGGCTGCAGGGCGCCGAGCGGCACGGTCGCGAGCAGCAGCGGCCGGCCGCTGAGCGGTTCGCGGTACGCGCCGAGCGGGGCGCCCGAGAGCGAGCGCACCTGCGCGCTGAGCGCGGCGATCTCGGGGCTCTCGAGCGTGAGGGCCGTTTCGGCGCCGCTCAGGCCGCGGGCCTGTTGGCCGGGCGCCAGTGTGCCGCGGCGGCGCGCGGGGGCGCGTTTGGCGCGCGCGGCGCGGGCGCGTGGCGCGGGGGTTTTCTTGCGGGCAGCCATGCCGGTACGGTGCACGGGCCCAGGCGCCGAGTAAAGGGCCGCATGCGAGAATGACGGGTCCTCCTCACAAGTGAACGCATGGATACTGGAGCTGACGTGGACCGCGACTTGCGGACTCTGCCGGCGCAGCGCCGGGACCGCGACGGTCGAACGCACATCGACCTGCGCGCGGTGTGGGCGCTGGCCCTGCCGCTGATGGTCAACAGCGCCGTTCAGGTCGTCCTGAACCTCACCGACATGTGGTTCATCGGCCATATCTCCACCGCGGCGCTGGCGGCCGTCGGTGCGGTGCAGTGGCTCATTCTCGGGGTGCTGCTGGTGCTCGGCGGTTCGAGCATGGCGGTGCAGACACTGGCCTCGCATGCCCACGGCGCGCGCCGCTTCCGCTGCGCCGCGCAAGCGGCATGGACCGCGTTGTGGCTGACGCTGTGGATCACTCCGGTGTGCGTCGCGCTCGGGTTCGCCGGGCACTGGCTGCTGCTGCCGTTCGGCTTTGCGCCGCGCATCGCCCGCCTCGCCGGTCAGTTCTGGCTGCCGCGCATCGGCGGCGCCTGCTTCGCCGTGGCCGCCTGGGCCATGATGGGCTTCTTCAACGGCATTGGTCGTACCCGGGTCAGTTTCGGGGTGGCCGTGGCGGCGGCAATCGCCAATGGCCTGTTCAACGAGCTGTTCATTTTCCACTTTGGCTGGGGCGTCGCCGGGTCCGCGTGGGCCAGCAACGCGGCGCAGGCGGTGGGCTTCCTGTTCGGGTTCGTGCTGTTCCTGCGCGCCCCGATCCGCAGCGCGTTCCGTTCCCACCTCACCTGGCGGCCCCGCTGGCACAGCGTGCGCCGCCAGCTGCGGCTCGGGATCCCGCTCGGCCTGATGCCGGCGGCGGATGTGATCGGCTTTGCCGTCTTTCAGATGATGCAGGTCCGCTACGGCATGGTGGATGGTGCCGCGACGCAGATGGTGACCGTGCTCACGTCCATGGCCTACATGCCCGGGATCGGGATCGCGACCGCTGCGGCGACGCTGGTCGGCCAGTCGATTGGCGCCGGGGACCGGGCCTGGGCGTTTCGTCTCGGCACCCGCGTGATTCTGCTGGCGGCGGTGCTGATGGGCGCGATCGGTCTGGTGCTGGCGGCCGCGGGGCCCTGGCTGCTGCCGCTGTTCGCCGCGGCGGGCGACCCGCATGCCGCGGCGGCCGTGCGGCTCGGAACGCAGTTGCTGTGGCTTGCGGCCGGCTACCAGTTCTTTGACGGTCTGAACCTCGGCAGCAGCATGTGCCTGCGCGGGGCGGGCGATGTCCGGGTGCCCGCGGCGCTGATCTTTCCGGTCTGCTGGCTGGTCTTTCTGCCGCTCGCTCATGCCTTCACGTTTGCTCCGGGACAGGGCTGGTTCCACTTTTTGCCCCAGTTCGGCTGGGGCGCGCGCGGCGGCTGGAGTGCCGTGATCATTTATGTGGTGCTGCTCGGCACCTCGCTGTTCCTGCGCTGGCGGTCACGCGCCTGGGAGCGCATCCGCCTTTGAGCCGTCGATCCGGGAGCCATTGGGGCCCGGATTGACAGCGCTGTCATGCCGTGTATCCTCCCACGTCACGCCGCCCCACAGGGCGGGATCCATAGGGCGGGCGGCAGCACATGATGAGAACCGGATCGGATCGAGGCGGCGCACGCGGCGCACGCGGCGCGCGGCTCGCCGTAGGCATCGGTCTTGTGCTCGGCGCGGGCGGCATCGCGAGCGCCAGCGCCGCCGAGGCTGTGGTGCACCCCGAGCGCTGGCCGGTGCTCTATCCGGCCCAGAGAGATTCTGCAGCGCTCGAGCGTCGGGTCGAGCGGATCCTCGCGCAGATGACGCTGCGCCAGAAGGTCGGCCAGCTGATCCAGGCCGACATCAGCGGCATCCGGCCCCGGGACCTGCTGCGCTGGCCGGTCGGGGCGATCCTCAACGGCGGCAACTCCAAACCGAACGGTGCGATCACTGCCGCGCCGCAGGCGTGGTTGTCGCTCGCGAACCGGTTCTATCTCGATTCGATGCGTGTCCCGGGCGTCAAGCGCTCCATCCCGGTGATGTGGGGCATGGATGCCGTGCACGGCGCGAACGACATTTACGGTGCGACCGTCTTTCCGCAGAACGTCGGGCTGGGCGCGGCGGACGATCCGGCGCTGGTGCGGCGCATCGGACGGGCCACGGCCGAGGAAGTGCGTGCGGTGGGGCTCGATTGGACCTTCGGGCCGACCGTGGCGGTCGTGAGCGACATGCGCTGGGGTCGCACGTACGAGAGTTATTCGCAGGACCCGCACCGCGTCGCCGCGCTGACCCGTGCCATGGTGCTCGGACTGCAGGGCGCGCCGAACACGGCCCGCTTCCTCGATGCCGAGCACGTGCTGGCCACGCCGAAGCATTTCATCGGCGATGGCGGCACCGACGGAGTCGATCAGGGCGACAACCGCGAGAGCGAGGCGCAGCTCATCCATCGCGACGCGGCCGGCTACGAGGCGGCGCTCGGCGCCGGCGTGCAGGTCATCATGGCGAGCTTCTCGAGCTGGCAGGGCGAGAAGATGCTCGCCAACTACGGACTGCTCACCTCGGTGCTGAAGCGCCGGTGGCACTTCGACGGGTTCGTGATCGGCGACTGGAATGCCCAGGGGCAGGTGCCCGGCTGCACGGACGTCAGCTGCGCGCGGGCGGTGAACGCGGGCCTCGACATGTTCATGGCGCCCGATGACTGGAAGGCACTGTTCAAAAACACGCTGGCCGAGGTGCGCTCGGGGCAGATCCCGCGCCGCCGGCTCGATGCGGCCGTGCGGCGCATTCTGCGCGTCAAGCTGCGCGATCGCCTCTGGGCCGAAGGGCCGCCGGCACAGCGCAGGCTCGCCGGCCGGTTCGGTCTGCTCGGCGATGCGGCGCACCGCGCACTGGCGCGCGAAGCGGTGCGCGAATCGCTGGTATTGCTCAAGAACGATCATCATCTGCTGCCGCTCGCACCCCATGAGCGCGTGCTCGTGGCGGGCGATGGCGCCAACAACATCCCGATGCAGTGCGGCGGCTGGACGCTGACCTGGCAGGGCACTGACACGACCAACGCGGACTTCCCGCATGGAGAGTCGATCTGGCAGGGGATCCAGTCCACTGTGCGCGCCGCCGGCGGTTCGGCGACGTTGAGCGTCGAGGGTCACTATCGACGCCGCCCCGATGTGGCGATCGTCGTCTACGGCGAACATCCCTATGCGGAATTCGAAGGCGACGTGCACGATCTGGCCTTCAGTGGCGCGGCGGCAGAGCGCGATCTGCACCTGCTGCAGCGTCTGCGGGCCGCACATATCCCGGTCGTGTCCGTGTTCCTCTCCGGCCGTCCGCTGTGGGTCAACCCGCAGCTCGATGCGTCCACGGCGTTCGTCGCGGCCTGGCTGCCCGGATCGGAGGGCGAGGGTGTCGCCGACGTCCTGTTCCGCAAGCCCAACGGACAGATCCGCTACGACTTTCACGGTACGCTGCCCTTTGCGTGGCCGCGCACGCCCCTGCAATTCGGTCTCGATGTGCCGGGCAAACCGCTGTTCCCGCTCGGCTACGGGCTGCGCGACGCCTCTGACGGGAACCTCCCGCACCTCTCGGTCCGCAGCGCCGTCGCGCTCGCCCCGGCGGTGAATGCGCGCCGTTTCTTCTCCGCCGGACACAGTGGTGCCGGCTGGCATTGGGCCGTGCTGCACGGCGACACGGAGGAGCGCATCCCGCACGGCGTCGGCCGGGCCGCTGCCGGCACGGTGACCCTCAGTGCATTGGACTGGCGGCGCCAGGAGGATGCGCGCCGACTGAGTTGGACGGGCGCTGCGGCCGCGGCCGTCGTATTGACCGGCGCGACGCCGGTCAATCTCACTCGTCAGGCCAATGGCCAGATGGTGCTCGCGTTGCACTATCGACTCGAGCAGCCGCCGGCGTCGACCGTGACGCTGAGCATGGCATGCGGTGCTCACTGCGCCGGTGCGGTGCCGCTGACGAATCTGCTGCGGCGTGCGCCGGTGGGCCGCTGGCAGCAGTTGCGCATTCCGCTCGCGTGCTTCGCGCGCGCAGGCGCGAACATGAGCCGCATCGACACACCGTTCGCGATTCGCTCGACGGGCCGTCTCGCTCTCGCGGTGGCCGACGTCCGGGTGCAATCCGACACGACCGGTGCGCTCCCCTGTCCGCACTGAGACACGCGGTCGGCCACCGAGTTTCCTCTGCCGGTGCCGCGACGACAGCCGACACATCCCCCCCGATGTGACTGGCGTCGCGGCAGCCGGCGCTTGCGACCGGTGCGCGTTGATGCACTCAGTCCGGCTGGTTATGCTGCCGAGCGTCGGCGCGGCGGTTCGCGCCGGAGACGTGAGGCCGCAGTGTCCATCTCATCCTGCACTCTGCGCCGGCGGGCGCCCGCGGCAGCACTCGTGAGACCGCTTCGGTGAGCTCGGCGGCACGCGCCGAGGCCGAGCGCGCCTACCTACAGCTGCGCCGCTGGCTGGTGCAGGAAGCCTATCCGCGCTGGATCTCCTCGGGATGGGACCGGGCCGGCGGCGGATTCTACGAGCGGCTCGGCGCGCACGGACCCGTGGTGACCGATGCGCGCCGGGCGCGGGTGCAGTTCCGGCAGATTTTCGCCTTTGCGCGCGCAGCGGCATTCGGCTGGCACGAACACGTCCGCGAGCGGGTCATTGACGGCTTGGATCATGTCTATGCGCGTTATCGGCGCTCCGATGGTCTGATGCGCACGCTGCTCGGCCCGGACGGCGCGGTACGCGAGGAGCGCGCACTGCTCTATGACCAGGCGTTTGCGCTGCTCGCACTCGCCGAAGCGCATCGCCTGCTCGGCTCTGCCGCGGGCTGCGCTCATCGGGCGACCGAGCTGCTCGAGGCGCTGATGCGCCGGCTCGGCGGCACCCCCGGCCTGCGCGCCGACACCGAGTCCGACGCGCAAGCACCCTGTCTGGCCAACCCGCACATGCATCTGCTCGAGGCGATGCTCGCCTGGCGCGACCTCGATGCGTCGCCGCAGTGGAGCAGGTTGGCCGAGCGCATCGTGGACCTGGCGCTCGGGCGCTGGATCGATCCGGCGAACGGGGCGCTGCGCGAGGCGTTCGCGCAGCAGGCCGACGGGACACTGGTGCGCTCCGGGGCAGTCGAGCCGGGGCATCTGTTCGAATGGGCCGGTCTGCTGCTGCGCTTCGATATGACCGGCGTGCCGGTGCGCGCCGCAGCGCGCCGCCTGGCGCAGATCGCCGAGGCGCACGGCGTCCACCACGGCTTCGCCGTGAATGCGCTCAACGCCGATCTGTCGGTGCACGATGCTGATGCGCGACTGTGGCCGCAGACCGAGCGGATCAAGACGCTGGCGCGGCTGGCTCAGGACGAGGGTGGCTGGTCGTCCGTGCGCGAGGCGATCGGCGCGCTGCGCGCGTATTTTCTGCCGGCGTCCGGGTTATGGCTCGATCGGCGCCTGCCGGACGGTGCGTTCGTCGAGGAGCCGTCGCCGGCGAGCAGTTTCTATCACATCATCGAGGCGGTGAGCACGCTCGAGGACGTGTTCGCCGCGCGTTGAGACGCTGTGCGCTCAGGGCGTATCGGCGGGCGCTGCGGCGATCGAGCCGCGCAGGATCACCTGCAGATCCAGATGCGGTCGCGGCATCGGCTGCGGCCAGCCGCGCCGGTGCGGCTTGTGCTGGATGATGAGGTCGGCGGCGACACGACCCATCGATCGCACCGGCTGGCGGACCGTGGAGAGTTGCGGCCAGATCATGGTCGCCACCGGCGCGTCGTCGAAACCTACGATCGACAGCTGCTGCGGCAGCGCGATATCCATCTGCCGCGCAACGCAGACGGCGGCTGCGCCCATGTCGTCATTGCTGGCGAAGATGGCCGTCGGTCGCTCGGCGCTCGAGAGGATGCGGCGGGCGCACTCCAGGCCGTCGGCGAACTCGAAGTTGCCCGTTTGCACGAGCCTCGGATCGACGGCGAGACCGTGCGCCTGCATCGCATCGGCGAAGCCGAGGTAGCGCTGCTCAGTCGCGCGGTGGCCGGCGCGCCCGAGCATGAAGCCGATGCGGCGGTGCCCGCGCTCGATCAATTCATTCGTCAACTGCTGCGCCGCGGCCCGATCATCGGTGTCGACCGATGGTGCATCGTCCTGGCGGTGCATCGGTGCGATGTGCACCGCCGGGATGCCCGCCTCGGCGAGCGTCGCGCGCACTTCGGACAGGTCGCTCAGCGGTGGCAGCAGGATCACCCCTTCGAGGCGCAGCTGGCGGATCAGTGTGCTCACTTTGCGCGCCAGTTCCGGGTCGGCCGCCTCCAGCGGCTCGACCATCAGGTGCAGGTTCGACTCGCGGCAGCGCTGCACCGCACCGGTCTGAAATTCGCTCAGGTAGTCGCCCGGGTTGTCGTAGAACAGCCCGATCAGGAACGAGCGCGCGCCGGCCAGTCCGCGCGCTGCGAGGTTGGGTTGGTAGTCGAGCTTCTCGATCGCCGCCAACACCCGCTCGCGGGTTTCGGTGCGCACGCCACGCTCGTTGTTGATGACGCGCGAGACGGTCTTGGACGAGACGCCGGCCTGCTCCGCGACGATCTCGATCGTTGCAGCTTCGCGTGTGGGGGCGGGGGGGCGACGCATCACGCTACAATAAATGAATTGTCAACGCTGTCAATCGGCGTGACGCCACACGCGAAGTGGACGCTGGACACGGCGGCGCGCGCTGCTGTTGGCCCCGGGCGGCCCCTCACACGACTTTTGAATAGCGCGGTGGCGCGGCGGTCTGCGCGGTCGTGCCCAGATAGCGGTCGAAGCACATCGCGAGCAGACGCAGCAAGAGTTGGCCGCGCTCGGTGGCCTCGATCGCCTGCGGGCCGATCTCGATCAGCCCGTCTGTCTCGAGCGCCCGCAGCGACGCCTGCGCATCGGCGAAATAACGGTTGAACTCGATGCCATGGCGTGCCTGCAACGCCGCGATGTCGATGCGTCCCTGACACATCACGCTCTGGATCACCTCGGCACGCAACAGGTCGTCGGCCTCGAGCGCAAGCCCGCGCCAGACCGGCAGTTGGCCGGCATCGACGGCCGCTTCCCAGCCCGGCAGGTCGCGGTGGTTCTGGCTGAAGCTCGCCCCGATGTGGCTGATCGCGCTGACGCCGAGTCCGAGCAGGTCGCAGTCCGCGTGGGTGGTGTACCCCATGAAGTTGCGCTGCAGGCCGCCGGCGGTCCGTGCGAGCGCCAGATCGTCCTGCGGCAGCGCGAAATGATCCATGCCGATGTACTGGTAGCCCGCGGCGGTGAGCTGCTCGATGGCCAGGCGCAGCAGTGCGATGCGCGTCGGCGGGTGCGGCAGGAATGTCGTGTCGAGATGGCGTTGCGGTTTAAACAGCTCGGGCAGGTGCGCATACCCGTAGACCGCGAGGCGGTCCGGGCGCGCCGCGATCACGGTCTCGAGCGTGCGCGCAAACCCCTCGAGGGTCTGCAGCGGCAGGCCGTAGATCAGATCAACGTTGACTGAGCGGAAGCGGTGTGTGCGGCAGGCGTCGATCACCGCGAGTGTCTGCTCGACGCTCTGGATGCGGTTGACCGCGCGCTGCACCTGTGGATCGAAGTCCTGGACCCCGAGGCTGGCACGATTGAAGCCGAGTGCGCCGAGCGCGGCGATGTCCTCGGGGCTCACGCAGCGCGGATCGAGTTCGATGGAGAAGTCCCGCTCGGGTTGCGCGCTGAGCTGAAACTGTCCGGCCAGCGCCGCGAGGAGTCGCCCGATCTGTTCGGGCCGGAAGAAGTTCGGCGTACCGCCGCCGAGGTGCACCTGCAGCACCTCGCGGTGCCGCGCGAACAGCGGGGCGAGCAGCGCCACTTCGGCGAGCAGGCGCTCCAGATACTGCTCGGCACGCGCCGGATCGCGCGTGATGACGCGGTTGCAGCCGCAGTAGAAACACGGGCTCGCGCAAAATGGCATGTGCGCGTAGATCGACAGGGCGTGCGCGCCGGCGTTGCTGCGGCCGATGTACTCGCGCAGCTCGGCGGCGCCGAACTGCGGCGTGAACTGCGGTGCGGTCGGGTAGGAGGTGTAGCGGGGTCCCGGGCGGTCGTAGCGGCGCAGCAGTTCGGGATCGAAATCGAGTGGGCGCATCGTGGCAGGGGTCCGGCGGCCGCACGCGACGGCCCGCGATCATGATGGCCCATGCCGGCGCCGCCGGCCATACGTAGAAGTGTCTCGCGCTGCGCCCCACGGGGAAGTCGGGCGGCGCGGTGGCGCCCAAAGACCCGGCGAGCCGGTGCGTGCGCGGGACTCTGCCGGAAGGGCGGTTCTGCCCACCAGGGGGGTATGCGATGATGGTCTCATGGACGAACTCAGCGCCCCCTCCGCGGCGCACGCGGCGACGGAGGCCGGAAGCGAACCGGAGGTCGAGGTGTATCGCGCCCGGCGGCGACGGGACTGCGAAGAGCGCGCACTCGTGCTCGCGGCGGTCGGCATCGCGAGCGAGGTCGTGGCGCTTTCACGCGGATGCGTGCTGCAGGTGGCCGCACGCGACGTGGAGCGGGCCACGGCGCATCTGCAGCTGTACGAGCAGGAAAATCCTCCGCGCCGCCCGCTGCCCCCGCCCCCGCCGCGACGCCTGTTCCGCAATGCGTGGGTCGGCTGCGTCGGCTATGCACTGTGGCTGCTCGGGGTCGCCTACGTGCTGTCGAACGGGCTGGTGCGGCTCGATGCGTTCAACCGCGGCGAGCTGTACGGGGCACCGGTGCGTGCCGGGCAGTGGTGGCGCGCCTGGACCTGTCTGACGCTGCACATGAGCGGACCGCACCTGGCGGGCAAT
>Ga0315298_1005195_pt1 | contig 18756 bp, 12 predicted proteins | sample WHS_1_MG_FD_203077 | JGI IMG/M metagenome (GOLD analysis project Ga0315298, IMG submission 203077) | Extremophilic microbial mat communities from Washburn Hot Springs, YNP, Wyoming, USA - WHS_1_MG | ecosystem: Environmental > Aquatic > Thermal springs > Hot (42-90C) | place: USA: Wyoming...
ACCGCCCTCCAGTCGGACTCGTCCACGAGCACAGCACTGCCGCGTCTTCCTGTGATCTGTATGGGCTCGTGCGACTGAGCCACCTGGTCTAGCAGTTTGTACAGGCGCTTCCTTGCTTCGGTGGCGTTGATGGTGGTCATAACCATTCTCACCTTTCTCATTAGGTACGCAATAGCGTACGCGGTCGCGCAGGCGTTGTCAAGAAAGACCGAAGCTCGCCGCGGCGTCGGCCGCGCTCGCCCACCCCAGCGCGTCCGTCTGAGCGCTTTTGTATACTGGAACTGTTGGCACTTGGACTAGGCGGCGGACATGGTTTTGGCCGAGCCCATCTTGCAGGAGGCGCTTTGTGCCCAGGAAGAAGCTCATCGAAGTCTCTCTCCCGCTAGAGGCCATCAACAAGGAGTCGGCCCGGGAGAAGAGCATCCGCCACGGTCACCCCTCCACCCTGCACTTGTGGTGGGCGCGCCGACCTCTGGCCGCCTGCCGCGCCGTGCTCTTCGCCTCACTGGTGGATGATCCCTCGGCCCATCCCGACCGTTTCCGCACCGAAGAAGCCCAACAGGCTGAGCGCTTGCGGCTCTTTGGCATCATCGAGGAGCTGGTCAAGTGGGAGAACTCAAACAACGAAGCTATCCTGGCCAAAGCCCGGGCGGAGATCCGTCGCTCGTGTGATGGAAGCCCACCGCCCGTGCTCGATCCTTTCTGCGGCGGAGGCTCTATCCCCCTGGAAGCGCAGCGTCTCGGGCTCACGGCTTACGCCAGCGACCTTAACCCGGTGGCCGTGCTCATCACCAAGGCGCTCATCGAGATCCCACCGAAGTTTGCCGGCCGGCCGCCCGTGCACCCCGACGGGGAAAGGATGCATCTTTCGGACAGCTGGCAGGGTGCCCAGGGCCTGGCAGAAGACATCCGCTACTACGGCAGGTGGATGCGCGATGAGGCCGAGAAGCGCATCGGGCACCTCTACCCCAATGTGAGGCTGCCCAAGGAGCAGGTTGGCGGCGAGGCCACGGTCATCGCCTGGCTGTGGGCCCGCACGGTCAAGTGCCCCAACCCAGCCTGTGGGGCCGAGATGCCACTGGTGCGCTCCTTTGCTCTTTCGACCAAGAAGGGCAACCAGGCCTGGGTGGAGCCCATCGTAGACCAGGTGGCGAAGACCGTGCGCTTCGAGGTTCGGACGGGGCAGGGACGGCCCGCTCCTCCACCGAAGGTTGGGAGGGGTGCAAAGTTCAAGTGTCTAGTGTGCGGAGAGCTTGCTGATGATCAGCACATAAAGGATGAGGGCTCCGCAGGGCGCATGGGAGCGCGGCTCATGGCCATTGTGGCTGAAGGCCAGCGCGGACGGATTTATCTTTCCCCCACCGAGAAGCACGAGCGGCTCGCTGTTTCTGTTCAGCCGAGCTGGACCCCGGAACAGGAACTGCCGTATGATCCCAGGGCTGTTTGGTGCACTTTGTACGGACTCAAGACCTTTGCCGACCTCTTCACCCCTCGCCAGCTGGTGGCGCTTACCACCTTCAGCGACCTGGTCACCGAGGCCCGGGAGCTGGTGCTGCGCGACGCCGTAGCCGCCGGGCTACCCGATGACGGGGTACGGCTGGCCGACGGCGGCAGCGGCGCCCAGGCGTATGCCGATGCGGTGGCAGTGTATTTGGCGCTGGGGGTGGACCGGGCGGCAGATCGTAATTCGGCGGTCTGCTCCTGGGATTCAACCAGAGACAGCACGCGCAACACCTTCGCCCGCCAGGCTCTTCCCATGGTGTGGGACTTTGCCGAAGCCAATCCTTTCAGCGACTCGACCGGCAACTTCGAGGGAGCGATCTCTTGGATAGCCCAGGTCGTGGGGGAAACCGTCGCGTCTGCTCCTGGCTATGCCCAGCAGCTCGATGCCACCGCGGCTGTAAACGGTGTTGAGCAGCCTCTGATCTCCACTGACCCCCCTTACTACGACAACATCGGCTACGCCGACCTTTCCGACTTCTTCTACGTCTGGTTGCGCCGCTCCTTGCGCGACGTGTTCCCTGATCTTTTCAGTACAGTTCTGGTCCCCAAGAGCCAAGAACTGGTAGCCACGCCCTACCGTTTTGGCGGGGACAAAAAGAAGGCGCAGCGCTTCTTTGAAGAGGGCCTAGCCAAGGCGTTTGCGCACATGAAGAAAGCCCAAGCTCCCGAGTATCCCTTGACTGTCTACTACGCATTTAAGCAGGTAGAGTCTGAGGGATCGGATGAAGACGGGTTGGGAGGGGCTCCCACGGTGGCCTCCACCGGTTGGGAAACAATGCTTGAAGGCCTGCTCCAAGCAGGTTTTGTGGTCAATGGCACCTGGCCTATGCGGAGCGAGCTCACTAACCGCCCAGTTGCGATGGGTACCAACGCCCTTGCCTCCTCCATCGTCCTCGTCTGTCGCCCGCGCCCCGAAGATGCTCCGCTTGCCACCCGTAGGGAGTTCGTGGCCCGACTCAAACGGGAACTTCCCGAGGCCCTTAAGAACCTTCAGCACGGCAACATCGCTCCGGTGGACTTAGCCCAGGCAGCCATCGGCCCGGGGATGGCGGTGTTCTCTTCCTATGCCAAGGTGCTTGAGCCCGATGGCCGCCCGATGTCTGTGCGCACCGCGCTCGGGCTCATCAATCAGGTCCTGGATGAGATCCTGCACGAACAGGACGCCGAGTACGACCAGGACACCCGCTGGGCTGTGGCCTGGTTTGAGGAGTTTGGCACCGGCGAAGGAGAGTTCGGACGGGCGGAGACCCTATCCAAGGCTAAGGACACCTCCATTGCCGGGCTGGCGCAGGCCGGCATCCTGGAGGCCAAAGGCGGCAAGGTGCGCCTGCTGCGCCGCGATGAGCTGCCGGAGGACTGGGACCCCGCCCAAGACAAGCGCCTGACCGTGTGGGAGGTGACGCAGCACCTCATAAAGGCCTTGGACAGCAAGGGTGAAGAAGGGGCGGCCGCGCTCTTACGCCGGGTCGGGCTTGGCTATGGCGAGATCGCTCGTGATCTTGCCTACCGCCTCTATACGGTCTGCGAGCGCAAGAAGTGGGCCCAGGAAGCCCTCGCCTACAACTCCCTGGTTGTTTCCTGGCCGGAGATCACGCGTCTGGCCGCCCGCGCTCCCCAGACGTCCGGCCCCGAGAGTTTGTTCTAGAAGGAGGAAGACATGGCCCAGAGCAACCGCGACCGGGTAGAGAAGGCGCTCCAGCTTCTCTCCTCCGGTCTTCTTCCTTTCATCAAGCGGGAACTAGAGGCCGTGTTCGGCGAGCGTTGGCTGTACGCGGTGGCGGAGAGTCTTGACCCGGCGGTGGTCCCGGCCAAGGAAAGCCAGCTAGGGGATGTGGCGGCCCAGCTCAAGGTGATGCGCGCGCTGTGGAAAGAGGTCTTCTCTCGCACCCTCGGCCATCTGGAACGAAGCTACGTGGAGGAGCTCCTCAGCTTTCGCAACAAGTGGGCTCACCTGCAGCCCTTCACCCTGGACGACACCGTGCGGGTCCTAGATGACGTGCAGCGTCTGCTCACCGCCGTCTCGGCTGAAGAGGCCATCGAGGCCGAGCGCCAGAAGGAGGAGGTGCAGCGCCTGCGCTACGAGGAGGCGCAGCGCCGGCCCAAGAGGGCCAGGGAGGAGCTTGGTCTGGGCAGCCCGCTGGCCGGGCTCAAGCCCTGGCGGGAGGTGGTTGCTCCTCATGCCGACGTGCGTTCCGGCCGCTACCAAGTGGCCGAGTTTGCCGCCGACCTCGCGCAGGTGCATCGCGGGGAGGGGTCGGACGAGTATCGCGATTCCCGGGAGTTCTTCCGCCGCACCTTTATTACCCAGGGGCTCAGGCAGCTTCTGCTCAATGCTTTGCAGCGCCTGGCCGGTACAGGCGGCGACCCGGTGGTGGAGCTGCAGACTAGTTTCGGGGGCGGCAAGACCCACGCCCTGCTCGCCCTCTATCACTTGTTCTCGGGGGTCAGGGCCGACGAACTTCTCGGCGTCCCCGAGATCATGACCGAGGCCGGGGTCACAGCGGTGCCGCAGGCGGCGCGGGTGGTCTTGGTGGGGACCTCGCTCCGCCCCGGTCAGCCGGAGACCAAACCGGAAGGTATCACTGTCTGCACCATGTGGGGGGAACTTGCCTACCAACTGGGAGGCATGGAAGGCTATGAGCTGGTGCGCCAGTCCGACCAAGCTGGCACCAATCCGGGCTCAGCCCTTAACGAGCTTTTCCGGCGCTACGCCCCTTGTCTCATCCTCATCGACGAATGGGTGGCTTATGCCCGTCAGCTTTACGGCAAGGACAACCTGCCGGCCGGCACGTTCGACACGCACTTCACCTTCGCGCAGGCCCTCACTGAGGCGGCGCGGGCCGTGCCTCAGGTGCAGGTGGTGATAAGCATCCCGGCTTCGGAGCCCGTCACGAGCGTAAAAGAGCCTGAGCGGGGAGAGGCGGCCTCCTTCTCTGCCGAGGTGGGGGGTGTAGGAGGTCAGGAGGCCCTGCGGCGCCTCAAGCATGTGGTGGGGAGGATGCATTCCCCGTGGCGCCCAGCCACCCCGGAGGAGGGCTTTGAGATTGTGCGCCGGCGGCTGTTTGAGGAGGTAGAGGACTACGATGCCCGTGACGCCGTGGTGCGCCGGTTTAGCGAGCTTTACCGCGCTCACTCGGAGGACTTCCCCGCCGCGTGCAAGGAAGCAAGTTATGAGCGACGTCTCCGGGCTGCTTACCCCATCCACCCGGAGCTTTTTGACCGCCTATTTGAAGACTGGTCAAGCCTTGAGAAATTCCAGCGCACCCGCGGGGTTTTGCGGCTGATGGCGGCGGTGATCCACGAACTCTGGGAAGCCAATGACAACGGTCTTCTCATCATGCCCGCCTCGGTGCCTCTGGACTCGCCCCCGGTGCAGTTCGAGCTCACCCGTTACCTGGAGGAGAACTGGGTGCCGGTTATCGAGAAAGACGTCGATGGGGAGAATTCTCTTCCGGTGGCCTTGGACCGAGCCAATCCCAATTTCAAGCGCTATGCGGCCGCCCGCCGGGTGGCGCGCACCATCTTTATGGGCTCGGCTCCCACTTTGCGAAGCGCTCATCGCGGCATAGACGTCCGCAGCATCATCTTAGGTTGTGTGCAGCCGGGCGAGACCCCAAGCACTTTTGGCGACGCTTTGCGGCGCCTGACCGAGCAGGCCACTTATCTTTATGTGGACGGCAGCCGCTACTGGTTCTCGCCCCAGCCCACAGTGGCGCGGCTAGCTCGGGACCGCGAGGAGCAATATCTGCTTGACCGGACGGAGGTCGATGAAGAGATCGTCCGTCGTTTGCAGGAGGAAAGAAAAGCGGGTGCTCGCGGCGACTTTCGCGCTGTACACGTAGCCCCGGCTGATTCTGGTCAGATACCGGATGAGCCTGAGGCTCGGCTGGTCATTCTCAGCTCAGCCTATCCGTATTCGTCTAAGACAGAGGAAAACTCGGCGCGCCGTGAAGCTTTCGAGTATCTGAAAAGCCACGGTCAGGGTCCGCGGCGCTATCGTAACGCGGTGGTGTTTTTGGCGGCTGATCAGGCTCGGCTGGAGGAACTCAGGCGGGCAGTAGCCCAGTATCTGGCCTGGCGATCCATCGAGAACGAAGCTGAGCAACTGAACCTGGATGCGTTCCAGACGAATCAGGCCCGTACCCGCCATAAGAGCGCCGATGAAACGGTAGAAGCGCGGCTCAATGAGACCTACTGCTGGCTTCTTATCCCTACTCAGCACGAGAAACTGGGTGCCCCTGAGCTGGTTGCACAACGCATTGGTGGAGGGGAAGAGCATTTGGCTGTACGTGCTGCGAAGAAGCTTAGGGCCGACGGTCAACTGAACACTGACTACGGTCCGACCGCTCTTCGTTTGGAGCTTGATCGCGTGCCTTTGTGGCGCGGGGACCACGTCTCGGTGCGCCAACTGTGGGAGGACTTCGCCCAATACCTTTACCTGCCCCGTCTCCGCGATGCAGATGTGCTTCTGGCGGCCGTGCAGAAGGGGGCGGCCGACCTGGCCTGGGAGCAGGAGACCTTCGCCTACGCGGAGCGCTATGAGGAGGAGCCGGCGCTTACCGGCGAGCCGACCCTGAGCGGGGTGGGTGCCGGGGGCGGCGGGCGTTACGTCGGTCTGCGGGCGGGGCAACACACAAGTGTCACTTTAAGTGGTCTTGTGGTTAGGCCCGAAGCTGCACGGCGGCAACTTGAGACGGAACGTCGCGAACAGGAGGCTCAGGGCGTTGCGGGAGCTTCGGGCAGCCGAGCGACAGGAGGAGCAGGACCAGGGGCAGGAGGTCCCGCCTCACCGCCGGCGGACGTGACGACCGCAAGTAAGCTCGAAGGCGGTGCGGTTGTAGGGTCTCCTGTACTGCGGCGGTTTCACGGTTCGGTGAGACTTGACTCCAAGCGTTTAGCGCGTGATGCGGGCATCATTGCCGAGGAGATCGTCCAACACCTGGTCAGACAAGCCGAGCTGCAGCAGGGCGGGTCAGTGAACGTCACTCTTGAGATCCAAGCTACTCTTCCCAGCGGAGCCTCGGATGACCTGGTCCGCACGGTGACCGAGAATTGCCGGACCCTGAAGTTTGAAGAGGCGAGCTTTGAAGAAGAGTAGCTATCGCGCCCCAGGTGTTGTCGGCCGTCGGTAGTTTTCTGTCTCCTGGTACGGGCACTGGTTTCCTCGGGTCAACGCCCGCGGAACTGTCGCCGCTCCTATGACGGAGACAGCTCCCCGGGGTCATCCCGTCACCCCTCCTACCACCGCAGCAGGGCCGCCATCCCGCCCATCTCCTCGAGCACCTGGCGTTCGGCCTGTCCGCGAACAAACTCCACTCTCGCCCCGAACTCCGAGGCCAGGTCCCACACGTGGTCGCGCAGGGGTACTTCCTGCGGCTGGGCGCAGATCAGGCGGGCGATCTCTGGGGTCGCGGCTACGAATCTCTCTTGCTCGCAGCGCCAAATGCGGGCTTCAAGCGACCATGGCAGAGCCCAGACCTGCACGCGCCCAAGTTGTAGAGCGTCAAGCACTGGGTCCATCCCCCACAGCCCGGGCTGTTGCTTAATGCGGTCCAGAAGCTCAAGCTCCGCCTGCCTTTCTACCTCCTCCAATGTCGGCAGAATTCTTTCCCAGAGCTGGTTGCCGGTAGGGGAGGGCAGGCCACGGGGATGAGGGGTTCTAGCCACCAGGAGTCGGCGGGTCCCGCGGCTTAGGTAGCTTTCAAAATGACTTATCTGCCAATGCTCGCCCATGAGAACGAGCCGCTCAATCCCCAAACGGTCAATGGTCTTGTCCAGAAGTACCGAAAGACGGCCGTACAGCCTTTGCATCCAGGTGGACACTTTGGCAACAGCGCGATCCTTGGGGCTCAACTTGTCTGAGCGCCCTCCTGGCTTGCCAGCCCGCGCGGTGAAGACCTCGCTGAGCCTGTTGGATAGACCGGCCAGTTCTCGCCAGTCCTCGGGGGTAATTTCGGCAAAGATTTCCCTATCTTCGCGGATCTCGCCCAGGAAGACCTCATAGAAGCGCCAACCCGCTCCCTCAAGATGGAGAACGCCCGCCCGCTCATATTCATCGACGGCGAAGAGTAGAGGCGTAAGGTAGGGCTTCCCGTAGCGGGCATCCACGCGACCATTCGCTAGGTCGACCACCGGCAGGTCCACCTGGAGGTCGAGTCGCTCTGCTCGGAGGTCTCCACGCTCATCGCGGCGGGCAAACAGCGCCAGCGTGCGGGCTTCCGGCCGCTCAGACTCAAGGAGCTCGATCACCCTAGTGTAGAGGGGGGTGTCGCGCTTGCTATCTGAAGTGCGGATTTCGGGAAGGTCAGAAAGAGCGTTTTTCGCCCGCTTAAGCCAAGCCTTGCCCGTGTTTTCAGGCCTGGCGGGGTTGACGTCGCAGTAAAGGGAAAGCACGGGTGTTTCGGATTGGGCGAACTGGTCGCGTAGAGCTTGGATTTGGTTCTCAAACTCAAGCATTGGTCTCCTCCAACCTTGGTTGTCAGTCCTGATAGTGGGCCTTCACACAAACCACGGGGCACTCCGCCTTCAAGAGAATCTCCTGAGCGTCACTACCCATGAGGAACTTCCCGGCGCGTGAGCGGCGCCGGATGCCGATCACGATCATGTCTGCCTCCTCCTCGGTAACAACGCGCACCAAGTCCTCGGCCGGAGATAGGCCTCTGATCAGCCGCCGAGTCCGGTGAGGGATGCCGGCTTGGGCCAGTCGCTCCTCAATTGCATCGAGCTCGGCCCGGTAGGTAAGTATTTCCCTTTCCTCTTCCTCCGGGGGTCCGCCGCCTTTCATAGAGTGCACGATGATCAACTCTGCTCCCTGGCGCTGAGCTTCATCAACACCCCATTGCAACGCGGCCCTACCCTCGTCCGTCATGACATAACCGATAACCAGTTTCATGGGGCTACCTCGTTTGCCCGGGTTTGCCGCCTCAACGTAGTACTAATCATACGGCACGTGCCGGACGAACGCCCGAATCGGCTAGAATGCTGATAGTCGGTTGCCACTAAGGGGGAAGCAAGCCGTGCTGGTAGCAGAGCTTGAGCAGGTCATTGAAAGGCGCGCTCCTAGAGCGTTGGCCCAGCCAGGCGATAACTGCGGACTGTTGGTTGGAGACAAGACCGCCAACGTAAGGCGTGTCTTGGTTGCACTTGAGTTGACCGAGGCAGTGCTCGACGAAGCTGCGGCCAGGAGCTGCGACACCATTCTCACCCATCATCCGTTCATCTTTGTTCCCGTGAGGACCTTCACTGCAGCAGAGCCTCGGACCCCTCTGCTGCGCCGGCTGATAGTCGAGGGGAGAGCTCTTGTGGCCTGTCATACCAACGTTGATGCGGCTCGAGGAGGTCTCGCCGACCTAGCCGCGGAGGCTTTGGGACTAGCAGAGACAACTCCCCTTCAGCCCGCAAGTGCCGGCTGGCACAAGCTGGTTGCTTTCGTCCCGGCTGAGGCGGTGGAGCAGGTGGCCAGGGCCGTGTTTTCCGCCGGGGCGGGAAGAATCGGCGACTACGAGGATTGCGCGTTCACCTGTGAGGGCGTCGGCTGGTTCACCCCAGGACCAGGAGCGCACCCGGCGGTGGGAGAGGCCTTGCAGCCGGAAAGAGTTCGCGAAGTCCGCTGGGAAACGGTGGTCCCTCGCGGTTGCTTGGCTCAAGTGATTGCTGCTCTGGTGCGGGCCCATCCCTATGAGGAGCCGGCGTTCGATGTCTACCCGGTGGAGGACGTGCTTCCCCGCGTCGGTCTAGGCCGAGTGGGGATATTGCCTGCGCCAATCTCTGCCGAGCGGCTAGCGAAGATGGTGGTCGAACGGTTCGCCCTAAGTCACGCTCGGGTGGTGGGGGAGGACAAACTGGTCTCTCGCGTCGGGGTGCTCCCCGGGAGCGGTCGCGGCATGCTGGAGACTGCAGTTGGCTGCTGCGATGCGCTAATCACGGGGGACCTTGGCTACCATGACGCGGAGCGGGCAGTACAGGTGGGCGTTGCCCTTATCGATGTTCCTCATGGGGAGTTCGAGTGGTGGGCGTTTGCCCGTTGGGCTCAGTCGCTGGCGGAGGAGCTTGTGGCCGAGGGAGTCGAGCTTGTCGTGTCCGAGAAATGGCAGCCCAGCTGGCGGGTAGTGGCTGCCTCGGTGCTGGCGGAAACGCAAACTGGTGAGGCACAAAGGTCGCGCAAGAAGCTTCGGCTCTGGATCGACGGGGGTTCGCGAGGAAATCCTGGTCCCTGCGCCATTGGCGTGGTGATCGAGGACGAGGACGGAAACGTCGTTGAGACCATTCGGCGCACGATAGGCTTTGGGACCAACAACCTGGCTGAATACCGGGCCTTGCTCACCGCCTTGGAACGGGCCGAGAGCCTGGGGGCAGGCGAGGTAGAGGTTTTCTCTGACTCCGAGCTTTTAGTGCGACAGCTAAAGGGAGAGTACAAGGTCAAGAGCGAGAACCTGCGTCCGCTTCATGCCGAGGCATTGCGACGGATGGAGGGCTTTGCTTCATTTGTGATCAAGCACGTGTCACGGGCAGAGAACAAAGTCGCTGACATGCTGGTGAACGAAGCTCTGGACGAAGGCAGCGAAACTGGTCTATAATCCACGCGCCGCATAAGGCTTCGGGCGGATGTAGCTCAGCTGGCTAGAGCGTCTGCTTGCCATGCAGAAGGTCGAGGGTTCGAATCCCTTCATCCGCTCCTTTTTCTTAGAGCAGAGGGCGACGTGGCCGAGTGGCTAGGCACGGGTCTGCAAAACCCGCTACACCGGTTCGATTCCGGTCGTCGCCTCCTCGTAGGGCGTGATCCTGCCTCTCCTGTTTCTCTGCGCTGTTGGCTTTTTCCTTGTCCTGTGATGGCGAATCCACTGCGGTATGGGAGGTCTGGTTGTGCCCCCGAGAGCGTGCGGCTTTTCCCGATTGTCGTTGCCGGAAGGCGGCAGCCACATTGATAAGACGGGGCCCTGGTTGCACCAGCCCAGTACGCGGTGGCGCGGGGTTTTTCAGAAGGCCTAGCCTTAATAGTCGTGCTTTTCTCGCCAGGGGAGGGGCCTTTGGCCACATTGACAAGGATGGGGAGTGGGTCATTGGGCCCCGCTTCGCGGATGCCGAGCCTTTGGAAACTGGCCTTCCCCTAGTGGCGGTGAGCGATGGCAGCTGGAGCTACATCGACACAAGCGGCAGGCTGATCTTCCCCTAGGTTCTTCCGGAAGGAGCTTTTCCGAACGCTTTGGTTGCCATCGTGGGAAGAAAACGCGCAAGACCAGGCCAGACGCAGGCTCTCCTTGGGGTGCCCTTGCCAGCCACGGATCACCTCTACTTGCCAGCTACGGATCACCCTAGTATCATCCTCGCTTGATGGGCGCTTAGCTCAGGGGGAGAGCGCTTCCTTGACGCGGAAGAGGCCACAGGTTCAAATCCTGTAGCGCCCACTTGTTTTGTTCCGACCACCACACTTGCTTCTTGCGGGGGTTGATTGAAAGTATTCTTGCCCGACGGCTCGAGCCTGGAAGTCGCCGAAGGTGCGACGGCGCTTGACGTTGCCCAGGCTCTGAGCCAGCGCCTAGCCAAGGCTGCGGTGGCTGTGAGGATAGGGGAGCGCATCGTTGACCTGGCGACTCCCGTTCATGACGGCGACTGCGTGGAGCTAATCACGGCGGCAAGTGCCGAGGGTCTGGAGGTCATGCGTCACTCCGCGGCCCATGTGCTTGCGGAGGCGGCCAGGCGTCTTTACCCCGGAACTAAAGTGGCCATCGGGCCAGCAATCAAGGATGGCTTCTATTACGACTTCGAGTTCCCGGTGCCCGTAGGTGAAGACGATCTTCCCCGCTTGAGTGAAGAGGTACGCCGTCTGGCGGCTAGAGGAGAGCGTTTTGAACGACGCGAGGTCAGCAAAGAGGAGGCGCGTGCGCTCTTTGCCGGAGAGCCTTACAAGCTTGAACTGATCGAGGAGCTTCCCGAGGACGCAGTGATCAGCGTCTACCGCCAGGGCGACTTTGTGGATCTTTGTCGCGGGCCTCACGTGCCGGATACGAGCCGCATAGGAGCGGTGGAGCTACTGTCTGTGGCGGGGGCCTACTGGCGCGGCGACAGTAACAGGCCCATGCTCACGCGCATATACGGTACGGCCTTTCCCACCAAGAAGGAGCTGGACGAGTATCTAGCCCGCCTGGAGATGGCCCGTCAGCGCGATCACCGGAAGCTGGGGCGCGAGCTCGGGTTATTCAGTTTTCACGAAGAAGGTCCGGGCTTTCCCTTTTTCCATCCCAAGGGGATGCGGGTCATCAATGCTCTACTTGACTACTGGCGCAGGGAGCACGCCGCGGCGGGATATGAGGAGACGCGCACTCCCATAATCCTTGAGCGGAGCTTGTGGGAGCGCTCGGGTCACTGGGAGAACTACAAGGACAACATGTACTTCACCCAGATCGAGGGGGTCGACTACGCTGTTAAGCCCATGAACTGTCCGGGAGGCATTCTTATCTACAAGAGTGAGCAGCGTTCGTACCGCGATCTCCCGCTGCGCATGGCCGAGCTTGGTCTGGTTCACAGGCACGAGCTTTCCGGCGTGCTTCACGGGCTTTTCCGAGTGCGGGCTTTTACCCAGGACGACGCTCACATCTTTTGCCTGCCCGAACAGGTGGAGGACGAAGTCCTGGGTGTCATCCGGCTTGTTCAGCGCATGTATAAGACGTTCGGTTTTGACAAGGTGCATGTGGAGCTTTCGACTCGACCGGCGAAGTCTATCGGGACGGATGAGATGTGGGCACGAGCGGAGAGCGCCTTGGCCCAGGCACTTGACCGGGCCGAGCTTGACTACGTGCTCAATCCGGGGGAGGGGGCCTTTTATGGTCCGAAGATTGATTTCCATATTGAGGATGTTATGGGGCGTACCTGGCAGTGTGCGACCTGTCAGCTTGACTTTGCTATGCCTGAGCGCTTTGAGCTTGAGTATGTGGGGGAGGACAATCGTCCGCATCGGCCGGTGATGCTTCATCGGGTGGTGCTGGGAAGCGTGGAGCGCTTTCTTGGCATTCTCCTGGAGCACTATGGTGGCGCTTTGCCCGCCTGGCTGGCTCCGGTGCAAGCGGTGGTGGTGCCGGTGGCTGACCGTCATCAGACGTATGCGGGCGAGGTGGCGCGTATGCTGCACACGGGCGGTCTTCGGGTGGAGCTGGACGCGAGGTCCGAGTCGGTCTCCAAGAAGATCAGGGACGCTGAGGTGGCCAAGATCCCCTTCATGCTGGTGACGGGAGATCGGGAGGTTGATGGTCACGCCGTTACCGTCCGTAGACGAGGAAGCAAGGAAACCAGTTTTCTTCCGCTGGCCGAGGTGGTGGGTCACCTAGCAAGGGAGTGCAGTCCCCCACCTGCCGGCGGGACGGATGTCGGCGGAGGGAGTTGAGCCACCAAGGCTTCTTGAGGGTTGCTCTTGCTTCGGCTATACTGCCGTGCTACATAAAGAGGAGGCCACCCTTCCCACCTCGCGCCCTGTCGGCGCGCAGGTCAGGCTATATGGAAATAGCGGCGAAGGCTGCCCGTAGGTCTTTGGGAAAGCGGTGTGCCACCGCTTTCCTGCTTTCTGGGGGGTGGCGGAAGACCGGATGTACCGGGGAGGTGTAGGGCGACATAGCCGATAGCGTTCGCATTAACGATAGGATCCGCGCAGACGTGGTCCGGCTGATAGGGCCGGACGGCGAGCAGGTTGGGATCGTCAGTCTGCAGGAGGCATTGGACTATGCCGACAGACTGAATCTTGACCTGGTCGAGGTGGCGCCGATGGCGGAGCCGCCTGTCTGCAAGGTCATGGACTATGGCAAGTACAGGTACGAACAAGAGCAGAAGGCAAAAGAAGCGCGCAAGCGGCAGACCACGATCAACATCAAGGAGATCAAGCTGCGGCCCAAGATTGACGATCACGACTTTGCCACCAAGAAGAGTCACGTCGAGCGCTTCTTGCGGAAGGGAGACAAGGTCAAGCTCACTATCATGTTCCGGGGTCGGGAACTGGTGCATCCGCACTTGGGCGAGCGTTTGCTACGGCGCATGGCGGATGAGCTAGCAGATATTGGGGAGATTGAATCGGAACCCAACTTGGACGGCCGGAACATGGTGATGATGCTGGCGCCTAGGCGGAACTAAGCGAGCGCCAGCACAGTGCCGCGAAGCTGACGCCTCATGGTCAGCACTTCCAGGGCGCCTGCTAGCCTGCCCCAAACTGTGCTTTGTTCGCGCGTGAAGGGAAGAAGAAATGGGGAAGAACAAGACTCACAAAGGTACAAAGAAACGTATACGTGTGACTGCCACGGGCAAGCTCATGCGCCGGCGTGCTTTCGGCAGCCACCTGCTCACGAAGAAGTCCGCCAACCGCAAGCGGAAATTCCGTAAACCGGCCCTGGTGACGACGGCCGATAGCAGCCGTGCCCGCCGGCTGCTTGGAATCTAGGAGGTGGGCCATGACGCGTGTAAAGAGAAGCATCAACGCCCACAAGAAGCGGCGGAAGGTCCTGGAGGAGGCCAAAGGATACTGGGGAGTCAAGAAGTCCTCTTACCGCAGAGCCAAAGAGCAGGTTATCAAGTCAGGTACCTACGCCTATCGAGACAGGCGGGCCCGCAAGCGTGAATTCCGACGGCTGTGGATTACTCGGATCAATGCTGGGGCTCGCGAGAACGGTCTCAGCTACAACCAGTTCATCCACGGGCTGAAGGCCGCCCAGATTGAGGTCGACCGCAAGATGTTGGCCGACCTGGCGGTCAGGGAGCCCGAGGTTTTTGCCCAGATGGCGGCAAGGGCCAAGGAAGCACTGGGGGTCAGCTAGTCGCCAAGGTGCGACCTGGGCCGGGGGAGCGCGTTGATCCGTGTCATTGCCGGGAGACACAACCATAGCCTGAAGCTCGCTCGCAAGCTCCAGAAGAAGAAGTACCGGCGCGAGCGCGGCCTGCTGGTGGCGGAGGGCATGGATCTACTTCAGGCCGCGCTTGAGGCCGAGGCCCACATCGTGGAAGTGCTGGTGCGGGAGGACTTGGTGGGTTTGCTCCCGTCATCCTTGCGCCAGGCTGCCGAGAATGCGGGGGTTGACGAGACTGCTCGCCGGGTGGATGTAGGGATCTGCACCCGCGAACTGCTAGAAGAGGCTAGCTCCCTGGGAGGCGGCGCGGACGTGGTGTTCATCTGCGCGCAGCCGCAGTGGAGCCTATCCCAAATCCCTTTGGGGCGGGGTGTCACTTTCTTTCTGGACGGAGTGGGCGATCCCGGCAACGTGGGCACGGTCATTCGTAGCGCTGTCGCATTTGGGATTGACGCCGTATGCTGTTCGCCAGGAACGGCTGATCCGTACGGGCCCAAGGCTCTGCGAGCAGGCATGGGCGCTCAGTTTTGTTTGCCCGTGGTGACAGAAGTAAGCCCCGCTGACTTGCAGGCCAAGCTGGGAGGGCTGGCAGAAAAGGGTCTGCCGGTCCCGCGCGTATTGGTGGCTGACCCCCGCGGCAACAAAGACCCAAGGACTCTGGAGCCGGCCGGCGGCGTGGTCGTGGTCCTGGGGGATGAACGGACTGGACCTGGGTCAGAGTGGGTGGGAGCCGAGCGGGTGATCATTCCTCAGCGACGTTTTGATTCTCTAAATGTGGCTATGGCTGGCACGGTGCTTGCTTACGAACTTTTCCGGCAGGGCTTCACCGGGGCAAGCGAAAGTGACATCTCCGGTGGCAAGACCGTTGACAGTTCGCTAGGATGGAGAAGTTGGAGGGAGGAGGCATAGTGCCGGACGACCCTATCCTTGAGGAAATAACTCGCCCTGATCTCAGACAGATCTATGCGGAAGGCCTGAGATCAGTGGCGTCCGCCCAGGATTTGACCTCGCTGGAGGAGGTCCGGGTGCGCTTCTTGGGGCGGAAGGCCCCTCTTATTCAGCTCTTGCGCGGGATTTCTGACCTGCCTCTCGAAGAAAGACCGGAAGTGGGACGGGTGGGGAATCTGGTGCGCCGGGCGTTGGAAGAGGCGGTTGAGAGCAGGCGCAAGCGGCTTGAGTCGGAGCTACTGGTGGCTCAACTTGAGAGCGACCGGGTGGATGTGACCTTGCCCGGGCGACCTTCGCCTCTAGGTCATCTTCATCTCATAACGCAGACCCAGCGGGAGATCGAGGATATCTTCATCGGCATGGGCTACGAGATCGCCGACGGACCCGAGGTTGAGACGGAGTACTACAACTTCGAGGCTCTGAACACCCCACTGGATCATCCCGCCCGCTCTCTGCACGACACTTTCTTCATTAGCGAGGGCGTGCTTCTGCGTACCCACACCTCGCCCATCGAGGTACGTACCATGGAGAAACGCCGGCCGCCCATCCACATCATCGCTCCGGGCAAAGCCTACCGCCGTGACTCTGACGCCACGCATACGCCCATGTTCCACCAGGTAGAAGGGTTGGTGGTGGACGAAGGCATAACCTTGGCCGATCTCAAGGGGACTCTGGAGACTTTTGTGCGAGCCATGTTCGGGGCTGACCGCAAGATTAGGCTGCGGCCTCACTATTTCCCGTTCACCGAGCCCTCAGTGGAAGTAGACGTTTCCTGCATGGTTTGTGACGGCGCCGGGTGCCGACTGTGCAAGAACACTGGCTGGCTGGAAATCCTGGGGGCGGGCATGACCGATCCCAACGTGTACGGTTTTGTGGGTTACGACCCTGAGGTATACACCGGGTTTGCCTTTGGCATGGGGATCGAGCGCATTGCGATGCTCAAACACGGCGTGAACGATCTACGCTTGTTCTTCGAGAACGACCTGCGCTTCTTGCGCCAGTTCTGAACGGAGAAGGAATGAAAGCGCCCTTATCCTGGCTGAGAGATTACGTGCCCATTGAGATGGAGGTGCACGAACTTGCCTCCCGTCTTGCTATGACCGGGACTGAGGTCGAGCGGGTGACCGAGGTGGGGGTACCGGGCGACCCGGAGAACCTCCGCCACTTTGTGGTGGGAAAGGTACTTGAGTGTGGCCGTCATCCCTCGGCTGAGCGCCTATCGGTGTGTATCGTGGATGTTGGCGACGGATCGCCGCGCACCATAGTCTGCGGGGCACCCAACGTGGCGGCCGGGCAGACAGTGCCGGTGGTGCTGCCCGGTGGCCTTATGCCGGACGGCACGCGCCTGAGGGAGGCCAAGCTGCGGGGAGTTGTTTCGGCGGGGATGATTCTGTCGGAAGCCGAGCTGGGTCTAGCTGCTAAGAGCGCCGGCATAATGGTGCTTCCGGACGAATGGCAGGCCGGCTCCCTCCTCAGCGAGCACTTTGCCATCTCCGACTGGGTTCTGGAAGTGGAGATCACGCCCAACCGGCCCGACTGTCTTTCTATCCGAGGACTGGCCCGCGAGATAGCGGCCATAACTGGGGCCCCTTTCGATGAGAAGCTTGAGTTTTCGCATCCTTGGGGCGAGCGGACCATTGATGAGGACATAAGCGTCGAGGTCTGGGACCCTGACTTGTGTCCACGCTACGCGGTTCGAGTGATTCGCGGTGTGAAGGTGGCGGAGTCCCCAGCTTGGATGAAGGCCCGGATCAGTCATGCCGGCATGCGTCCCATCAGCAACGTAGTCGACGTCACCAACTATGTTCTCTGGGCTCTTGGCCAACCGCTGCACGCTTTTGATCTTGCCACTATCCGGGGACGCCGTATCGTCGTGCGTCGTGCTTTCCCCGGGGAGACCATTACTACTTTGGACGGGGTACTAAGGGTGCTGACTCCAGAGATGCTAGTCATCGCCGATGCGGAGCGGGCTTCCGTGGTCGCCGGCATTATGGGGGGCTTGGATAGTGAGGTCACGGATAGCACTACCGATGTCCTGCTTGAAGGAGCGAATTTTTCGGCGGCTTCCATCATGCGCACTGAGGCTGCTCTAGGCCTTAGGTCAGAGGCCTCCACCCGTTATGAGAAGGGCCTGGACCCCGAGATGGTGCCGTTGGCTCTCGACATGGCCTGCAGTCTCTTGGTGGAGATATGTGGCGGGACGGTCTCGGTGGGAACCATCGATGTAAGAGGGGAGTGGCGCGCTCCCTGTCCGATTCGCCTGCGTCCGCGGCGGGTGACGCATGTGCTTGGAAAAGAGGTGGCAGCCCTGGAGATGGCCGAAATACTGAGCCGCTTGGGCTGCTCGTTGGCTGAGCAAGACCAGGATTTCCTGGTTACGCCTCCCACCTTCCGGGCAGATCTTGAGCGTGAGATCGATCTTATTGAGGAGATCGCCCGCATCCACGGCTTAGAAAACGTGCCTTCCACGCTTCCTTCGCGTCGGGAGGGCTACGGTGGGCTCAACCGTTTGCAAAAAGCCGAGCGGCTGATTGACGATACCCTGGTCGGAGCTGGTCTTTGCCAGGTGATCACCTACAGCTTTGCTGACGACCAGTGGCCGGAGCGCTTGCGTCTGGACCCCGACGACCCACGGCGGCAGATGGTGAGGATCACAAACCCTTTGAGCAGCGACCAGGCCGCGCTGAGGACGCTCCTGCTACCGGGCTTGCTGGCTACGGCGGCCAAGAATTTCTCCGTTCACGAGGAAAGGGTGCACACTTTCGAGCGGGGCAGGGTGTTCAGGCCGACCGACGAGCTCCTTCCTGAGGAAAAGATGCACGTTGGCTTTCTGGTCGTGGGGGAGTGGGAGCCGGAGTTCTGGCTGCGCGCAGGGGTCTCGGTGGACTACTTCCTTGGCAAGGGGCTGGTGGAACGGTTGTGCCAAGCGCTTAACTGCGTGGTGGAATTTGCCGCCAGTAGAGAGCCGTTCTTGCACCCGGGGAGAACAGCGACCGTGCTTGGCCGAGATGGCGAACCCATAGGCTGGCTGGGCGAAGTGCATCCCTTGGTGCTGCAGGCCTATGAGCTGAGGGGTCCTGCGGTAGCAGCGGAGCTTGATGTGGAAAGGCTACTTGCTTCCGCACAGGCCACGAGGGAATTCCGGGACCTGCTTGCCTACCCGGTGGTGAAGCAAGACGTGGCTCTAGTTGTGGATGCGAGGCTACCAGCCGCTGATGTCTTGCGGAGTCTGCGGAGAGCCGGTGGTGCGCTCCTGGAAGAGGCAGCGATCTTTGACGTTTACGAGGGGAGTCAACTTCCGCCGGGCAAGAAGAGTCTCGCTGTGCGCCTGAGCTTCCGTGCCCCTGATCGCACTTTGAGCGAGGCGGAAGTGAACGTCTTACGCGCCCAGATGGTAGAGGCGGTGCGGGCAGAATTGGGGGCGGAGCTGAGAGGACCCTCCTCACAAGCCTAAGGCCTATGGCCTAGGCGACGTGCGGCGTAG
>Ga0315298_1005196_pt1 | contig 18749 bp, 16 predicted proteins | sample WHS_1_MG_FD_203077 | JGI IMG/M metagenome (GOLD analysis project Ga0315298, IMG submission 203077) | Extremophilic microbial mat communities from Washburn Hot Springs, YNP, Wyoming, USA - WHS_1_MG | ecosystem: Environmental > Aquatic > Thermal springs > Hot (42-90C) | place: USA: Wyoming...
AGGGAAAGGGACCGGATTAGGGTTGTCTATCTCGTATGATATTGTAAAACAGATGAATGGCACTATTCAGGTGGAAAGTACGCCCAACGAAGGATCTGTTTTTAAGGTCATTATGCCCATGGTGGCTGTGCAACAGGAGATTGATTGGCAAATGACATGAATCAAATTTTTTTTGTTCATAGAAAAAATGGCTTTTGATAACAGTTTGATTAACAAGTAAATAAAAGAGATTTATTTTGCTAAAGCTTGCTTGTTCGGACAGGGTCACAGATCCGTCGTGAAAAAAAATAAACCTAAACGTATGAAACGTGCATGTAAATTTCTCACATTCAAGAATATGATAATAGTTGATATGCGAGTTCCATACGACCTATAAAAATAAATTATTCACGCATGAAATGAGCCTTAAAATACATATAATCAATGAAATGATTGTTTTGGTGAGTTCCAACCATCCTTAGCTTTAAAAAATAAATTAAACGTATGAAACGAACCATAAAATAGCTCATGCTCAAGAGAATGTTTATTAGGCGAGTTACATACATCCTTAGTGTTAAAAATAGAATTAAACGTATGAAAGTCTTCCATGTCTTAATTCTTGATGATGAGAAACGGTTTACTGAAGAACTGGCGGAGTTTCTTCAAGATATCGGGTTGGTCGTTTTTGAAGCCAACACACCTGCTTCGGGGATGGCTTTGTTAAAATCAAAGCCGATTGATGTGTTAATTCTGGATGTTCGTTTACCGGGCATAGACGGTCTGGATCTATTAAAAGAGATCAAGGCAGATTATCCTGATCTTGAAGTGATCGTGGTGTCGGGTCATGGCGATATGGATACGGTTATCAAAGCGATGCGATTGGGCGCTTTTGATTATTTGAAAAAACCGTTTCGACATATGGACATTCGTATTGCAATCGAACGCACTAAGAAATTTCTGATGTTGCAACGGGAAATGAAATCGTTGGAAGAGAAAAATTCACTTATTTCCAAAAGTCTTGAAGAACGCATCGAACGTCATTTTATTGGAGTCAGTCCGGCCATCAGGCAGGTGATCGAACAAGCTATGACGGTGGCCAATTATCAGGATACCAATGTTTTAATAACCGGCGAAAGCGGTACAGGCAAAGAGAATATTGCACGTATTATTCATTATGCAAGCCCACGCAAAGAAGGGTTGTTTTGTGCGGTGAACAGTTCGGCTGTGACTGACTCATTGCTCGAAAGTGAATTTTTCGGACATAAGAAAGGTTCCTTCACCGGAGCCGTGTCTGATCGGAAAGGTTTTTTTGAAATCAGTGATCACGGCACCTTGTTTTTAGACGAGATTGCCGACATGCCTATGAATTTGCAAGCAAAAATGTTGCGTGCAATTGAAGAAAAAAAGATAACGCGCGTTGGTGACACCAAGCCTATTGAGGTTGATTTTCGGATCATATCGGCCACCAACAATCCATTGGATAAATTGGTGGAAGAAAAGAAATTCCGCTTGGATCTGATGCATCGATTAAATACGTTTCATATTCATATTCCTCCATTGCGTGAACGGCCGGAAGATATTCACCCTTTATTGCAATTCTTTGTTGAAAACATTGCCATAAAACTCAATAAGCCAATCCCAACTTTTGACGAACATCTGATCGACATTTTGCAACATTATTCATTTCCGGGGAATGTGCGTGAACTTAAAAACATGGTGGAACGTGCTATTATTTTGAATCAAAGTGGAAAATTGAGTTTAGATGACTTTCCGGTTAGTGTCATGCCTTCAGTGAAAGTGCCAAATCATGAGATCATCCCCATGATGGATTCATTCAATTTGGAACAACAGGAAATAAATCTGATTCGTCAGGCTTTGTTGAAAGCAAACAACAGCCGAACCAATGCCGCAAAATTATTAGGCATTGATCGGATGGCATTGGTAAGAAAAATTCAAAAATATGGCATTGTGATCGATGCTGATGCTCAAAAATGAGCAACCCCATGATTTTTTTTCGACAGCTTGTTTTGTTAAAACAAACATTTGAATAGCGGATCTTATGATTCGCTATTTTTTTAATTTCATAAAACACAAATAATCAATGGGATATAAAAATAATGAGTTAAAATACATATAAAAAATATTAAATGGCACGGCGTTTGTTTTATTATTTACGAATGTTTTTTGATGAAGGATGTTAAAAACAAACCAATAAATGTTTTGAGTTCGTTGTCAAAAAATGGAAATATTAAAAACAAAGCGCCATGAAATCAATTGTAGTTACCATAGTCATTGCTTTTATAAGCATTCCGTTGTTTGCTCAAAATGAAAAACCAGCAACTGCGGTGAAAGAGATGAACAATACGATTTATTTGAAACCGGCGACTCCGAAATTGAGAGTGGACGGACTTCAAAAAATCAATGGAGTAAATTTAAATGAAGTGCTTCCTCCCATGACGGTAACAGTTCCAACCAACATGATGCAAAGTGGGCTTGTTGCTCCTTCAACGAAGAGCCGTTTAACGCCTGACGTGGAATTAAATTTGGAAGCCATGTATCAAACTGAACGTAAGGATCCGGCGTTGTCCACTACGCTTTCCATGTTGGTCCCGGGTTTAGGTCAAATTTATAACGGACAAGTTTTGAAAGGAGTCGGGTTTTTAGCTGTTTCATACGGCAGTTTGGGGATGGCAGCCATCGCTTCGTCAAGAGGGGACAAAACATTATCAGCTGTTGGTTTTTCTACTGCAGCCGTTGCTTATGTTTGGAGTTTTGTGGATGCGCTCCTGACATCCAATGCCAAAAACAAACAGAAAGGGATGATCGATGTGGCTATTGACGGCAAAAATCATTTGAAAGCTGATCCGAGTGTAACCACGTTACGTGATCAGAAAGGAAATATAATTCCAGGAACAACCAATGCAGGATTGTCAATTGCCTATGCATTTTGAGAAAAAAAAGGAGATGCAAATGGCGATAAAAGGCAATGATAAGAATGATTCTATGATCCTGAAACAAATAAATAGGCTTAAAGCAAAGATAATCAGACATTAAATAGATGAACAAAAGATGGGTTTCCACATGGATAAAAGTGTCAATGAGCGCAGATGTGCTCGATAAGCATTAATTTTGAATCAGGCAAAAAGAGATAACCAAAAAGAAATTTGAGATAAACAGTGAGATATTTTGATGATGTAACTTTTAAAATTTGATGATTATGAAACGTTTTCTTGTTAGTAATGCTTTTGCATTAGTTTTGTTTGTGATTGCTGTAGTGGCCGTGTTAACTGTTCCTATGCATCATGGTCCTATGTCGTTCCTGATTGTGATGTTGGCCGTCGTGGTTTTGCTTTTTGCTTCCCTTCGTCTGCTCAAGCTGGAAAGAGAAGAAAAAATTGAACCGGTGCTTAATTTCGATCAACATTGCATCGAAGACAAACACAGCGGGAAAGTATTGTATCAATTTACTTCCACAGAATGGGCTCGTTTGACGTTGGATGAAAAATATAGTATGCTTCGTTTATTTACGTTTGCATAAAAATCTTGTTTTTAGTTGAGGAGAAAGTAAGTTCAGAGCTTCATTTGAGAGGTGAAGCTCAAGCATTGACAACATCGATCGTTTTTGACGTGATGTCACGGACGATGGAAAGTTGTCAATTTTTTTTGTTTTAAATGAAGCTGCTTAGCTCTATGGGCAAAAAAGAGAGGATGCGGAGAAGTCATTTTCAAAGAGAATGTTGTTTTGTGAAGTTGCACAAAGAAATTTCGACAAAAACTTTTGTAATTGAAAAAATTAGCGTAATTTTGCAGTCCGATTTATTATCCGAATTCGAAAAAACGGGTATGTTCTTTTGGGGAAAAGCTTCTTGTGAATTAGCCTACACAAGAAAGACTTTGATCAAAAGATCCCAATTCATTAATTAATCACCGAGCCTATTTCAACGTGTGGTGAACGGATGAAATATGGACAATAAATTATTCGTATGAATACGTTAAGTTATAAAACCATTTCTGCAAATAAAGCGACTGTACAAAAAGAGTGGGTCGTTGTGGATGCTACCGACATGGTGTTGGGTAGGATGGGATCCAAAGTGGCTAAATTATTGCGTGGTAAGTATAAACCCAATTACACTCCGCATGTGGATTGTGGAGATAATGTGATCATTATCAACGCTGAAAAAGTACAATTGACAGGGAAAAAATGGACCGATCGTGTTTATTTGAGCTATTCGGGATTTCCCGGAGGGCAAAAAGATATTACACCGGCTCGTTTGATGGAAAAAAGTCCTGAAAAACTTGTCATGAAAGTCATTAAAGGCATGTTGCCCAAGAATCGTTTGGGTGCTCAATTATTACGCAATTTGCATGTATATGCCGGATCGGAACATCCGCATGCGGCACAACAACCAAAAGTCATTGATTTAAATTCAATTAAATAATCAATATGGAAATCATACACGCCATAGGAAGAAGAAAAGCTGCTGTAGCACGAGTTTTTGTTACTCCCGGAAAAGGAACCATTACCATCAACAAACGCGATTTATCGATTTATTTTCCGTCAACTATTTTGCAATATGTTGTAAAACAACCGTTGAATAAGTTGGGTGTTGCAGAAAAATATGATATTCGGGTCAATCTCGGAGGCGGTGGATTCAAAGGACAGGCCGAAGCATTGCGCCTGGCTATTGCTCGTGCATTGGTGAAAATAAATCCGGAGGATAAACCGGCGCTTAAAGCGGAAGGTTTCATGACACGTGATTCACGTGAGGTGGAACGTAAAAAACCGGGTCGTCCTAAAGCTCGTAAGCGCTTCCAATTCAGTAAACGTTAAGAAATTTGCTTTTCAGATGTGCAGAAGTTTCTTCACGGTGAGAAGTTTGACTTTATCGAAACGGAATGACAAAGTTTAGTATCTAAATTGACAAGACTTCATGAGGAGCATGAGCTACTTGTTGATTGATTTTATTAAAAGAAGGTAAACTTAAATTTAATTGAATACAAATGCCAACAACAAAATTTGAAGATTTATTAGAAGCAGGATGTCATTTTGGACATTTAAAACGCAAATGGAATCCGGCCATGGCGCCATATATTTTTATGGAAAGCAATGGAATTCATATCATTGACTTACATAAAACGGCTGTAAAAATTGACGAAGCTGCTGCTGCTTTGCGCCAGATTGCTAAAACTGGGAAAAAAATATTATTTGTTGCCACCAAGAAGCAAGCTAAAGAGATAGTAGCCGAAAAGGCTTCATCGGTTGGAATGCCTTATGTGACGGAGCGTTGGCCTGGTGGAATGTTGACTAATTTCCCGACCATTCGGAAAGCAATCAAAAAAATGGCCTCCATTGACAAAATGGCTACTGACGGAACCTTTTCCAATTTATCAAAAAGAGAACGTTTACAAATTACACGTCAACGGGCAAAACTTGAAAAGAATTTAGGAAGTATTGTCGATTTAGTTCGCATGCCTGCAGCTCTTTTTGTTGTGGATGTCATGAAAGAACAAATTGCCGTCAACGAAGCAAAACGCTTGGGAATCCCTGTTTTTGCCATTGTGGATACCAATTCCAATCCTAACGACATCGATTTTGTTATTCCTGCCAACGACGATGCTACCAAATCAATTGCTATCATTTTGGATGCCGTGATCGCTGCCATTCAGGAAGGTTTACAGGAATTAAAAACACAAAAATTAGAAGCAGAGAATAGCGAAGAGCCTCAAGTTCATGAAAAACGCGTTCGGAATGCCAAAAAACCACGTGTTCACAAAGAAGATGAAGTAGCTCTTAATGCGAACATCGCAGACAAATTTCTGAAAGAAACAGATTTGTAATTTGTTAATTTTTATTTGAATGCGTTGCTGACTGGGAGGAATCTTAGGTTTGTAGCGCATTTATCATTTATCAATCATTAAAAACGAAATAGTATGGCTGTTACAATGGCAGAAATATCGAAATTGCGAACCATGACCGGTGCCGGAATGATGGATTGCAAGAATGCTTTGACGGAGTCGAACGGTGATTTTGACAAAGCAATTGAAATTATTCGTAAAAAAGGGCAGGCAGTTGCTGCTAAGCGCAGTGATCGTGAGGCTTCCGAAGGATGTGTTTTGGCAGGGACCAATCATGATTTTGCAGCTGTGTTGGCTCTGAAATGTGAAACTGATTTTGTGGCAAAGAACAGTGACTTTATTGCCTTAACAGAGTCGATTCTTCAGGTTGCTTTGGCCGAAAAGCCATCATCCAAAGAGGCTTTGCTGGCATTAACGATTGAGGGCAGAACCATCGCTGAGCTGATTACGGATCGTTCGGGAATTACCGGAGAAAAAATGGAGTTGTCGCAATATGAATATTTGAATGGATCGAGTACTATTTTCTATATTCATCCGGGCAACAAATTAGCCACCATTGTGGCATTTGCCGAACCATCTGTTCCGTATCAGGTTGCTCGTGATGTAGCCATGCAAGTAGCTGCTATGAATCCGGTTTCGTTGGATCGTTCTTCCGTGCCGGCTGATATTGTCGAAAAAGAATTGGAGATTGGTCGCGAAAAGGCTCGCCAAGAAGGAAAACCTGAAGCCATGCTGGACAAGATTGCTCAAGGCAGGTTGAATAAATTTTATCAGGAATTTACCTTGTTGGAACAAGAATTTATCAAAGACAGCAAAATGACTGTCAGCCAATATGTTAAACAAAATAATGTGACTCCTATTGCATTTAAACGCATTACGTTGAATCAGGAGTAATTTTCAGCAATATGCTTTTTTGATTATTTAAAGCCGATTGATTCAAATCGGCTTTTTTGTTTTATATCTTTGAATGCAAATGGATCATTCTTGGATGAACGATTCTATTTATTCTAAATGTCAATCATCATGTCAATTATTAAAACAGTCAGAGGGTTTACTCCTCAAATCGGGAACCGTTGTTTTATTGCCGATAATGCCGTCATTGTGGGGGATGTAGTAATAGGGGACGATTGTAGTATCTGGTTTGGCGCAGTGGTTCGCGGAGATGTCAATTCCATCCGAATTGGTCGTAATGTAAACATTCAGGATGGGGCGGTACTGCATACGCTTTATCAGAAATCAATCATTCAAATCAATGATTATGTTTCAATTGGGCATAATGTGACCATTCACGGAGCAATCATCCATGATTATGCGTTGATTGGAATGGGAGCCACAGTGTTGGATTATGCCGAAATAGGAGAAGGTGCGATTGTAGCTGCCGGTGCTTTGGTTTTGAGTAATACCAAAGTAGAGCCGTTTTCGTTATGGGCTGGAGTGCCGGCAAAGTTCATCAAAAAAGTGGATCCTCAACAATCAGCCGAGATGAATCAGCGCATTGCCCACAATTATTCCATGTATGCCGGCTGGTATCAGGAGGATGAATCGTCAGGATCAGGTCAGCATTAATTCGGTTAATATAACATCAAACAAAAGGATGAGTACGCTGCTGTTCACAACAGCCGTTGTACTGGATCGTCCTACATCCAATGCGCCTCCTTTGGTGTAATATCCATAAAATGATGAGATAGAAGCTATGATAAATGCGAAAAAGGCTGATTTTATCAACGAATAGGTGACATAGAAAGGAATGAATTCATATTGAATGCCATATATATAATTGGATGGTATGATGATGTGGGAAAAAATGCCGACAAAATATCCTCCAATAAGCCCCATAAACATACTCAAAACGACTAAAATGGGCATAAGAATCACCATTGCAATGATTTTTGGCAAAATCAGGTAATTGGCTGAATTTACACCGATCACATCCAATGCATCAATTTGTTCGGAGATGCGCATGCTGCCAATTTCAGAAGAAATGTTAGACCCGATTTTGCCGGCAAGCAACAGACACAACACAGTGGAGGAAAATTCCAGGATCACCGTATCACGAGTTAACAAACCGGTGGTATATTTTGGCATGATCGGATTTGTGGTGTTGTGTTGAGCCTGAATAGTGATGATGGCGCCAATAAAGATTGAAATGATAATGACAATTCCAATGGAGCGATACCCTAAATTTTCAAATTCCAACAAGAGTTGCTTGTAAAACATTTTCCATTGATCGGGAATGGAAAATACTTTTTTCAGAAATAAAAAATAGCGACCAACTGCTCGTAGTATTTTCATACGTTTTGTTTTATTTTTTTTTACTAAGAATGTATGGAACTCGCCTGAATGATGGGTTGTTAACTTTGAATTAGTTACAGCTAATTGCATACACCTATTTGCATTTTTCTACGAAAGATAACGGATCCGTTTCTCATAAATGAAATGCTTGTATTGGCTTTCACGGTGACTCTTTTGTTGTTTTCAAAATCAATTAAAAAGCCTTACAAGTGGTTTCTTAGCAACGTTTCGTTACACCATACAAAGATAGTATAAAAAACTCATTTTAACCCTTGTTTTCATCTTTTTGTCCAATCTTGACGCATCGCCTCTTTCCCGTTTTGGAATAATTTGGGTACATTTGTATGACTTTAAATGCAAATGAGATATGATTGATCCTGTGACTGTTGATAAAATCATGAATGCTGCTCAGATTCTTGATGTGGTGTCCGATTTTGTTACGCTTAAGAAACGGGGTGTCAACTATGTTGGTTTGTGTCCGTTTCATGAAGAGCGAACTCCTTCGTTTAGTGTTTCTCCTGCCAAAGGGATTTGTAAATGTTTCAGTTGCGGCAAAGGCGGCAATGCGGTCAATTTCATTATGGAGCATGAGCAATTGAGCTATTATGAAGCGTTGAAATACCTGGCAAAAAAATACAACATCGAAGTGATCGAAAAGGAGTTGACTCCTGAAGAGGCTGCTCAACGGAATGATCGTGAAAGCATGTTGGCTGTCAACAAGTTTGCACAACAATATTTTACTTCTCTTTTGTTTGAGACGGCTGAAGGGCGCAATATCGGATTAACTTATTTTCATGAACGAGGTTTTCGCGACGATGTGATTCGTAAGTTTCAGTTGGGATATTCCAGCGAGAAAAGGGATGCATTGAGTGTAGCTGCGTTAAGTAAGGCGTACAAAAAAGAATTTTTGATTAAAACAGGATTGTCCATTGAACGGGAAAGTGGGACTCTTTTTGATCGATTTTCAGGGCGTGTGATGTTTCCGGTTCATTCTCTTTCGGGAACCATTATTGCCTTTGGTGGGCGTGTTTTAAAGAAAGACGATAAAACGGCCAAATACGTCAATTCGCCGGAATCGGAGATTTATCATAAAAGCAATGAATTATACGGCATTTATTTTGCCAAACAAGCCATTGTAAAATACGATCGTTGTTTTTTAGTGGAAGGATACACAGATGTTCTGGCCATGCATCAAGCCGGTATTGAAAATGTGGTGGCATCTTCGGGTACTTCGTTGACCAAAGGACAAATTCGATTGATTCATCGATTTACTGAAAATGTGACCGTGCTTTATGATGGCGATGCAGCGGGGATAAAAGCTTCCATTCGAGGCATAGATATGTTGCTCGAAGAGGGATTAAATATTAAGGTCGTTTTGTTGCCGGCAGGTGAAGATCCGGATTCATTTGCCAAAAGTCAGGATGCCACTCAATTTATTCGATACATTGAAGAGCATCAGCAGGATTTTATTCGCTTCAAAACTTCGCTCTTGTTGGATGAAGCCGGTAATGATCCCGTCAAACGGGCTGCTTTAATTGGCGATATTGTCAGAAGCATTGCCGTGATTCCCGATCGGTTGATTCGATCAGAATATGTCAAAGAGTGCAGCACTTTGCTGACAACAGACGAAAAATTGTTGTATGCCGAGATTAACAAATATATTCGGGATCGTTCCTCTAAGCCGACAGATCAGCCCATGGCAGCAGTGGAACCGGTTGAAATGTCAGAGGAAATATTCCATCCTGTCATTCAACAGAATGATTATGAGGAAGAAGAACGGAACATCATTCGTTTTTTGATTCGTTACGGCAATCAGGTTTTGTTTTCACATGACGAACTTTCCGACATGTCGGGCCATTCGTCGATGACTGTGGCAACCTACATCCTTCAAGAGTTAGCACAAGATCAGTTGCGGTTTGCACATCCTATGCATGCTAAAATTTTGGCTGAAGTGCAGCAACATTGTGAAAACATTGATTTTTCTTTTGAAACCTATTTTTTGCATCATCACGATCCCGATGTCAGTCGGTTTTCTACCGATCTGATTGCCGAAAAGTACACGCTAAGTCGTTTGTTTACAGATCAAACTGTACCCATGGAAGATCGATTGATTGAGGCGGTGCCCCGCGTGTTGTTTGAATATAAAAACAAAATCGTCATCACATTGTTAAAACAAAAAATGGAGGCGTTGAAAAAAGCCAATGAAGCTCATGATGAAGTGTTAGAAATTCAATTGATGGATGAAATCAGCCATCTAAATGAGGTCAAATCAAAATTGGCAAAAAGTTTGGGAGAACGCATCATCTTGAGACTTTGAAACAAGATATCAGGGCGCGCTTATGGATGTTTGTGTAAGTTTATTGCATCTACATGTCCGTAGCTTTGTCAAGAAGAGAACGTTTATTTTACTCGATATTTTTTCATGGAAGGAATTGTCATTAAAACAACCGGTCAAACCTATCGGGTATTGACACCGACGGGAGAGGTTGCGGAGTGTACGTTAAAAGGAAATTTTCGTTTGAAAAGCATCTCAACGACCAGTCCCGTTGTTATCGGCGATCATGTTGTTTTTGAACAAAATAATTCCAACACCTTTGTCATTACCTCCATTTCGCCACGTCGCAATGAAGTGGTTCGACGATCGTCCAATCTATCCAAGCAAGCTCATATTATTGCTTCCAACATTGATTTGGCTGCTTTGATCATTACCGTGAATTATCCGCCGACTTCTACCGTGTTTATTGATCGATTTCTGGCTGCCGTTGAGTCATTTAAGATTCCTGCTATGTTGATTGTCAACAAGATGGATTTGTATGATGAGCATGAAAAAGAAGAAGTTTTACGGCTCAAAACCATGTATGAATCGATTGGCTATCCGGTGTTGACCTTTTCGGCTGAAACGACAGAGGGAATAGAAGTCTTAAAACAGGCGTTAATGGGAAAAATCACGCTTCTTTCTGGCAATTCAGGAGTTGGAAAATCGTCTGTGATCAACTGTTTAATACCTGATGCTGCTGTAAAAATTCATTCCATTTCGGCTTATCATAATCGGGGAATGCATACTACTACTTTTTCTGAAATGTTTGCCTTGCCTTTTGGCGGATTTGTTATTGATACGCCTGGAATCAAAGGATTTGGCATGGTGGATATGATGCCTGAAGAGGTCAGTCATTATTTTCGGGAAATGTTTGCCCTTTCTTCTCAATGCCGTTATTCCAATTGTACTCATTTGCACGAACCCGGATGCGCAGTGATGGATGCTTTGGAGCAAGGGTTGATTCATCCATCACGCTACGCAAGTTATGTCAGTATTTTTGAGGAATTTGAAAAAGGAAAATACCGATAATTTTAGCTGTGCTAAGCCATCATTTTTTTCGTTGTTCGGTTGATGGAAGGACTATTTTCGGAAATTTACACGAATAAGATCTTCCATTTGGAATTTAGTTTACGGTTTGTTGTCTTGATTTTTGCTTTTTACATGCAGTCAGCAATATTGGAGGCAACCTACCTTTATCTCATTCACGGTTCTCTTAGTTGACACAAGATGAAATGATAAAGTTCACTGAAAGAGCACAAAAGAATATTGTTTGGTACGTGTGAAAAGAGATGAATCATCATAACATAAGCTTCAAACAGCACTGTTCCCTGATTTTGATCATCAGATGATGCTTTTGATGTTTCCTAAAAGACTTCTTTTAGGCCGATGAATTCATGATTTTCCTTCCATGTAGGAATGAATTCACATTAAAAGTGGGCAACTTGACCCATGGGTTTTGCTTTTGATTTGTTTTCTTTGTCAAGCGGGATATCTTCTGCTTTGTTGATTTTCTTTGTCTGTAAAGGTAAAATGGTCAATTTACACGTTTGTGAATGGGTTGCTGCCTTTTCTCCTAATAATTGAAATTCAAAATAGTTTCCCTCGTCCTTATTCAATTTCAATTCGATGTTTTTGTTTGCCACAGTTGAATGCAGATTTTGAGGCGGATTAATGGAAGTGGCAGCAAGAAGAATTTTTTCGTTGGGTTGATTTGCGTCATTGTTTGACAAATAGATTGCAAAAACGCCTTGTTCATTGGTCAAGCAGGTTGCTCGCTTCCCCGATGGAAGATCTACAATGATTTCAGCGCCGGGAACCGGTTCGCTTGTCATTTTGCAAGGGATGGCTTTATCCAATGTTTGCTGATTGGCCATGAGTTTTTTCTCCTGAGCAGTAACCGGTGAGAACCAGCTTGATACGCTCATAAAAATGAGCATCATTCCAAAGGTAACTGTTGTTTTCATACGTTTGATTTTATTTTTAACACTAAGGATGTATGTAACTCGCCTAATAAACATTCTCTTGAGCATGAGCTATTTTATGGCTCGTTTCATACGTTTAATTTTATTTTTAACATTAAGGATGGGTGGAACTCGCCAAATAATCATTCCCTCGATTATAAGTGGTTTTAGCTCGTTTCATCCATTTATTTTAATATGGAATACACTGCTTGTGAATTTTTTATACGGCAAAACAATCGACGTGTTATCACTCCACTAACCATTGGGAGGTTTATCTCCACTGAAAATATGATTTTTTACTTCTCTTTGGTCTATTTTTAATCAACATTCGGATCCTTTGTAAATGGATGATTGTTCAATCCTTAACACAAAAATACAATCAGTCTGATCAAAATGTTCACTCAGGAAGAAATAAATATGTTAAAAGTTAAAAGAAGAAAAAGGAATTATTATAGATTTGAAATCTCTTTTGACAATAGAAGTTTCATGCTACAAAACACTGATTTTTATACCTAAAATAGAGTTCATGAAAATAAAAAAAGTATAATAATGAAATAAAAAACATAAATATCGATCTAACATTTGTTTCTTGAAAAATTTGAATTAATTTTGTCAGGGTAATAAAGGTAAAAGTTTGCTGTGTTAAAACTAATATTCATTCATTTAATGTGTTGAGTTTCAAATTGCTTCTTTCATCATTTTTGTTTATTGTTGTATAATAGGTAAAGTTTAGAGATGATAAGAAATATTTCAGAAGAAGTATGAGGTTGAAATCGAAAATGAAAGAGGTCAATTACGAATAGAATCTTATTTATTATTCAAAAATTAATAATTCAAGAGAGCTCAACTTTTTATTTGGATGGATTTTGGAGCCCATCAAACGGATCATTTATTACTTTGTAAAAGTTCCTAAAACTCTGATTAAATAGCTGATTTGTTCGCCTCAACTCAGTTATTTCAAGAAACAGGCGAAATTAATCATTTCTTTATCCTTAAATCCTCAAAATTATGATGAGAACTATTCAACAAAAATGGATTCGGTTAGGGATGGTCATTCTTTTAGCTGTTGTAACGGTAGCGGGAGGATATGCCCAGACGCGAATTATCAAAGGGAAAGTGGTTGATGCCAGTAATCAACCTATTATTGGAGCATCGGTAAAGATTGTCGGGTCGAATACCGGCACGATTACTGATGTGAACGGGAATTATTCACTTTCAGCAACGCCGCAGGACAAGTTGCAATTTTCGTTTATGGGTTACACCCCAAAAGAAGAAACAGTGGGTAATCGATCGATGATTAACGTTACCCTGCAAGAGTCGAATGTCCAAATGCAGGATGTGGTGGTGGTTGGTTATGGAACACAGCGTAAAGAAAATCTGACAGGTGCTGTTTCAACGGTAGATGTGGCAAAATCACTGAACGCAAAACCATTCACTGATGTGGCTAAAGGACTTCAAGGAAATGTTCCGGGGTTGACCATCACTTATGGCGGTGGAGCTATAACAGAAACTCCTAACATCAACATTCGCGGATTGGTTTCAATCAATGGGGGAAATAGTCCATTGATTTTAGTCGATGGAGTGGTGGTTCCTGATATAACCATGGTTAGTCCTGATAATATTGCAAGCATCAGTGTTTTAAAAGATGCTGCATCTACTTCTATTTTTGGGGCAAGAGCTGCTGACGGGGTTATTTTAATCACGACAAAATCAGGTCAGAAGAATTCAAAATTCAAAATCGATTATTCCGATAATTTTTCATGGGGGACACCAACAAAATTACCGCAATTCCCTGCAGATCCTGTAGCAGAAATCAACATGGAAGTTAATGCATTTGCTCGTCAAGGAAGTGGCTTTGATATGTTTGGTATGCAAGCACCTCAGCTGATAGCCGGTATTCAAAATTGGGAAGCAAACTATTCAAAGAACAGAACCAGCAATCAAATGATTAAAGGGGAAGATTTTGATTTGGTGAATGGAGTAGCTTATTTTTATCGCATTTGGGATCCAATTAAGATTATGTATCAAACGATGCCTCAGGAAAATCACAATCTGCAATTCTCAGGTGGAACCGATAAACTCTCCTATTTTGTTTCAGGAACCTATAGCTATCAAGAAGGAATCTTAAAGATTCATCCGGATAAACTAAGTCAGTATAATTTAATGGCAGGGATCAATGCCGATGTGAATAATTGGTTAAATTTGGATATTAAGACTACGAATCGACAATATAATTACGATTATCCATATTCGTATCAGGATTATTTCTATTATATGTGGCGCTGGGGAGCATATTTCCCATACGGAACTTATACCGATCCAAACAGTGGCTCTAATTATTATTTTAGAAACGTCAACGGATACTTGGCTAATGCAAACAATTGTACTTATCGGCAGAATACTCAAAATATAAATATTGCAGCCACCGTCAAATTGACTTCTTATTTGAAATTGCGTTCGGAGTTCAGTTATATGAATATCAATGCAAACAGGCATGAGATTGGAGGTCAAATTTCGTTATGGGATTTTTGGGCAGGCGGATTAGCTTTAAACAGTACATTGCCCAGTGCATCCTACAATGAAACTGATTATACCAGTTCTTTTACTACGCAATTAACCTCCAACAGTTATTTGACTTTTGACAAACACTTTGGGCTTCATGCCATTAAAGCAATGGTTGGGTTAAATGCAGAGAAAGGCACTTTCCTGCAACAGTTTAGTAAGGGATATGGGTTAATGAATAATTCGATGGGGGAAATTGCCTTGGTTACTAATGCAACTCCTCCGGTTATCACCTCAACCAGTTCCACTTATGCGCCGGCTCATACATGGTGGTCGGTAGCCGGTTATTTTGGTCGTATCAATTATGATTTTAACAATAAGTACTTGGTTGAGTTGGATGGTCGTTATGATGGTTCATCCAATTTCCCTGTCAGTGGACGGTGGGCGTTTTTCCCATCCGGATCGTTGGGTTGGAGAATTACCGAAGAAGCCTTCGCCAAAGGGATTAAACAAGTAGTGAATGATTGGAAACTTCGCGCTTCCTATGGGACCATCGGGAATCAAAATGTTGGAGCAAACCGATTCCTGCCAGTGATGACTACAGCTCAGAACAATTGGATTGTTGGTAGTGCTAAGGCTACCTATACTGGAATGCCGCAAACGGTTGCTTCAACATTGACGTGGGAAAAAATTAACACGTTGGATTTTGGAACAGATATGCGCTTCTTAAACAATAATTTAGGCATGACTTTTGATTGGTTTCAACGTGATAATGTTGGAATGATTTCCGCATCGACCACCTTACCTCAAGTGTTTGGGACAAGTGCCTCGAGTACGAATGTTGGTAATTTAAGAACCAATGGATGGGAAGTTGCATTGGATTATCATTATCAACTGCATAACGGCATCTTACTATATGCCAATGTTGCCATGAACAATTACATTACTAAAATTACCAAATGGGGAGGAAACCCATCTAACTCTTTGACCACCTATTATTCCGGTATGACTTACGGTGATATTTGGGGATTTCAAACGGTTGGTTACTTCAAAGATGCTGCTGATGTGGCAAATTCACCAAGTCAAACCAAACTGCAATCCGGGAGTTTTGCATTTGGACCGGGGGATGTCAAATATGCCGATTTGAATAACGATGGAAAGATTGATGGAGGTTCTTTGACATTAGCAGATCATGGAGATTTGAAGAAAATTGGGAATTGTACTCCTCAATATCAGTATAGTTTCCGTGTTGGTGGAAATTGGAAAGGATTTGATTTGGATGCTTACTTTCAAGGTGTCGGAAAACGTGATTATTGGGCAACAGGTAGTATTGCAATCCCTGGATATACAGGGAGCAGTATTTTCTTGCAGCATCAAATGAATTATTGGACTCCAACGAATGTTGATGCTCCTTATCCAAATCCATATCAAGGCAATAGTTCTTCCAATCTTTCAGGAGAGGCTTTTTGGTCAGGAAACACTTCATCTACATCAGGAAATAATTTTTATCCGCAAACGAAATATTTACTTAACTTAGCCTATTTGAGGTTAAAAACGTTGACCCTTGGATACACACTGCCAGGCAATTTAATGAGGAAAGCCGGTTTTACAAAATGCAGAATATATGTTGAAGGAATGAATATTTTGACTTTTGCGCAACATAAAATTCCTATCGATCCAGAGATTACGGATGTCTCCTCTACTGGTGGATGGTATGGTGCGACAACACCGTTTACGAAGACCTATTCGTTTGGCATACAATTGTCATTATAATATTCTAAAAACAATACCATTATGAAAAAAAATATAAATAAAATAGTCATTGCGTTCGGCATGTTGCTGCTGGTAACGTCGTGTAACTCTTGGCTTGACAAACCACCTCTAACGCAATTTACCGATAATAATTATTGGACAAGCGAAAGTAATGTGAAGACTTTTTGTATGGGATTTTATTCGCTGTTTGACGGTTTTGGAACCGGTGCAACTTCGAGTATTACTTCCAATGGTGGTGCTGGATCAGAGTCAGACTTTTATTTTACAACCTTTGGTGATGATCAAGCGAATAATGCCATTGATATTTTCCCAACGGCAGCACCTGCTACATCAAATACATGGAGCACACCTTATACATATATTCGTTTAGCGAATCTGTTATTAGCACGAATTAATGCTGTTCCCATTAGCAATGTGGCAAAAAATCATTATCGAGGAATAGCTTATTTCTTTAGAGCTATGGAATACTATGATTTAGTTCGCCGATTTGGGGATGTGCCTTATGTAAATAAATATTTGGATCAAGTAGCTGATACCACAATGATATGGGGACCAAGAGTCTCTCGCAATGTGGTAATGGATAGTGTTTTGAATGATTTGAACAGGGCTGTTGCATTGTTGTATGCCAAATCTGTTGCCGATACTTATACAGGAGTTAATACAGTGAATCAGGATGTTGCTAATGCATTAAAATCGAGAATTTGTCTCTATGAAGGAACGTATAGCAAATATCAACTTGGAGACAATGCCAGAGCAACAACGTATTTAAATCAGTGTAAAACGGCAGCGGAAGCAGTAATGAATTCCGGAAACTATGCGTTGAATCCTGATTATCGAACGGTTTACAGTTCCCTCGATTTGACAGGGAATAAAGAAGTATTGCTCTATCGTTTGTATCTGGATGGCATTGTGACTCATTCGGTCATTGGTTATACTAATAGTAGTACGATTATCTCCGGCTTAACAAAGGATGCCGTTGACGCTTTCTTATGTAGTGATGGTCAACCTATTGGTTTATCTCCATTGTACATGGGAGATACTCCTAATGCAACGAACTTATCTATTGGGCAATCAACATTAAAAAATCGTGACAAACGTTTGATAGAAAGTGTTGATAGTATTCTTTGTTACATTAAGAAACCGAATGCTTTAGGGTTTACTTCAACGACAGGATATCGTATTTCTCGTTTTGATAATTCAACATTAACCAAAACACAAATTTTAGCGCCAAACAATCCGACGGATGCTCCTATTTTCTGGTTGCCTGAAATTTTATTGAACGAAGCTGAAGCTTGTGTTGAATTAGGTGTATTTACTCAGACAATTGCTGATAATACGATTAATAAGCTTAGGACACGTGCTGGTGTTGCACCATTGAACGTATCTAATGTTCCCAATGATCCTAAAAGGGATCCAGATGTATCTCCATTATTGTGGGAAGTACGCCGCGAACGCCGTGTTGAATTAATGATGGATGGCTTCAGGTATTGGGATTTGAGACGTTGGGCTAAGTTGTCATATCTTAATCCATCCGTTAAACCTGATATTTTCAAAGGAGCAAAAGCACCTTTAGGAACTGCCGGTTCACCCGGAGGTCAGGATGCTTCAGGATATATTCTTCCGTATTCGGCTACCACTGCTGCTAAACGGGTTGTAACTACACCGAAAAATTATTTTGATCCGATTCCGACAGGACAACTAAATTTGTATCAAAATCTTGGTTATACATTCCCGCAAAATTCAGGATGGTAATCTCAAAAAAAATAATAAAAGTTAGGTATTTAGCTATTTAAAGTCACTAATTTTCAGCGGGACAATGAATCGGATTTCAGAATAGGTCATCCGAAGTTGTTCCGCTGTTTTTCTTCTCTCAGACAAAGAAACATAACCCTGTCGTCATGAACAAGGATATTCCTTACCTTTGCGAAAAGCTGTATTAATTCCTTTTTTTTATGTCACTCACCATTTTGTTAACTGTTTTTGTTCTTTATACTCTTTTGTTGTTTGCCGTTTCGTGGTACACGTCTCGCAAAGCGGATAATAGTTCTTATTTTCAAGGCAATCGGAAA
>Ga0315298_1005198_pt1 | contig 18744 bp, 19 predicted proteins | sample WHS_1_MG_FD_203077 | JGI IMG/M metagenome (GOLD analysis project Ga0315298, IMG submission 203077) | Extremophilic microbial mat communities from Washburn Hot Springs, YNP, Wyoming, USA - WHS_1_MG | ecosystem: Environmental > Aquatic > Thermal springs > Hot (42-90C) | place: USA: Wyoming...
CTGTGTCCTGCGCGAGGCCGCCTGCGAGGCAGGGTTTCCCGCGACGGATACGCTGGGCGGGACCGCCTTCGCCTGCCGTCGCGGCCGTGAGCCGTCGCCGGTGCCGGAACGGAACTCGACGCGTATTGCCCGGCCGGTGGAGGCGGCAGGCGAGCCGGTTCTGGAGGTTTCGGAACTGCGCGTCGAATATGACCGCCGCCGATCGGACTTCGCTTTCCGGCGTCCGCCGCCACTTCTCGCCCTCGCCCCGGTTTCCTTTACGCTGCGGCGGGGCGAATGCCTCGGCGTGGTTGGCGAGAGCGGATCGGGCAAGTCGAGCCTCGGCCGCGCGGTGCTGCAGATGCTGGCGCACGAAGGCACGGTGCGGCTCGGCGGTGCCGACCTCGAGAGGATGCGCGGCAAGGCGCTTGCCGCGGCAAGGCGGCGCATCCAGGCGGTATTCCAGGATCCGCGCGAGTCGATGAACCCGCGTATGCGGATCGGCGACATCGTGGCCGAGCCGCTGCGCCTCGCTGGCGTCCGCAAGCACCAGAGACGCGCGCAGGCCGCGGCGTTGCTCGACCGGGTCGGGCTCGGCGCGCGGCTGTTCGACCTGTTGCCCGGCCAGGTCTCGGGCGGCGAGGCCCAGCGCGTGGCGATCGCCCGCGCGCTGGCGGCGGCGCCGGACGTCATCGTGCTTGATGAACCGACGTCGAGCCTCGATGTGTCGACCCAGGCGCTGCTGCTCAACCTGCTGAAAGACCTCGCAAGTGATGAGGGGCTCTCCTACATCCTGATCAGCCACGATATCGCGACGGTATTCCACATGGCCGACCGCCTGCTCGTGCTGCGGGAAGGCCACGTCATCGAGGCCGGGGTCGCGGGGGATTTACTTGCCGGTGCGAAATCCGACTATACGAAGGAACTGATCGCTGCCGGCGCGTCCGCGCGCTGGCGCGGGCCCGAACACACCGAGGAGCTTAGCTCATGAATGAAATCGTCCGCCTCGTCATGATGACGGGTGGTCTGCTGGCGGTGATGCCGGTTCTGCTGCTGGTGACACTCGTCGTCGGGCTCGAACGGTTCTGGCTGCTCAAGCGCACGCTCGGCGCCGGGCGGCGCATCCATGCCGCGCTGCGCGCCGTGGGTTATGGCAATCCGGCCGGGCTGCGCCAGCTCGCCGAGACGAACGGCGCCACGCTGCAGGGCCACCTGATCGCAACCGCGCTGGCCTCGCGCGGGGAAAACGCCGACGAACTCGACAATCACCTCGAGGAAGAGATCATGGACGCCATGCCGCGGATCACCCGGGGCCTGTGGATTCTCGATACCGCGGTGACGATCGCGCCGTTGCTCGGGCTGTTCGGCACGATCATCGGCATGATCCAGGCCTTCGACGTGCTGTCGAGCAACGGAGGGCCGGCGAAGGTGACAGGCGGGATCGCCGATGCGCTGGTCTCGACCGGCGCGGGCCTGCTGATCGCGATCATCGCCGTCTATCTGGTCAATTATTTCAACAATCTCAGCCGCCGGATCGTCCTGCAGCTCGAACTCATCAAGGTGGTGCTGATCAACCGTCTGCACGGGCGCGGGCTGGCCGGCGACGACGCGGTGGAGGATCCGCCCAAGCGGCGCGCTGCCAGCATGGCCAGGGTCTGAGCGATGCGCCGCAGACGCGATCATCTGGAGCGCGAACGCCCCCGGCTCGAAATCGTGCCGATGATCGACATCATGATGTTCCTGCTCGTGTTCTTCGTGATGATCGTGCTCAAGATGATCCCCGATTCCGGCGTCGCGCTGAAGCTGCCGGGCGCGCAGACGGCGAAGGAGATGAAACCGGCCCAGGTGGTGGTGATGATCGACGCCGCCGGCAAACTGCACGTGAAGAATCAGGTGGTCACGCTGGCGGGGCTGCAGACCTATCTCGGCCAGGTCGTGGCCGCGAAAAGGAAGGTCGATGTCGTCATCGCCGGGGACAAGGATATCCGCTACCAGCGGTTGATGCAGGTGATGGACACCGTGCGCAAATCCGGGATCGTCAATGTCGGGCTCGCGACCAAGCGGCCCGGCGGCTGACGCCCAGGCGCTGCGGGTCGAATTTCTCGACTTTCTCGTCGGGGAGCGGCGGGCCGCGGCGCTGACGGTATCGACCTATGGTGCCGATCTCGCGGAATTTCTCGGCTTCGTCACCCGGCATATCGGCGCCGAGCCAACCGGCGCCGATCTCGCGGCGCTGAGTCTCGCCGATTTCCGGGCCTGGCTGGCGAAGGCGGCGAGCGATGGCGTCGGCAACGCAACACGGGCGAAGAAACTTTCCGCGGTACGCAGCTTTTTCCGCTGGCTGCGGCAGCGTCACGGCATGATCAACGAGGCGCCGGGGCTGCTGCGCACGCCAAAATCGCGCCGCCCCCTCCCCCGCGCGCTGACCGCGCCGGACGCCGCCGCCGTGGTGGACAGCCTGGGCGACGATGCGGCGAGCCCGGCGCTCGCGGCGCGCGACACCGCGCTGATGGCGCTGCTCTACGGCGCCGGGCTGCGGATACACGAGGCGCTCGGGCTCAATATCGGTGATCTGCCGCCGGAGGGCGCGCCGCTTTCGGTGCGCGGCAAGGGCGGGCGGCAACGGATCGTGCCGCTGCTGCCGGTGCTGCGACGGGAGATCGCTTCCTGGCTGCGGCACCACCCCGCCCCCACGCCGGACGCGCCGCTCTTTCTCGGTGCGCGCGGGGCGCGGCTCAATCCCGGCGTGGTCCAGCGGCGGCTGCGGGATTTCCGCCGGCTCAACGGCCTTCCCGAACACGCCACGCCGCACGCGCTCCGGCATTCCTTCGCGACACATCTGCTGGCCAATGGCGCCGACCTCAGGGCGATCCAGGAACTGCTCGGCCACGCCAGCCTCTCCACCACGCAGCGCTATACAGCGGTGGATGCCGACCGGTTGATGGCGGTCTGGCAGGCGGCGCATCCGCGAGCGAAGACCTGACGTCAGATGAAACGCTCGATGCCGTCCCAGCGATAGGCGATCTGCGGCACGTCGACGCCGCCGACCTCGACGCTGCCTTCGGCAACGCGGCGCCCGCCCATGCGCTCATAGAACCAGCGGGCGGGATTGTCCGCCAGCACCCAGAGGACCGCGGAGGCGCAGCCACGTCCGGCGAGATGGGCCATCGCAGCCGAGAGGAGCTCGCGTCCGAGCCCGCGCTCGCGATAATCATCGAGGACGTAGAGCGTTTCGATCTCGGCATCGGCGAGAGCGCGGCGGCGGCGGCGGCCGGTGACGAAGCCGACGACCTCGCCGCGGCCCACGGCGGAGGAAAGATCGGTGCCGGAAGCGACCGCAACATGCACCACCGCACCGCTGCGGATCACCCGGTCGTAATAGCCGGCCTGATCCGGCGCCGAGAGACCGGTGAGCACCGGCTCCGGTAACACGCCCGCATAGGCGCTGCGCCAGCTCGCGACATGGACGGCGCCGATGCCCGGCGCATCCGCGGTGCGGGCGCGGCGGATGGCGATCATCCGCGCCGCTCCATCCGGCAGGCGAAGAACCCGTCGGTGCCGTCGCGCGCGGGGGACAGGCGCAGCATGTCCCCATGCAGATAGGCCGGCAGGCCATCGGCGACGGGGACGATCGCGAAATCGGAATGCCGCGCGAGAAAACTCTCGATCTGCGCCTCGTTTTCCGGGCGCAGCACCGAGCAGGTGGCATAAACCAGCCGGCCGCCGGGTTTGACCAGGCGTTGCGCGGCATCCAGGATCGCCGCCTGCTTGGCGGTGAGTTCGGCGAGATCTGTCTCGGTCAGCTTCAGCCGTGCATCGGGGTTGCGGCGCCAGGTGCCGGCGCCGGTGCAGGGGGCGTCGACCAGCACGCGGTCGAATTTCTTCTCCTGCCGCTTCACCCATTTGTCGCCGGATTCGAGCAGGTGTCGCTCGGCATTGTGCACACCGGCGCGGCGCAGCCGGCGGATCGCCCCATCGAGCCGCGGCGCGGACACGTCGCAGGCAATGATGTGGCCCTTGTTGGCCATCGTCATCGCCAGAGCCAGCGTCTTGCCGCCAGCGCCGGCGCAGTAATCGGCGACGCGCATGCCCGGCTGCGCCCCGGCGAGCAGGGCGACGAGCTGGCTGCCCTCGTCCTGGATTTCCACGAGCCCGTCGCGAAACGGTGCCGCAACAGTGACGTTCTGACGGCCAGGAAGGCGCAGGCCCCAGGGGCTGAGCCGCGTTGGCTCGGCCTTCAGCCCGGCGGCGGCCAGGGCGGCGAGCGCCTCATCGCGCGTGGCCTTGAGCAGGTTGACCCGCAGATCGAGCGGCGCGGGCTGCATCAGCGCCGCGCATTCCGACTCGAGCTTGTCGCCAAAGCGCTCGCGCAGCAAAGGCAGCACGAAATCGGGCATTTCCAGCCGCACCGCCTCGGGCATCGACGGATGGTCGAGCGTATGGGTGTCGAGCCGGTCGAGCGCGCGCCGCTCGGCGGCGTCGAGCGGCGGCGGGGCGAACCGCATCACGCCGAACAGCCCGGCAACGCGCGGCGCCGGCATGCCGGTGAGCACGCGCAGGGAGGCGATGAGCAGGCGCGGCGTCGCCTCGGCGCCGACACGCTCCAGCCACCAGCCGAGCCGGCGGCGGGCACGCAGCACCGACCAGACGATCTCGCCGATCTCGCGCCGGTCGCCGCCGCCGATGAAGCGGCGCGTGCGAAGGAAGTCGTTGGCGATGGCATCGGCCGGCCGGCGATCGGCCTCGATCGTGCCGAGCAGCTCGATCGCCGCCTGCAGCCGGCCTGCGGGGGTCAAGGCTCAGTCCTGCCGGTAATTCGGCGCCTCGCGGGTGATCGCCACGTCATGAACGTGGCTCTCGCGGAGGCCGGCGCCGGTGATGCGGCGGAATTGCGCCCTTGTCTGCAGGTCGGCGATGGTGGCGCAACCGGTATAGCCCATGCCGGCGCGCAGCCCGCCGACCAGCTGGTGCACCACCCCGGCCATCGGGCCCTTGTAGCCAACGCGCCCCTCGATCCCCTCAGGCACAAGTTTCAGCGAGTCCTTGATGTCCTGCTGGAAATAGCGGTCGGCCGAGCCGCGGGCCATCGCACCCAGGCTGCCCATGCCGCGATAGGACTTGTAGGACCGGCCCTGGTAGAGAAACACCTCGCCGGGCGCCTCGTCGGTGCCGGCGAGGAGCGAGCCGATCATCACGCAGTCGGCCCCGGCGGCGAGCGCCTTGACCACGTCGCCCGAGGTGCGGATCCCGCCATCGGCGATCGCCGGCACGTCCGCTTCGTGACAGGCGGCGGCGGTCTCCATCACGGCCGAGAACTGCGGCACGCCGACGCCGGCAACCACGCGGGTGGTGCAGATGCTGCCCGGGCCGATGCCGATCTTCACCGCGTCAGCACCCGCCTTGATCAGCGCCGCGGCGGCCTCGGGCGTCGCGACGTTGCCGGCGACGATCTGCACCGCGTTCGAACGCTCCTTGATGCGCGCGACGGCGCGCAGCACGCCCTCTGAATGGCCATGCGCGGTATCCACCACCACGACATCCACCCCCGCGGCGATCAGCGCCTCGGCGCGGCGCGCCCCGTCCTCGCCGACGCCGGTCGCCGCGGCAACGCGCAGGCGCCCGAGTTCGTCCTTGTTGGCGAGGGGATGCGCCTCGGCCTTGTCCATGTCCTTCACGGTGATCAGGCCGACGCAGCGATAGTCTTCGTCCACCACCAGCAGCTTCTCGATCCGGTGCTTGTGGAGCAGCGACCGCGCGACCTCGGGCGCGACATTGGCCGGCGCGGTGACGAGGTTTTCCCGCGTCATCAGCTCATACACGCGGGCGGCCGGGTCGGTCGCGAAGCGGACGTCACGATGGGTAAGGATGCCGACAAGGCGGTTGGTGTCGCGCTCGACCACGGGAACGCCGGAAATCCGGTGCTGGGCCATCAGCGCCTGCGCCTCGGCCAGGGTCTGCTCGGGGTGGATGGTGAGCGGGTTGACCACCATGCCGCTCTCGAATTTCTTGACCTGGCGCACCTGGTCCGCCTGATCCTCGATCGAGAGGTTCTTGTGCACCACGCCGATGCCGCCCTGCTGCGCCATGGCGATCGCCATCGGCGCCTCCGTCACGGTGTCCATCGCGGCGGAGATGACGGGAATGTTGAGCGAGATGGAGCGGGTCAGCCGCGTGCGGGTGTTGACCGCGGCGGGGAGCACCGAGGAATAGCCGGGAACGAGGAGCACATCGTCGAAGGCATAAGCCTCCGTGATGCGGTCGGAGCCTCGCGGGAGAAAAGTCTCATTGCTGGGAGCCATGGTGCGTCCTTGCCGGTTTGCGGACCTTGGCGATCCCTACTATCCGGCTCCCGGCAATCCGGCAAGGCCGGCGGCGCAGGGCAGCCCGCGCAGCGCCGGACCTTGAAGGTTCATCCTACCTTGAAGGTTCAGCCTTCGGCGCGCGCCCGGCCGGGGACGGCGTAATCCGCCTCGATCACCTTCGAGGGCGGCGGCAGGGCATTCGGCGGCAGATGCGCGTGGGCCGAGGGATGAAGGGCTTTCGGCCCTTCATGGGGACCCGGAAGGGCCGCGGCCTGAGGCGTGCATCCGGCGCTGCGGCGGACGAAGACGTGCATCCGGCCGTTGTTTCCGGGCATGATCTCCATCTGCTCGCTGCACACGCCGCTGGGACCGCCGGAACTGACCATGGTGATGCGGGTGGTGCCGCCCTGCAGGGCGGCAGGGCCGGCCATCGCCAGGGTCGGGGCGAGCGGGGCGGCGGCCAGCTGCTCAAGGGCCGCCATCTGAACCTGCATCGCGCGCTGCATCTCGTTCATCTGGCGAATCAGGGCCACCGGGATCGCCGGCGCGGCCATGAACGGCACCGGCGCCATCGCAACCGGAACAACAACGATTTCCGCCGGCACGGCGGCGGGCGAGGCGGCAAGCGCCACGGCCGGCAATGCGACCACGGCAGCTGCAAGGGGCAGGATCTTGCGGTTCATCAACGCGACTCCTCGAACTCGGAATTCAGCTTCGGCGGGCGTCATTGCCGCGTGGTGCGGATCTTGGTGCGCGGCGCGCGGAAGTCCAGCGCGGAAGGCGGCGCGTTCGTTCACATCGTCGCGCGCCGCCGGGATGGCGGTCGCGTGGGGCGGCTGGTATCCTGTCCGCAACGAAACGCCAGACCACGCCGAGGACACGACCATGACCGATTTCATCACCGGCCTCGAGAAGACGGAAGCGAACTACCAGGCGCTGTCGCCACTTTCCTTCCTCGCGCGGACAGCGAAAGTCTGGCCGGAGCGAACGGCGGTTGTTCACGGCTCGATCCGGCGCACCTGGGCGGAAACCTTCGAGCGCTGCAAGCGGCTAGGCGCGGCACTGGCGGCACGGGGAATCGGACCGGGCGACGTCGTCGCCGTCATGGCGCCCAACATACCGGCAATGGTCGAGGCGCATTTCGGCGTCGCCATGGCAGGCGCGGTGCTGAACACGCTGAACACCCGGCTGGATGCGCCGACCATCGCCTACATCCTGCGCCACGGCGAGGCGAAGCTCCTGCTGAGCGACACCGAATTCGCCCCGGTGATCACCGCGGCCCTGGCCGAGCTCAGCGACAATGCTCCTCCGGTGATCGATATCGACGATCCCGAGGGCCCAGGCGGCGCCCGGTTGGGAGCAATGGACTACGAGGATTTCCTCGCCACCGGCACGGCGGATTTCGACTGGCGCTTCCCCGATGACGAATGGTCGGCCATCGCGCTCAACTACACCTCGGGCACCACGGGCAAGCCCAAGGGCGTCGTCTATCACCATCGCGGCGCCTATCTGAACGGGCTCGGCAACGCCATCACCTGGAACATGCGCCAGCATCCGGTCTATCTCTGGACGCTGCCGATGTTCCACTGCAACGGCTGGTGCTTCCCCTGGACCATCACCGCGCTGGCCGGAACGCATGTCTGCCTGCGGCGGATCGACGCGGCGAGTATCGCCGCCGCCGTGGAGCGGCATGGGGTGACACATCTCTGCGGCGCACCAGTGATCATGAACATGATGATCAACGCGCCGGAACCGCAGCGTGCCGTCTATGCCGGGCGCGGCGTCGCGATGATGACCGCCGGCGCGCCGCCGCCTGCCGCCGTGATCGAGGCGATGGAAGGGCTCGGTGTCGATCTCACCCATGTCTACGGGCTGACCGAAACCTACGGCCCGGTGACCTATTGCGCCTGGCAGGAGGACTGGAACGACCGCCCGGCGGCGGAGCGCGCGGCGCTGCGGGCAAGACAGGGCGTGACCTATGCGGTCGAGGAAGGGGCGATGGTCGCCGATCCGGCCACCCGCGCGCCGGTGCCGGCGGACGGGACGACGATGGGCGAGGTGTTCCTGCGCGGCAACATCGTGATGATGGGCTACCTGAAGGATGCGGCCGCGACGGAAAAATCCTTCGCCGGCGGCTGGTTCGCGACCGGCGATCTCGGCGTGATGCACCCCGACGGCTACATCGAGCTCAAGGACCGCTCGAAGGACATCATCATTTCCGGCGGGGAAAACATCTCGACGATCGAGATCGAGACCGTGCTCTATCGCCATCCGGCGGTCCTGGAAGCGGCGGTCGTGGCCGCGCCGGACGAGAAATGGGGCGAAGTGCCGTGTGCCTTCGTCGTGCTGCGGCCGGACATGACGGCCACGGCCGAGGAGATCATCGCCTTCTGCCGGCAGAACATGGCCCATTTCAAGGCGCCGAAGCGCATCGTGTTCAGCGAGTTGCCGAAGACCTCGACCGGCAAGATCCAGAAATACGTACTGCGCGAGCGGGCGCGGGCCGGCTGAGCGGCGCTCAGCGCCCGTCGAACAACGCTTCGATCCGACGGTCCGGCACGCACCACAACAAGGCGACCAGAGCGTAAAGTCCATCGGCGATCCAGGGCGAGACGAAGGCGAGGACCAGGCCGGCGAGATAGAGCGGCGGTGAAATCTTCCCCTTGATGTCGCGACCAAGCACCGTCGCCAGAGGGGAGTCTGGACCCTGCGCGTGGATGATCGCCGCCTGCGCGATCTTCCAGGCAATCGCCGGCATCAATAGGACGAAGCCGTAGAGCGCCGCCGGGCCCGAGGCGCGGGGGTAATCGCCGAGCCAGCCGGTGGCGAAGGGGATCAGCGACAGCCAGAACAGCAGGTGGATGTTGGCCCAGAGAATCGTGCCATTCACCCGCTCGACCAGCTGGAAGAGATGATGGTGGTTGTTCCAGTAGATCGCGACATAGAGAAAGCTCAGCACGTAGCCGGCGAGCGTCGGCAAGCTGGCGGACAGCGCGGCAAGCTCGGGGCCGGACGGCGTCTTCAGCTCGAGCACCATCACCGTGATGATGATGGCGAGCACCCCGTCGCTGAACGCGGCAAGGCGATCGCGATCCATGCGCCGGCGCCCCGCTCCACCCCTCGCCTCATGGTCCATGCCGCCCTCCATGCCGGTCGCCGCGGCTCCGGTCAGAACAGGAATTCGCGCTCCGCGTTCCATCGTGCGACCAGGCCGCGCGCCTCGGCCGACTCGTCAAGCAGGCGGCCATGGGCACGGGCCAGCGCCTCGGCATGGTGCAACGCCGCCGCGAGCGCGCGCATCGCCGGGTCGGACGGCACCGTATGGCGCAGCTCGCCACCGCGATAGTCGATCGGGTCGAACACCATCCGCGCCGGGTCCACGGGCTGGGCGAGATAGGCCGGGTCGCCGATCAGGCTCGCGGGAGCATCACGCAAACGCTCGAACGGCACTTGATAGTGTTCCGAATAGCGGTTTTGCAGCGCAGCCGCGCCGGCCGCCAGCACCTTGAGCCAGCCGATCCCGCATTTCTGCAGGTCGTGCCAGCCGGAGCGGCGGGGATAATGCGCGAGTGCGGCGCCGGGCAGGCCGATTTGCGGCAGCGCGACGCCATCGACCGACGCACCATGATTGCCGGGTGCCACGGCACAGCGCGCGCCGAAGCCACCGCGCACGATGACCTTGGGCACCGGCGGGGTCTGCCGCGCGCGCCAGCGCATCCGCCTTGGGACGACCGGTTCGGCCGGATCGTCGTCCACGGTGTCGAAATAATGCACGAGCGGCACCGTCGCCGCGCCCGCCACCGTCGCGGCAAGCGCGCCGCCCAGCCCGCCCTCGCCCGCGACGATGAATTCATCGACATCGAGAAACGCCACCCAATCCGGGTGGTGCAGCCCGTCGGCGGTCTCGTAGAGCCATGAATTCACCCGCGCCTCGTCGAACCCGACGGCGCGGGCCTGGAACACCGACAATGGAAGCCCCTCGTCGCGCAGCGCCCGCAGGATCGCGAGCGTGCGGTCGGTGCTGCCATTGTCGAGGAAGAGCATGTGCGCCGCGAAGCTCGCGTTGTGCCGCACGAAGGCCTCGACGATGTCCTCCTCGTTCAGGATCCGGCTGGCGATGACGATCCGCATCGTCCGCCGGTCAGTTCCGGCGGTTGACCGTGAAGGCGGCCAGCGCGCGAAGCAGATCCGCCTTCGCGCCGAAACTGTCGAGATAGGCGGCGGCCTGGCTCGCGAGATGCGCCGCATGGGTGCGCGCGCGCTCGATCCCCATCACCGCGACCATCGTCGCCTTGCCCTGGGCAGCGTCCTTGCCGGCGGTCTTGCCAAGGCTGGCATCCGAGCCCTCCTCGTCGAGAATGTCGTCGGCAATCTGGAAGGCTGCGCCGAGATCCCGGCCGTAGCCGGCGATATGGTGCCGCTGCGGCCCCGGCGCGCGACCGAGAATGGCACCGGCCTCGGCGCTGAACTGGATCAGCCGCCCGGTCTTGAGCGCCTGCAGGCGGGTGATCACCGGCGGTTCGAGCTGCCGGCCTTCCGAGACGATGTCGATCATCTGGCCGCCGACCATGCCGCGCGCGCCGGAGGCGGCCGCGAGGGCCAGCACCAGTTCGCAGCGCACCTCGGGATCGGAATGGGTGTCCGGCTCGGCCAGCACCTCGAAGGCGCGGGTTTGCAGCGCATCGCCGGCCAGGATCGCGGTCGCCTCGTCGAAGGCCTTGTGGCAGGACGGCTTGCCGCGGCGCAGATCGTCATCATCCATCGCCGGCAGGTCGTCATGCACCAGCGAATAGGCGTGCAGCATCTCGACCGCGGCGGCAACGCGCACGGCGCAGGTGATGTTGACCGAAAACAGCCGTGCCGTCTCGATCACGAGGAAGCCGCGCATCCGCTTGCCGCCGCCGAGCACGGCGTAGCGCATCGCCTCGACCAGCGGGCGCTCCTCACCCTCGGGCAGGGGCAGCAGCACGTCGAGTTCGGTCTCGATCAGGGCAGCCGCGTCCCTGAGGGCAGCGGCGAGAGCGGCATCGGACTCGGTGGCGGTCATTGGTCGTCCTTCAGGGCAAGGGAGCCGTCGGCGCGGGCGACGATCGACTGCACGCGGCTCTCGGCCTCGGCCAGCCGCGCCTCGCAATGCTGCTTCAGACGGCTGCCGCGCTCATACGCGGCGATGGCGTCCTCGAGCTTCTGCTGCCCGGTTTCGAGCCCGCGCACGATGCGCTCCAGCTCGGCCAGGGCATCCTCGAAGGACAACTTGTCGATGTCCGGTCCCGACTCCGGGGCGCCGGCGTCCGGCTTGGCTGCGGCCATGATCGAAACTCCCAAGTTTTCCCCGCGATAGCGCCGGATCAATGCCGCATCAAGGCGCGGACATGGGCGGCGGTGCCAGCGGCGAGCGCCTCGAGATCGTAGCCGCCCTCGAGCAGGGAAACCACCTTGCCGCCGCAATGCCGGTCGGCGACGCGCACAAGCGCCTCGGTCAGCCAGGCGAAATCGGCGGTTTCGACATTGAGTTCGGCGAGCGGATCGAACCGGTGGGCATCGAACCCGGCGGAGATGATGAGCAGTTCCGGCGCGAACCGCTCGAGTGCGGGGATCAGCGTGTCCTGCCAGGCAGCGCGGAACTCGGCCGAGCCCGAGCCGGGCGGCAGCGCGGCGTTGACGATATTGCCGGCGACCCCGCGCTCGGAAGGGCGGCCGGTGCCCGGATAGCACGGATACTGGTGCGAGGAGGCATAGAACAGGTCGGCATCCGTCTCGAACATCGCCTGGGTGCCGTTGCCGTGATGGACATCGAAATCGACCACGGCAACGCGCTTCAGACCATGGGCGCGGGCATGATGCGCGGCGATCGCGGCATTGGCGAACAGGCAGAAGCCCATGGCACGATTCGGCTCGGCGTGATGCCCCGGCGGCCGCGTGGCAACGAAGGCGGCTCGGGCCCAGCCCTCCATCACCGCGTCGACCGCGCGCATGGCGCCGCCGGCCGAGCGCAGCGCCGCGGCGAGGCTGCCATGGCTCATCAGCGTGTCGGCATCGAGATGCACCGGTTCGCCTTCCGCTGGCGCCATCGCCAGGATCGAATCGACATAAGCGTCGTGATGCACCGCGCGCAGCGCGGATTCAGGCGCCTCCGGCGCCACCTCGCGCAGCAGATGCTGGAATTCGGGCGTTTCCAGCGCGCCCAGCACGGCCCGCAGCCGCGCCGGGCGCTCGGGGTGGTGCGGGCCGGTATCGTGGTCGAAGCAGGCGGGATGGGTGATCAGGGCAACGGGCATCTGTCTCGGAGTCTCCCTGTTGGTTTGCTTATCTGGCGGTGTCGTGCCGGGCCGCTTCTTTCGCGGCGGCCTCCTGTTTCGCGCCGCCGGCGCGGATGGTGAAGCTGAAGACGCCCTTTACCTCGCTCCACGAGATCAGCGCGTGGCCGGCATCGCGACAGAAATCGCGAAAATCGACGACAGCGCGGGGATCTGTCGCGAGCACGCGCAGCCGCGTGCCAGGGGCAAGGGAGCGCAGTTCGCGGGCCGCCCGCAGCACCGGCATCGGCCCTTTCAGATAGCGCGCGTCGAGCTGTCTGTCCGCCATGGGAACATGGTGACGCCTCGCCGCCTCTTGAGCAATAGGCCCAATGGCGTGATAGAGGCGCCGGACGTAACGGACGGGACAGATCATGACCTATCGCATCGGCATCGACCTGGGCGGGACCAAAATCGAGATCGCGGCGCTGATGCCCGACGGCTCGCTGGCGCATCGCGTGCGGGTTCCGACACCGCAGGATTACGGTCGGACGATCGACACGATCGCCGGCCTCGTTCAGGATGCCGAGGCCAGGCTCGGCCCGGCGCATGGCATCGGCATCGGCATTCCAGGGACGATCAGCCCGGCCACCGGCCTCGTGAAGAACGCCAATTCCGAGCGGCTGAACGGCAACCCGTTCGACAAGGACCTCGAGGCGAAGCTCGGCCGGCCCGTACGCGTCTCGAACGACGCGAACTGTTTCGCGATGAGCGAGGCGGCGGACGGCGCGGGCGCGGGCGCGCATTGCGTCTTCGGCGTGATCATCGGCACCGGCTGCGGCGGCGGCATCGTGATCGACGGCAAGGTGCTGGAAGGGCGGCATCACATCGCCGGCGAATGGGGCCATACCCCGCTGCCCTGGCCACGCATGGAGGAAATGCCGTTGCGGCGCTGCTGGTGCGGCAAGCCGGGCTGCCTCGAGACTTACATCGCCGGGCCGGCTCTGGCCGCAGAGGCGGACGGGCCGGGCGCCCGCGATGCCGGCTCGGTGCCGGCACGCGCCGCCGCCGGCGAGGAACGCGCCATCCGCGCCCTCGCCATCCATGCGGACCGGCTGGCGCGCGGCCTCGCCATGATCGTCAACATCCTCGATCCGGACGTGATCGTGCTGGGCGGCGGACTGTCGAATCTCGACCATCTCTACACCGACCTGCCGGGGCTGATGAAACCCTACATCATCAGCGACACGTTCGACACGCCGGTGGTCCGCAACAAGCACGGCGATTCCTCGGGCGTGCGGGGCGCGGCCTGGCTCTGGCCGGCGCCCTGAGCCACGCCTTCAGCCGGCGGCGCGGCCGAAGCAGAGGAAGTGGGGGTTCTCGAACCCCTTCTTGCCGTAACGGAGGGGGGTTTCGTCCGCCATGGTGACGACGCGGCCACCCGCCGCCTCCAGCACCGCCTGCGGCGCCGCGGTGTCCCACTCCATGGTCCGGCCGAGGCGGGGATAGAAATCGGCCGCGCCCTCGGCGAGGCGGCAGAATTTCAGCGCCGAGCCGATATTCGTCAGCTTGGCTACCTTGTAGCGGGCGAGATAGGCGGCGAGTTGCGGATCGTCCGCGTAATGGCGAGATGCATAGACGGTGATCCCCTCCGCCGGCGGGGTGCGGGCGGCAATCGGGTGGCGGCCGGCACCGTTCTGCCGCCAGGCCCCCTTCCCCACGATCCCGCCATAGACGGCACCCTGCGCCGGCGCGCCGACCGCGCCGAGATGCGGCCGGCCATCGACCACAAGGCCGATGCAGACCGCGAACTCGTCGCGCCCCTCGGCGAATTCCCGCGTGCCGTCGAGCGGATCGACCAGCCAGAAGCGGCGGCCGGGATCGGTCTGCCGGCCAGCGGCGACTTCTTCCTCGGCAACCACCGGGATCTCGGGGACGGCACGGCGCAACCCCTCGACGATCACCCGTTCGGCGCGCGTGTCGGCGATCGTCACCGGGGTTTCGTCGGCCTTGCGGTCAACGGTGAAGCCGCCGGCACGGACGGCAAGGATTTCGCGCCCCGCGGCCTCGGCCAGCGAGGCTGCGAGTTCGAGCAGTTGATTGTCGTTCATGCCCGCCTGATATCCCGGGGCTTGGAAAACACCAAATTGGCGAGCATGCTGGATTGCGTCGCTAAACGAAACGGAAAACGGGACAAGACGGCATGATCGATATCGGATTTGCAAAGCCCGCGCTGCCCGAAAGCGGTGCGCTCGCCCTGCTGCTGGCCGAGGGCGCGGCGCTCGACGGTGTTGCCGCAGCATTGGACGCCGCCCTCGAAGGTGGGCTCACCCGCGCGATGGCGGCGGCGCGCTTCACCGGCAAGCGCGGGCAGACCGCAACCCTGATCGCGCCCGGCGCCGGTCTCGACCGCGTGGTGCTGGTCGGCCTCGGCGCCGCCGACGACGTCACCCCCCACCGCGCCGAGAGCGCCGGGGCGACCGCCGCCGCGGCACTGCTGAAGGAGCCGTCCGCCTCGCTCGCCGCCGACGCGCTCGACCCCGCCCTGCTCGCCCATGCCGCCCTCGGCGCGCGGCTGCGCAGCTACCGGTTCGACCGCTACCGCACCCGCCAGAAGGAGGAGCAGAAGCCGAAACTCGCGAATCTCGCCGTGCTGGCGTCCGATACGGCGGCGACGCGCACCGCCTTCGCCCCGCTCTCCGCCCTTGCCGCCGGCGTGGAGCTGACCCGCGATCTCGTTTCCGAGCCCGCCAACATCCTCACCCCGGCCGAGATGGCCGACCGCGCGAAGACGCTGAAATCGCTCGGCGTAAAGGTCGAGGTGATGGACCAGCGCGACCTTGAGAAACTTGGCTTCGGCGCGCTGCTCGGCGTCGCCCGCGGCAGCGTGAACGAGCCGCGCGTGGTGGTCATGCAATGGCTCGGCGCCTCCGAGCCCGAGGCGCCGGCGCGCGGCCGCAAGGCACAGGCGAAGCAGGCGGCGAAACCCGCGCGCAAGGAGCGCGCCGTCCCGCACGATCCTCTGGTCTTCATCGGCAAGGGCGTGACCTTCGATACCGGCGGCATCTCGCTCAAGCCCGCCGCCGGGATGGAGGACATGAAATGGGACATGGCCGGCGCCGGCACGGTGATCGGCCTGATGGCGGCACTCGCCGGGCGCAAGGCGCGGGTCGACGCGGTCGGGCTGGTCGGCCTGGTCGAGAACATGCCCTCCGGCAGCGCGCAGCGGCCGGGCGATGTCGTGACCTCCTATTCCGGCCAGACGATCGAGGTGCTCAACACCGACGCCGAGGGCCGGCTGGTGCTGGCCGACGTGCTGGCCTACGCGCAGGAGCGGTTCCAGCCGCGCTTCATGATCGACCTCGCGACGCTGACCGGGGCCATCATCGTGGCGCTCGGCCACGAGAATGCCGGCCTGTTCTCGAACGACGACACGCTGGCCGGGCAGCTCGCCGAGGCGGCGAAGATCACCGGCGAGGGCGTATGGCGCATGCCGATGGGCGAGGCCTATGACAAGCTGATCAACTGCGACATCGCCGACATGAAGAATATCGGCGGCGGCCGCGCCGGCGGCTCGATCACCGCGGCGCAGTTCCTCCAGCGCTTCGTCAACAAGGTGCCCTGGGCGCATCTGGACATCGCCGGCATGGCCTGGGCGACCAAGGACGGCGCCGTCGGCCCGAAGGGGGCGACCGGCTTCGGCGTCCGCCTGCTCGACCGGCTGGTGGCGGACCATTACGAGCGCTGAACCGTCCGGCCTGCTGCGCGCGGCGGGCGGCGCGATCCCGCGGATCCGCCTCGCCGCCGCCGCGATGCCGGCGCCGCTTCCCATGCCATGCCCGGCGGGCCCGGAATTCATTGCGCCGGAATGGATCCGGCTCCACGCCGAGGCGCCGCGCGAGGCCTTCGATCTCGCCCTGCTCGGGCCGATGCGGGCGCGCCTCGCCGGGCCGGGGCTGGTATGGCATGGCGGCGCGCTGCTCGATGACGAGAGCGTCATGCCCGTCTATGTCCGCCGCATCGTGCATGAGGATGACGGGGCGATGCCGGCGCGCCTCGCCGCCCTGCCGCCGCGGCGCGAGGCGCGGCCGGCCTTCGTCTTTCACGGCTGGGGCGTTCGGGTCTACGGCCACCTGCTGATCGAGATGCTGCCGAAGCTGCTGCTCGCCGCCCGGTTTTCGCCGCTGCTGTCTGGCGCCCTCCCGGTACTCGACCGCCAGATGCCGGACTGGTTCATCGCGATCCTGCACGATCATCTCGGCATCGATCCCGAACAGGCCATCTGGTTCGACTCGGCGCACGAGCAACTCGATCTCGACCGCGCCATCATCCTCCCGCTGCTCGGCCGGCGCGGCGGGTATCATCCGCTGACCGGATCGCTGATCGACGATTTCATCGCCCGCACAACCCGCCCGCCCGCAGCACCCGTGCCACGGATCTTCGTCGCCCGCGGCGATTTCGCCAATCCCGATGCGCCGCAACGCCGCTACGTCAACGAGAGCGAGATCGCCGCCATCGCCCGCGACGAATTCGGCTTCGCCGTGCTGCGGCCGGAAACCCTGCCCTTCGCCGAACAGGTCGGGCTGTTCGCCGGCGCGCGGGCGATCGTGGGGCCAATGGGCTCGGGCCTGCACAACGCGATCTTCGCCGGGCCGGACTGCGTGACCGGGGTGATCCGCTGCCACGCGCTCGACCAGTCGGCGATCGCCGCACTGCGCGGCCAGCGGATCGGCCTGCTGAGCGAAGGCATCCACGAGACCGCGCCGCAGGCCTACAGGGTCGAGCCCGACCGGTTCCGCCGCTTCCTCGCGGCGCTGCTTCAGTCGTGACCGGCGAGCCGATCGGTCAGCGCGAGAAGCACGCCGGTGAGCACCAGCGCGAGCATCAGCCCGGACTGGAACAGCACGACGCGGTCTGATTCGGTGCGCACCTCGAGGAAGACGCGGGTGACATGGACCGCGGCGATGACCGTGATCGACCCCAGCATTTTCAGCTTGAGGGCGCCGAAATCGATGCTGCCCATCCATTCCGGCCGGCGGTCGCCCTCCGCCAGGGTGATGCGGGCGACGAAATTCTCGTAGCCCGAGAGAATCACGAGCACGATCAGGTTGGCGGTGAGCGAGAGGTCGATCAGCGACAGCGTCGCCATGATCACCTGCGTCTCGCTCATCGCGATCAATCCGGGTGCCGCATGGATGAGCTCGACGATGAAACGGGCGACGATCAGCGCCAGCAGCACCAGCATCGCGAGATAGAGCGGCGCCAGCAGCCAGCGCCCGCCAAACAGCAGCGCCTCGATAATGCGCACCACGCCACCATTGCGGCGGGTTGGGCCTTGATCGCTCATGCGATGGTCTCCGAAGTCACGGGTTCACGGACAAGTTCCGCCTGCCGGGCCAGCCGCGCAAGCCCGTCATCGATCGCGGGCAGGCCCACCGGCGGCGGCAAGGGCGGCGGGTCCGGCAGGTCGGGATCGAACCAGGCGGCGAGCGCCTCGGCCCAGGCCCGGCAGCCGGCCCGGGCCGCTGCCTCCGGGCGGGGCTCGAGGGCGAGTGCCGCCAGCCTGCCGGCCGTGCGGCGCAAGGCGGCATCGGTGACGATCGCGGCGCGCAGCAGCGGGTCGTCGTCGCGATGCGGCTCCATCATCACCCGCGCAATCGAGGCTTCGAGATTGTTGCTGGCCAGCCCCGCCTGCCGGCGCGCGGCCTCAGGCGGCGGCGCGTCGGCGGTCAGATGCGCGAAGGTCGCGACGAGATAGGCGCGGTGCGCGGCAATGGCGTCGCGCCGCGCCGCGCCAAGCCGGTTACCCTCGAAACTCGGCCAGAGCACGAGATTGGCGGCGACCGCGAGGATGCCACCGGCCAGCGTGAAACCGACGCGCGAGGCGGCGACGACCCACTGATTCGCCCCCGGATCGATCTGCTCGATCAGCAGCACGATCATCGGCGTGAGCAAAACGACCCAGGCGCTGTAGTTCACCCCGCGCACGGCGAAGGCGAACAGCGTGAGCGGCACCATCGCCACCGCGAGTTCCAGCCTGGTGTGAACCAGCAGGCCGATGGCGGCGGCAACCAGCCCGCCCGCCGCGGTACCGCCGACGCGTTCGATCGCGCGGATCCATGTGGCCGAGAAATGCGGCTGCAGCACAAGGATCACGGTGATGGCGAGCCAATGGCCGAACGGGTTGCCGAGCCAGGCGACGAAGGCGAGCGCCGGGATTGCGACCA
>Ga0315298_1005205_pt1 | contig 18719 bp, 16 predicted proteins | sample WHS_1_MG_FD_203077 | JGI IMG/M metagenome (GOLD analysis project Ga0315298, IMG submission 203077) | Extremophilic microbial mat communities from Washburn Hot Springs, YNP, Wyoming, USA - WHS_1_MG | ecosystem: Environmental > Aquatic > Thermal springs > Hot (42-90C) | place: USA: Wyoming...
TGCGGACCAACTTTGAAAGCGGCAATCCGGACGCGGTGCTGAACGGCGATCTCGACGCGTTCATGGCCGCATCGCTCGCCTCCCGCGTGGGGGCGACCCGCAGCGAGGCGTCGGCCCAGGCCGAGTGAGCCGGCCCGAAGCGGCGGGTTCTGCCGCCGCTTCGGGAGACGGGCTGAATGCGGATGGCGGGACTTGAACCCGCACGCCCTGACGGGCAACAGATTTTAAGTCTGCTACGTCTACCATTCCGCCACATCCGCGTGGCGAACCGTTCCTGCCACGGCGCGGGCGCGTCGGGCAAGCGCCCGGCGGGCAGGTCAGAATCCGAACTGCACCTGCCGGCTGTTGCCGCGGGCGAGGTTGCGGTAGCGCGCCATCGCCAGCAGCGGGAAGAACCGTGGATAGCCGTGGTAGCGCAGGTAGAACACCCGCGGGAAACCGACCGCGTTATAGGGCTGTTCGGTCCACGAGCCGTCGTCTTCCTGCACCGATTGCAGCCAGGCGATGCCGCGGGCGACGGCCTCGTGCTCGGCCTGGCCGGCGGCCATCAGGCCGAGCAGCGCCCAGGCGGTCTGCGAGGGCAGGCTTTCGTGATACTCGCCGGGCTTCGCGTGGGCGTAGGTCTCGCAATCCTCGCCCCAGCCGCCATCCGGCCGCTGGCGGGCGAGCAGCCATTCGACGGCGCGGACCATCATCGGATCGTCCTGCGCCACGCCGGCGGCGTTCAGCGCGCAGAGCGAAGACCAGGTGCCGTAGATGTAGTTCGTGCCCCAGCGGCCGAACCAGGAGCCGTCCTGTTCCTGCTCGCGGCGCAGATAGGCGACGCCGCGCTCGATCGCCGGGCGATCTTCCGCGTGGCCGAGCTGGGCGAGGAAGGAGATGCAGCGCGCGGTGACGTCCGCCGTCGGCGGGTCGAGCAGGGCGCCGTGATCGGCGAAGGGGATGTGGTTGAGGTAGTGGAACTCGTTGTCCGAATCGAAGGCGCCCCAGCCGCCGGAGCGGCTCTGCATGCCGAGGATCCATTGCCGGGCGCGTTCCACCGCCTCGCGATGGGCGGGATCGCCGTTGCGGTCGAGGATCATGCCGACCACGGCGGTATCGTCCACGTCGGGGTAGTGCGCGTTGTTGTACTGGAAGGCCCAGCCGCCGGGCGGGGCGTCGGGCTTGCGATAGGCCCAGTCGCCCTTCACGTCGAGGATCTGGCGGGGGATCAGCCAGTCGCAGGCGGCGGCGAGTTGGGCATCGCCGGGGCTGCCGGCCTCGGCGAGGGCGTGGGCGGCCAGCGAGGTGTCCCAGACCGGGGAGAGGCAGGGCTGCACGTAGCTCGCCCCCTCGAAACGGTAGGAGGCATCGGTCACCAGCTTGCGGACCGAGGCCCAGGCCGTCGCGTAATCCGGGTGGTCGGGGCTGTAGCCGAGCGTGTGATACATCATCACCGTGTTGGCCATGGCGGGGTAGATGGCGCCCAGCCCGTCCTCGCCGTTCAGGCGCGGGGTGATGAAATTGATCGCCGCCTGGATCGCGCGCTTGCGGCTGCGGGCGGGGAAATGCCGCTCGAGCGGGCGCAGCGCCGAATCGATCGCCTTGAACAGGTAGCCCCAGTTCGAGCGGTAGGGGCCGCGGATATAGTCGGTCACCTGATCGGGCGGGGTGACGAACAGCTCGTCGATCCGCACGTTGCGCGGGTTGCGCGCGATGGGGCGCTCGGTCAGCAGCACCAGCAGAGGTGCTATGACGGTGCGCGACCAGTAGCTGATCTTCCAGATGGTGATCGGGAACCAGTCCGGCAGCAGCATGATCTCGACCGGCATGACCGGGCAGGCCCGCCAGGGGACGGCGCCGAACAGCGCGAGCTGGATGCGGGTGAACACATTGGTGCGCGCCGCCCCGCCGCGGGCGAGGATGGCTTCGCGGGCGCGGCGCATGTGCGGGGCGTCCGGGTCGTCGCCGATCGCCTTCAGCGCGAAATAGGCCTTCACGCTGGCCGAAATGTCCATCGCCCCGTCATGGAAGAGCGGCCAGCCGCCGGGATTCTGCGGCGAATTGCCCTGGATGCCGCGCAGGAACACGCCGATGCGCGCTTCAAGCTCGGGGTCGATCCGGTCGAGGAAATGTTCGAGCAGGACGTATTCGGCGGGGATCGTCGCGTCGGCCTCGAGTTCGTAGACGTAATGGCCGTCCGCGCGCTGTTCCGCCGAAAGCCGCGCGTGGGCGCGGCTGATCGCCTGGTCGAGGGCATCGAAATCGAAGGAAATCGTATCGAACATTGCCCCCGTATATGCGATTTTGCTTCGCCGCGCCTAGTATCCTGCGGATAGGGCAGGGCCGGGATGCGGCTTGCGCCGGTCTCCCGCGCCCTGCGGAGCCGTTCAGTCGGGCAGGGTCTGGCCGCGCGTTTCGCGGCCGAAGGGGACGATCAGCAGCCCGATCGCGAAGGCGACGGCGGTGATCGCGACCGGCGTGCCCAGCGTTCCCATGCCCTTCACCGCCCCCGCGAGGATGAAGTTGACCACGGCGCCGGCGAAGCGGCCGATCGAGGTGCAGAAGGCGAAGGCGGTGGCGCGGATTTCGGTCGGATAGAGTTCCGGCAGCCAGAGACTGAACATCGCGAAGTTGCCGCCGCCGAAACCGAGGAAGAACAGGACGGTCAGGAAGGCCGGCAGGGCATGGCCGGCGGGCAGGTAGAACGCCCAGCCGAAGGCGAGGATGATGGTGATGAACATCACCGCGAAATAGATCGAGAGCGTCGGCCGCCGTCCCCAGCGCTCGGCCATGATCGGCAGGGCGATGCAGCCGAGGATGGTGCCGATGGAAAGGATGCCGGTGCCGAAGGAGGCCATGTGGATCGCCGCCTTGATCGGCATGCCGGCGGCCTTCGCGAGGATGATGATCGCGCTCGGTTCATAGACCGCGCCGGCCCAGAGCCCGATGATGGCGACCGTGAGCAGCACCGACATCACGATGGTCTGGCGCCGGTAGGCGGGCGCGAAGATGGCGACGAGGGGATGGGTGTCGCGGCCGGCGTGGTGGCGTTCCCATTTCCCCGTCTCCTTCACGCCGAGCAGGATCAGGATCGAGATGATGACGGGGACCATGCCGCAGAGGAACATCGCCCGCCAGCCAAGGCTTGCGCCCACGGTGAAATTGAGCGCGGCGGCGGCGAAGAAGCCGAAATAATAGCCGGTCTGCAGCAGTCCGGCGCCCATCTTGCGCCGGTCCTCCGGCCACGCCTCGGCGACATAGGTGCCGGCCATCGCCCATTCGCCGCCGATGCCGATGCCGGCGATCAGGCGGAACAGGCCGAGCTCCCAGATGTTTTGCGACAATGCCGCTGCCCCGGTGAAAACCGCGTAGAGCATGATGGTGGCGGCGAGCGCGTTGCGGCGGCCGAACCGGTCGGCGATCGGGCCCCAGAGGAACGAAAAGCCCCAGCCGACCAGAAAGACGGCGAACAGGATGGAGCCGATCTCGCCGATATTCGCCGGGGTGGGCTTGATGCCGGAGCGGGGCAGCAGCTCGGTGAGCGCCGGGGCGAGAACCAGCGCGTAGATCACGCTGTCCATCCCGTCGAGCATCCAACCGAACCAGGCGCCCCAGAACCCGGCGATCTGCTGCCGGTTGAGGCTGGTTCTCGCGCGCGCGCCACCAGGCGCGGCCGTGCCGAAATCGTTCATTCCGTTCCTCCCGCGTGCCGGAATCGGAGATTCCGGCAGAGCTTTCTGTCCAGTTATTTTTTTATGGACGCATGGGAACGATTCGCCAAATCAGCTTTCGGTGGTGATGAGCCCGCGCGTGCGCCGGGCCAGCCAGGACTGGCCCGGCGGCGCCATCAGCTGGTCGACCGCGGCGGCCCGCGCCACCGTTCCGTCGCGCAGATAGGCTTCGTGCCGCGCCTCGATCGCATCGGGATCGTAGAGATAGTTCACCATCACGCCGAACGACTCGGCGACGCCACGCGGACTCGTGTTGCCGAGCCAGTTGATCCGTTCGAGACGCGCGCCATTGCCGAGATGGAAGCGGGCCACCGGGTCGGGCCGGGCCGCGGCCGGAACGCCGTTCGCGCGCCAGGCGCCGGTCAGATAGAGCGCGGCGAGGCGCAGCAGGGGGCCGCGCAACGCCGCGGCGAGCGGCGCTTCGGTCCACCATGGGCGGTCCTCGAGAATCGATTTGAGCAGATTGGCGTCGCCTTCGGCGGAGGTATCGGCCGCCGGGGCGGTGCCGAGCGCACGGCCGATCGCCTCGCGCTCCTCGGCGGCAAGCAGCGGGGCGGAGGGCGAGTCCAGCACCGCGCGGATGGCGCGGCGCAGGCCGGGAACGGGGGACAGGGTCGAGAATTTCCGCAGGTTTGCCAGTTCGGACTGGAGTTCGGCAACGACCTGCTTGATCAGGAAATTGCCGAAGGAGATGCCGCGCAGGCCCTCCTGGCAGTTCGATATCGAATAGAAGATCGCCGTATTTGCCCGTGCTGCGGCATCCTGCTGGGCATGCTCGGCGGCATCATCGTCGGCGGCCGGGGCCAGCAGCGGGCCGATCGCCTCGGCCAGCCCCTTGACCAGCGCGACCTCGACGAAGATCAGCGGCTCGTCCGGCAGGGCGGGATGGAAGAAGGCGAAGCAGCGGCGATCGGGGGCGAGGCGGCGGCGCAGGTCGTCCCAGCCCTGGATTTCGTGCACCGCCTCGTAGGCGATGAGCTTTTCGAGAATGAAGGCCGGGGTGCGCCAGTCGATCCGGCGGAGCTCCAGGAAGCCGCGGTTGAACCAGGATGCGAAGAGGTGCCGAAGGTCGGAATCGAGCGGAGCAAGGCTCGGGCGTTTCGGCAGTTCGGCCAGCACCTCCCGGCGCATGTCGATCAGCGCGCCGGTGCCGCCGGGCGCCATGTTCATCCGGCGCAGGAGTTCCTGGCGGGGCGGCTCGGCGGCTGTGGCGAGGGCGGCGGCGGTCGCCGCGTCGGGCGATCCCAGATAGGCGCGGGCGGCGTCCTGGAGGCGGTCCGCGTCCGGCTCGAAGCCGGTGGCGAGGAATTCGCAGAACGTGATCCGCTCATGCGGCGCGAGGCCGCGCAGCGTGCCGAGCAGGGCAGCGGCGAGGGCCGCGCCGGAGGCTTCGCCACGCCCGCCCAGCAGGGCATCGGCCAGAAGCTCCGCCCGCTCGCGCGAGGGAAGATCGTCATTCGGCAGATTGACGAAGACGCGCCCGTGCTCGGCGATCGACGACCAGAGGCGTTCAAGCCAGGAGCGGTTGGGGCGATCGTGCGAAAGGGGGGACGTGGCGGACATCTCGGAACTCCTGCGGCAATCGACACCGGATGATACCGGATTGCCGCAGGGGTTGGAACCGAGGAGCGGTGCGGACTCAGTTTCCGTGCGTGGCGAGGGCGTCGACCCGCGCCTGCGCGGTGATCAGACGGTCGGACGCATCGCGCCAGGCGATCTCGTCCGCGTCATCGGTTTCGCGCCAGGCCGCTTCGGCGGCGGCGAGTTCGTCGGCCGCCTTGAGCGGATCGATTTCGCCGAGCTTGGTGATCGCATCGGCGAGCACGGTGCAGCGCTCTTCAGTGATCTGGGCGAAGCCGCCGGAGACGAAGAAACGGTCGACCAGCTTCTCGTCCTCGTAAAGGTCGATCAGGCCGCCGCGCAGCGAGGTGATCATCTTCGAATGGCCCGGCAGGACACCGAGGTCGCCCTCGGTGCCGGGGATCACCACCATGCTGACCGGCCGGGCGAGCAGGAGCCGCTCCGGGCTGATGATTTCGAGCGCGACGGTCATGGGATCAGGCCGTCGCGTTCAGGGACTCGGCCTTCTTCACCGCGTCCTCGATGGTGCCGACCATGTAGAAGGCGGCTTCCGGCAGATGGTCGTATTCGCCGGCGCAGATCGCCTTGAAGCTGCGCACCGTGTCTTCCACCGGCACGAAGATGCCCGGCGAGCCGGTGAACACCTCGGCGACGTGGAAGGGCTGCGAGAGGAAGCGCTCGATCTTGCGGGCGCGGGCGACGGTGAGCTTGTCGTCTTCCGACAGCTCGTCCATGCCCAGGATCGCGATGATGTCCTGCAGCGACTTGTAGCTCTGCAGGATGCGCTGCACCTCGCGGGCGACGTTGTAGTGCTCCTCGCCGACGATGCGCGGGTCGAGCGCGCGGGAGGTGCTGTCCAGCGGGTCGACCGCCGGATAGATGCCCTTTTCCGCGATGGCGCGGTTCAGCGTCGTCGTCGCGTCGAGATGCGAGAAGGAGGTGGCCGGCGCCGGGTCGGTCAGGTCGTCGGCCGGGACGTAGATGGCCTGGACCGAGGTGATCGAGCCCTTCTTGGTCGAGGTGATGCGCTCCTGCAGCGCGCCCATGTCGGTCGCGAGCGTCGGCTGGTAGCCCACCGCGGAGGGGATGCGGCCGAGCAGCGCCGAGACCTCGGCGCCCGCCTGGGTGAAGCGGAAGATGTTGTCGACGAAGAACAGCACGTCCTGGCCTTCCTCGTCGCGGAAATATTCCGCCATGGTCAGGCCGGAGAGGCCGACGCGCATGCGCGCACCCGGCGGCTCGTTCATCTGGCCATAGACCAGCGCCACCTTGGAGCCCTCGGTGGTGTTGTCGCCGAGCTTGATGACGCCGGCGTCGATCATTTCGTGGTAGAGGTCGTTGCCCTCGCGGGTGCGCTCGCCGACCCCGGCGAAGACCGAGACGCCGCCGTGGCCCTTGGCGATGTTGTTGATCAGTTCCTGGATGAGCACGGTCTTGCCCACGCCGGCGCCGCCGAACAGGCCGATCTTGCCGCCCTTCAGGTAGGGGGCGAGCAGGTCGACGACCTTGATGCCGGTGACGAGGATCTCGGCCGAGGTGGCCTGCTCGTCGAAGCTCGGCGCCTGGCGGTGGATCGGCGCGGTACGGGTGGTCGGGATCGGCCCGCGCTCGTCGATCGGCTCGCCGATCACGTTGAGGATGCGGCCAAGGGTCTCCGGGCCGACGGGAACGGCGATCGCCTCGCCGGTGTCGCGCACCTCGTCGCCGCGGGCGAGACCGTCGGTGCTGTCCATCGCGATGCAGCGGACGGTGCGCTCGCCGATTTCCTGCGCGACTTCAAGCACCAGCCGGCGGTCGCCCACCCTGGTTTCCAGCGCGTTGAGGATGTAGGGCAGCTCGCCCTCGAACTGCACGTCGACCACGGGGCCCATGATCTGCGTGATGCGGCCGGTAACGTTCTTTGCCATATGCGTAATTCCCTAAGCCTCAGAGCGCTTCCGCGCCGGAAATGATCTCGATCAGTTCCTTGGTGATGTTCGCCTGACGGGTGCGGTTGTAGTTCAGCGTGAGACGGTTGATCATCTCGCCCGCATTGCGCGTCGCGTTGTCCATCGCGGTCATGCGCGCGCCCTGTTCGCCGGCGGCGGATTCAAGCAGCGCGCTGTAGATCTGCACCGCGAGGTTGCGCGGCAGCAGACGGTCGAGCAGCGTGCCGTCATCCGGCTCGATCTCGTAGTCGCCGGCGGGCTGGTCCGAACCGGCATTGTCGTTCGCGGCCTGGCCGGCGCTCGCCGGGATCAGCGGCGTTTCGCTCGGCACCTGCGACATCACCGAGACGAAGCGGTTGAACATCAGCGTGCAGACGTCGAACTTGCCGTCGTTGAACGCGGCGATGATCTGGTTGGCGATCGCTTCCGCATCGGCGAACTCGATCGTCTTCTTGCCGACGAAATTCGCCTCGCCGATGATCTTCTCGCGCATGTCGCGGCGGAAGAAGTCGCGCCCCTTGCGGCCGACCGTGAACAGCCGGACCTGCTTGCCCTCGGCCTCCAGCTTGCGCGCCCGCGCCCGGGCGGCGCGGTTGATCGAGGCGTTGAACGGTCCGGCGAGGCCGCGATCGGCGCTCACGACGACGATGAGATGCGTGCGGTCCGCCCCGTTGCCGACGAGCAGCGCCGGCGCGTTCGGGTTTTCCGCAGCCCCCTCGGCGAGGGCGCCCATCATCGCCGCCATCCGCGTGGCGTAGGGGCGCGCCGCCTCGGCCTGCGCCTGGGCGCGGCGCAGCTTGGCGGCGGCGACCATTTTCATCGCCTTGGTGATCTTCTGCGTCGACTTGACGCTGGCGATCCGGTTCCGGAGGGCTTTCAGGCTGGCCATCTGTGCCGACCGCCGCTTACGCGAAGCTGGAGGCGAAGGACTTGACGAAGTCGACGAGCTTCGTCTCGGTCTCCTTCTTGATTTCGCGGTCGTTGCGGATCGAGTCGAGGATTTCCGGCGAACGCGCCTTCATCTCGGAGATCAGCTGGGCCTCGAAATCGCCGATGCGGTTGACCGGCACCTCGTCGAGATAGCCGCGGGTGCCGACGAAGATCGACACCACCTGCTCCTCCACCGGCAGCGGCTTGAACTGCGGCTGCTTGAGCAGCTCGGTCAGGCGCGCGCCGCGGGCGAGCAGCTTCTGGGTCGAGGCATCGAGATCCGAGGCGAACTGCGCGAAGGCCGCCATCTCGCGATACTGCGCGAGGTCGAGCTTGATCTTGCCGGCGACCTGCTTCATCGCCTTGATCTGCGCGGCCGAGCCGACGCGCGAGACCGAGTTGCCGACGTTCACCGCCGGGCGGATGCCCTTGAAGAACAGTTCGGTCTCGAGGAAGATCTGCCCGTCGGTGATCGAGATCACGTTGGTCGGGATATAGGCCGAGATGTCGCCCGCCTGGGTCTCGATGACCGGCAGCGCGGTCAGCGAGCCGGCGCCGAACTCGTCGGACATCTTCGCGGCGCGCTCGAGCAGGCGCGAGTGCAGGTAGAACACGTCGCCCGGATAGGCCTCGCGTCCCGGCGGGCGGCGCAGCAGCAGCGACATCTGGCGATAGGCGACGGCCTGCTTCGAGAGATCGTCATAGACGATCAGCGCGTGCATCCCGTTGTCGCGGAAATACTCGCCCATCGCGCAGCCCGTGTAGGGGGCGAGGAACTGCATCGGCGCCGGCTCGGAGGCGGTGGCGGCGATGACGATGGAGTATTCCATCGCGCCGTTTTCCTCGAGCGTGCGCACGAGCTGGGCGACGGTGGAGCGCTTCTGCCCGACCGCGACGTAGATGCAGTAGAGCTTCTTGCTCTCGTCGTCCTGCGCGTTCAGCGGCTTCTGGTTGATGAAGGTGTCGACGATGATCGCGGTCTTGCCGGTCTGACGGTCGCCGATGACCAGCTCGCGCTGGCCGCGGCCGATCGGGATCAGCGCGTCGATCGACTTCACGCCGGTCTGCATCGGCTCGTGCACCGACTTGCGCGGGATGATGCCGGGCGCCTTGGTCTCGACCAGGCGGCGCTCGGTCGCCTCGATCGGGCCCTTGCCGTCGATCGGGTTGCCGAGCGCGTCGACCACGCGGCCGAGCAGGCCCTTGCCGACCGGCACGTCGACGATGCGGCGGGTGCGGGTGACGGTGTCGCCCTCGCGGATCGCCTTGTCGTCGCCGAAGACGACGACGCCGACATTGTCGTTCTCGAGGTTCAGCGCCATGCCCTGAACGCCGGCATTCGGAAACTCGACCATCTCGCCGGCCATCACGTTTGCGAGGCCGAACACGCGCGCGATGCCGTCACCGACCGACAGGACCTGGCCGGTTTCGGCGACGTCCGTCTCGGTGTCGAAGCTCGCGATCTGCTTCTTCAGAATCTCGGAGATTTCGGCGGGGCGGATCTCCATATCAGGCGGCTCCCTTCATCACATGGCGCAGGCGTTGCAGGCGCGATTTCAAACTGGTGTCGTAAAGCTTCGATCCGATCCGCACGGTCAGCCCGCCGAGCAGCGACGGGTCGACCGTTTCGCGGATGGTGACGCGCCCGTAGCCGGCCTCGGCGAGGCGGGCGGTGAGTTGGGCGCGCTGGGTGTCGGTGAGCGGATGCGCCGAGGCGATGTCGGCCGCGACCACGCCGCGCTTCTCCGCGACATAGACGGCAAATCCCGCGACCAGCGACGGCAGGTCGGCCAGGCGGCGGTTGGCGATGGCGGTGCCGATGAAATTGCGGACGAGATCGGACACGCCCTGGCTGGCGAGCACCTGTTCCATGGCGCGCCCGGCCTCGCGCGCGTCGATCGAACGGCTGGCGATCAGGCGGCGCAGCGACGGGTCTTCCGCGAACAGCCGGCCCAGTGCCGCCATTTCGGAGACCACTTCATCGAGCTGCTTGCGTTCGTCGGCGAGTTCATAAAGCGCCCGCGCATAGCGGGCCGACAGGCCGGATGTCCGGTCCTGCTGCGGGGAGGCGGCTTGCGGCGATGCGGAAACGGCGGACGACACCAGTATGACCCTGCTTTCGATCTCAGTTCTTGCGTTTCAACCCCGGACCGGCCCGCCGCGCCCTGTCGGCCAGAGTGCGGACATGCCTTCCCGTGCGCTTTTTCAAGCGATGCGCGCCAGTAGCATACGCCCCCCGGCCGCGCAACGCATGCGCTCACAGGAATGAGATCGGATCGATGTCGATATCGATCCGCGCGGCGCGGGGCAGCCCCTCGGCGCGAGCACGGTCGAGCCAGGCGCGCAGCACGGGCTGCACCGCGATCCCGCGCGGCGCGCGCAGCAGCAGGCGGCGGCGATGCCGGCCGCGCAGCATGGCGAAGGGGGCCGGCGCCGGGCCGAGCACCTGCACGCCATCGCGCGGCTGGGTGCGGGCGAGGGCGGCGGCGGCGGCATCGGCGGTGGCGGCCTCGTCGGCGCTGACGATCAGCGCGGCGAGCCTTCCGAAGGGCGGCCAGTGGCCCGGCGCGCGCAGATCGGCCTCGGCGCGGCGGAATCCGGCGAGGTCGTTGCCGATGAGGGCGCGCATCACCGGATGCTCCGGCGCGTAGGTCTGCAGCAGGACACGGCCGGGCAGGCGCCCGCGCCCGGCGCGGCCGGCGACCTGGTGCAGCAACTGGGCGCTGCGCTCGCCGGCGCGCAGGTCGCCGCCGCCGAGGCCGAGATCGGCATCGACCACGCCGACCAGCACGAGGTCGGGGAAGTGCCAGCCCTTGGCGATCATCTGCGTGCCGATCACGAGGTCGATCTCGTGGGCGACGATGGCGCGCAGCGCCGCCTCCGCCTGCTCGGCGGTGGTGATGGCGTCGCTCGCCATCAGGATTGTGCGGGCGGCGGGGAACAGCTCGGCGACTTCCTCGGCGATGCGTTCCACGCCGGGGCCGATCGGGACGAAACTCTGCTCCGCGGCGCAGTCCGGGCATTTGGCGGGCACCTGCGCGGCGTGACCGCAATGGTGGCAGAGCAGGTGGCCGGGCCGGCGGTGTTCCACCAGCCAGGCGGTGCAGTTCGGGCAGGTGAGCCGGTGCCCGCAGCCGCGGCAGAGCGTGAGCGGCGCATAGCCGCGGCGGTTGAGGAAGAGCATCGCCTGGCCGCCGCCTTCCAGCGTGGTCTCCAGCGCGCCGGCGAGCACGGGAGAGAGAAAGCGGCCGCGCGCGGGCGGGGCGGCGCGCAGGTCGATCGCCTCGATCGCCGGCAGCCTCGCGCCGCCATGGCGGGCGGCGAGGGTGATGTGGCGGTAGCGGCCGGCTTCGGCGTTCACCGCCGATTCGAGGCTCGGCGTGGCGGAGGCGAGGATGACGGCGCAGTCGGAGATCCGCCCGCGCACCACCGCCATGTCGCGCGCATGGTAGGTCACGCCGTCCTCCTGCTTGTAGGCGGCCTCGTGCTCCTCATCGACCACGATCAGGCCGGGATCGGCGAAGGGGAGGAACAGCGCCGAGCGGGCGCCGAGCACCAGCTTCGCCGCGCCGCTCGCGACCGCGTGGTAATTGGCGCGGCGGGTCGCTTGCGTCAGGCCGGAATGCCACAGCGCCGGCGCCGCGCCGAAGCGGGCGGCGAAGCGCGCGGCGAACTGGGCGGAGAGCGCGATTTCCGGCACCAGCACCAGCGCCTGCCGCCCCTCCCGCAAGCAGGCGGCGATGGCCTCGCAGAACACCTCGGTCTTGCCCGCGCCGGTAACGCCCTCGAGCAGCGTGACCTCGAACCGCCGTGCGGCGACCGAGGCGCGCAGGGCGGCGGCGGCCTCTTCCTGTGCCGCCGACAGCGCGGGCGGCGCGTGGTCGGGGTCGGGCAGCGGAACAGACGGATCCCGCGCGGCGGGGCGCAGCAGCCCGGCATCGGCAAGGCCGCGCACCACGGCGGCGCCGGTGCCGGCCGCGGCGGCGAGCTCGGCGGTGGTCGGGCGGTCGAGCGTCGCGAGCGCATCGAGCACGCGCTGGCGCGTGGCGGTGATCCGCCCGGACGGCGCTGCGCCCGCCGCCCAGCCGGCGCGCGGGGCGGGCGGGTCGAGCAGGCCGGTCTTGAGGGCGAGGGCGAGCACCTCGCCGCGCGGCGCCATGGTGTATTGCGCGACCCAGTCGATGAAGCGGCGGAGCGGGCCGGGCAGGGCAGGGGTGGCGATAACGGCGTGCAGCGTCTTCAGCCGGGCCGGCGCGATGCCCGGCTCCGGCGCGTCGTCCCACACCACGCCATGCACGATGCGCCGGCCGAGCGGCACGGTGACGACGGCGCCCGGCGGCGGCGCCTCGCGCGCCTCATAGGTGAAGGCGGCATCGAACGCGTAGGGCAGCAGGACGGAGACCAGCGCCATCAGGCGCGGGCCGGGTCAGACGTTGAAGCGGAACAGCAGGACGTCGCCATCCTGGACAATATAATTGCGCCCCTCGATTCGCAGCTTGCCGGCCTCGCGCGCGCCGGCCTCGCCGTTGCAGGCGACGTAGTCGTCATAGGCGATGGTTTCGCAGGCGATGAAACCGCGCTCGAAATCGCCATGGATCACGCCCGCCGCGGCGGGGGCGGCGGTGCCGCGCGTGATCGTCCAGGCGCGGGTCTCCTTCGGGCCGCAGGTGAAATAGGTGATCAGGCCGAGCAGGTCGTAGCCGGCGCGGATCACCCGGTCGAGCCCGGAATCGGCGAGGCCGAGGCCTTCGAGGAATTCCTCGCGCTCGCCGGCCGGAAGCTGCGCCACCTCGGCCTCGATCGCGGCGGAGACGATGACATGCGCCGCCCCCTGCGCCGCCGCCATCTCGGCGACGCGGGCCGACTGCGCGTTGCCGGTCGCGGCCGAGGCTTCCTCGACGTTGCAGACATAAAGAACCGGCTTGGCGGTGAGCAGCTGCAGCCGGCGCACCGCCTCCTCCTCGCCAGCGGGAATCGCGGTGCGGGCGGGCCTTCCGTCTTCGAGGACTTTCAGAAGCGGCTCGATCAGGGCGAGCTCGGCGGCGGCGGCGCGGTCGTTGCCGCGCGCCTTCTTCTGCAGGTTGGGCACGCGCTTCTGCAGGCTTTCGAGATCGGCCAGCATCAGCTCGGTCTCGACCGTGTCGGCATCGCGCAGCGGGTCGATATGCCCCTCGACATGGGTGATGTCGTCATCCTCGAAGCAGCGCAGCACGTGGATGATGGCATCGACCTCGCGGATATTGGCGAGGAACTGGTTGCCGAGACCCTCGCCCTTCGCCGCCCCGCGCACGAGGCCGGCGATGTCGACGAATTCGAGGCTGGTGGGAACGGTCTTCACCGACTTGCCGATCTTCGCCAGCACGTCGAGCCTGGGGTCGGGCACGGCGACGCGGCCGACATTCGGCTCGATCGTGCAGAACGGATAATTCGCCGCCTGCGCCGCGACGGTCGCGGTCAGCGCGTTGAACAGGGTCGACTTGCCGACATTGGGCAGGCCGACGATGCCGCAGTTGAAACCCATCTCAGGCGGTGTCCTTGGTCAGGAGGGCGACTTTCGTCATGAAATCTTCCGGCTTGCCGGCGGCGAGCAGGGGGGCGGCGTCGGAGACGGCTTCGAGCGTGTCGACCAGCCAGTCCTCGTCCGTCTTCCCGAAATTGCCGAGCACATGGCCGTGCACCCGCGCCTTGTCGCCCGGATGACCGATGCCGAGGCGGACACGCCAGTAATCCTGGGTGCCGAGCGTGCGGTCGATGCTGCGCAGGCCGTTATGGCCGGCCGCGCCGCCGCCGCGCTTCACCCGCACCTTGCCGGGGATCAGGTCGAGCTCGTCATGAAAGACGGTGACGGCGTCCGGCGGCAGCTTGAAGAAGGCGCTGGCCGGCTGCACCGCGCGGCCCGACTCGTTCATGTAGGTCAGCGGCTTGAGGGCGACGATCTTCTCGCCGCCGATGCTGCCCTCGCTCACCAGGCCGGAAAAGCGCTTCCGCCACGGCGCGAAGCCGTGGCGGTCGGCGATCACGTCGATCGCCATGAAGCCGATATTGTGACGGTTCCGCGCCATCCCGGGTTCGGGATTGCCGAGGCCGACCCACAGCTTCATGGCGAGGGTTCCGCGATATTACTTCTTGCCGCCCTTGGCAGCGCCCTTGGCGGCACCCTTGGCCGGCGCGGCGGCGGCACCCTCGGCCGGGGCCGCCTCGGCCACCACGGTCGGCGGCGCGATGGTCGCGATCACGAAGTCACGGTCGGTGATGGTCGGCTTCGCCTCGCCGGTGCCCTTGAGGTCGGACCAGCGGATATTGTCGTTGATGTCGAGCGGGCCGAGATCCGCCTCGAAATGATCGGGGATGTGATCCGGGTCGCACAGCACCTCGACGGCGTGGCGCACGACGTTCAGCACGCCGCCGCGCTTCATGCCGACCGAGATCAGCTCGTTGAGGAAGTTGACGTTCACAGCCACCCGAACCGGCTCGCCGGCGGCGAGGCGCTGGAAGTCCGCATGCTCGGGCTGGTCGGTGACCGGATGCAGCTGGATGTCGCGCATCAGCGCGCGGGCCTTGCCCGAAGCGGTCTCGATCTCGTAGAGGCGCGAGCGCCAGCCGCCGCGCTTCATCTCGCGCAGCACGATGCGCGGGTCGAGCGCGATCAGGGTGGGTTCCTGCTTCGCCCCGTAAATCACCGCCGGCACCTTGCCGGCCCGCCGTGTCGCCCGCGCCACCCCCTTGCCGGCCCGCGCGCGATCCTCGGCCGCAATGGTCTCGAACTTGGCCATTCTTCGCTCCATGAACTCAATGAAAAAAACCGGCCTCCAGGGGTGCCGGCAGGGTTCGCCTAGCCCATCGGGGCGGGCGTGACAAGTTTTGTCGCCGCATGCGCGCCATCCGCGTGGCGGCGGGGCGGGTCAGAGCATGAAGCGGTCGCCGAGATAGACGCGGCGGACCTCGGGATGCGCCACCACCTCGTCCGGCGCGCCTTCCATGAGGACATGGCCCTCGTGCAGGATATAGGCGCGGTCGATCACTTCCAGCGTCTCGCGGACATTGTGGTCGGTGATGACCACGCCGAGGCCGCGCTGCTTGAGCTGGGCCACCATGTCGCGGATCTCGCCGACCGCGATCGGGTCGATGCCGGCGAGCGGCTCGTCGAGCAGGATGTAGCTCGGCCCGGTGGCCAGCGCGCGGGCGATCTCGACCCGCCGGCGCTCGCCGCCGGACAGGGCGAGGGCCGGCGTGCGGCGCAGGTGCGAGATGCCGAATTCGGCGAGCAGGGCATCCAGCATGGCCTCGCGCCGGTCGGGATCGTTCTCCACCACCTCGAGGGCGGCGGTGATGTTCTGTTCGACCGTCAGGCCGCGGAACACGCTGGCTTCCTGCGGCAGGTAGCCGATGCCGAGCCGCGCGCGGCGATACATCGGCAGGGTCGAGATATCGGCGCCGTCGAGCATGATCGATCCGGAATCCGGCTGGATCAGCCCGACGATCATGTAGAAGGTCGTGGTCTTGCCGGCGCCGTTCGGGCCGAGCAGCCCGACGGCCTCGCCGCGCCGCAGCGTGACCGAGACGTTGCGCACCACGGGACGCTTGCGGAAACTCTTGCCGAGGCCACGCGCGACCAGCCCCTGCTCGGCCAGAGTGCCGGGAACGGGGAAGCGTTCGCGAACGCCGCCCTCGATGACGCGAAGCTGCTCCTTCATCATTTCGCTCTGGCGCCCGATTGCGGCGATTTCGCGGCACCGGGTTTTGCGGCCGGCGCCGAGTCCGGCAGGATGAGGCCCTCCACCCGATGGCCGGGAGCGGAGACCAGCGTCGCCACCCCGGTCTTCATGTTGACCTGGGCGATGTGGCCGGCAAGCTCGTTCGGGCCGTGGGTGATGTGGACATTGCCGGTGAGCACCGCGATTCCGGTGGCCGGATGATAGACGCCGTGATCGCCGGTCGCGACATCGGTCTGCGTCGTCACGACGACATGCCCCTCCGCCACCACCTTGCGCAGCTGGCTCGCTTCCGCCGTGGAGCCCGCCGGTGGCGTGCCGCCGGCTTTCGGCGCGGCGGGGGCGGCGGTGAAATAGCCGGTCAGCCGGTCGGCGGTGACGGACCGGCCGTCCTTGCCGACCACTTTCGCATGGCCGATCGCGACCGCCTTGCGGGCCTCGGACCAGTATTGCAGCGCCCTGGTGGCGGTGACCGTCTCGGTCGGGGTGATCAGCCGCAGGTTGCCGCCGGTCAGCACGAGTTCGTGGCGGGCCATGTGATAGACCGCGAGATCGCCGAAGGCCTGCTCGGTCGCGGTGAAGATGTGGACATGGCCCACCGCGTCGAGCTGGGTGATCTGCGACGCGCCGGAATCGAGGCCGCCGAGGCCTCCGGCCGAAGCGTCCGGTTTCGCCGCCGGCGTCGGCTTTGCCGCGCCGCTGGCCGGCTTCGGGCTGTAATGGGCGACGAGTTCGTCCGCCGTCACCGTGACCTTGCCGCGCACCGCCCTGGCATTGCCCTTCGCGGTCACGATCCGGGTCTTCTGGTTCCAGGAAATGCCGTTCTGCGCCGTGATGTCGATCGGCGCCGGCTGGCCGCCGGCGGTGCCGAAACCGAGCGACTGCGCGCTGGCGCCGGCGGGAAGGACGGCCACGAGCAGGAGCGCCGTGAGCGGCGCCGCCAGCGGCCTCATGAACCGCCTCCGGCACCCGTGGCGGTCGATGACGGATCCGCCTGGTCGAGCACGAGATGCGAAGGCCCGGTGAAAGTAATGATCTGGCCGCGATTGCGCGCGGTGAAGCCCTGCGCCGAGGTCAGCGTTCCGAACGGGCCGAAGGCGCTGACCGGGTCGTGCCCGTCGGCGGTGCCGGCCTGGATGTCGATCGTTGCCTGGCGCGTGCGCATGGTGGTGCCGTCGGCGCGGTAGAGCGTCACCTTGCCGGCCAGATCGAGACGCTGGGTCTTCTGGTGATAGACGCCGTTGCGGGCATCGAGCATGAACCAGGCGCCGCCTTTCGTCGTGATGTCGCCTTTCGGCCCGGTCAGGCTCAGCCGGTCGCCGCCGGTCTGCACGGCGTGGCGCGCGGTGATGGTGAATTTCTCGCCGCGCGCGTCCACGCCGCGATATTCCGCCGTGCTCATCCGCGAGAGGGCGGCGCCCGAGGCTTGCGGCAATTCGCGATAGGTGACCCGGCCGAAGCTCGCGCCGCTGCGCAGGTCGGGGAAGATCACGATGGCGAAGAGCAGCACGGCCGCGATCGCCGGGAGAACGATCTTGGCGATGCCGACGATGCGCCGCTGCCGGCCGAGGGCGGCGCGCTGGCGGTCGCGCGCGTGGGCCAGGGCGGCGAACAGCCCGTCGGCCTGCGAGAACAGCGTGCCGTGCCGCTGCGGCTTGCCGGGCTGGTCGGGGGTGCGCGCGGTGTTCATGCGACACCCGCCCGCAGCAGGTCGTGCATGTGGACGATGCCGAGCACCCGCCGCGACTCGTCCACCACGAACAGCGACATCACCCGCGGGGTCAGCGCCGTCATGTCGTGCAGCGCCTCCTCGGCCAGGCGTTCGGGCCCGATCACGCGCGGGCTGGTGGTCATGATGCGGCCGACCTCCCGCGTCAGCAGATCCGGCGCCATGGCCCGGCGGAGGTCGCCGTCGGTCACCACGCCGAGCAGGCGGCGTTCGCCGTCGATGATGCCGAGACATCCGAAATGCTTTGCGGTGATCAGCAGGATCGCCTGATCCATGCGCGTGTCCGGCCCGGCGAGCGGCACGGCCTCGCCTTCATGCATCAGGTCGCGCACGCGCCGGAGCCGGGCGCCGAGCTTGCCGCCGGGGTGGAACAGGCCGAAATCGGCGGCGGTGAAGCCGCGCCGGGCGAGCAGGGCAACGGCGATGGCGTCGCCGAGCGCCATCTGCATCGTCGTGCTGGTGGTCGGCGCCATGCCGATCGGCCCGGCCTCGGGGGCGGCGGGGAGCAGCAGCACGAGGTCGGCGGCGCGGGCCAGGGTGCTCTCGGCGCGGCTGGTGATCGCGACCAGCGGCAGGGCGAAGCGGCGGACATGGGAGACGATGGCGGCGAGTTCGGCGGCCTCGCCGGAGTTCGACAGGGCGATCACCGCGTCGCCCGGCACGATCATGCCGAGATCGCCGTGGCTCGCCTCGGCCGGGTGGACGAACAGCGCCGGCGTGCCGGTGGAGGCGAGGGTGGCGGCGATCTTGCGCGCCACATGGCCGGACTTGCCCATGCCGGTGACGACGACGCGGCCGGCGATGTCCGCCAGCGTCGTCACCGCCGCGGTGAAGCCCTCGCCCAGCGTTGCGGCCAGGGCGTTGAGCGCGGCCGCCTCGGTCGCGAGCACGTCGCGCGCGATGGCGAGATCGTCGGTGGCGGCCGTCGGGGACTGATCGCGGCGTGGAGGGGCAACAGGCATGGTCTGTCCGCTCGTCATGGCCTTGTATGTGACGATGCGCCGCGCCGGGTCAACAGAATGACGCGCGGGGCGGGGCCGCCGTCAGCGATGGCTGAAAATGTCGGGGTCCTCGAAACCGAGCAGATCGAGCTTCGCGCGCGCCGGCAGGAACCGGTAGCACGCAT
>Ga0315298_1005206_pt1 | contig 18719 bp, 19 predicted proteins | sample WHS_1_MG_FD_203077 | JGI IMG/M metagenome (GOLD analysis project Ga0315298, IMG submission 203077) | Extremophilic microbial mat communities from Washburn Hot Springs, YNP, Wyoming, USA - WHS_1_MG | ecosystem: Environmental > Aquatic > Thermal springs > Hot (42-90C) | place: USA: Wyoming...
TTTATATGGATGTTTGTGCCTTAAGTAGACCCTTCGACGATCAGCGCTATCCCAGGATAAGGCTTGAAACAGAGGCGGTGAATTTGATATTATTAAAAATAAGGGAGCAAAAGCTGAAATTATTATTCTCTCCAGTTCATTTGATCGAGATCGAGGGTATTTCTGATTTCTTTGAGAGAATAGAATTACAATCAACTTTGAAAGAATTCGGGACGCCCATAAAGGGGGATATGTCAAAAATACGGTCAAGGGCGGAGGAACTATTTCTTTTAGGCTTTGGGGTTGCCGATGCTGCTCATGTTGCTTTTGCCGAGTGGGGCAGAGCAGATTTCATCAGTTGTGATAGCCGGCTTTTGAAAAAATGCCAGGGATTGACGATAAAAGTATGGTGCGGTAATCCTGTTGCCTTTTGCGAAAAGGAAGGGTTAAGATGAAAGCAAATAAATATTTGGATGAAGAGTTGGTAATAAAAAAAGGTGTAGATGTATTGATTAAAGAGCTTGGACCTGTGGAAGCAATTCGTTTTATTAATATACCCAAAAAGAGAAGGATGGAAAGTGTGCGAAGGCACCGCCAATGGCAGAAACTCTTGGATAAAGATCGTTTCTTTAATGAGGTCTTTGGGAAATAGTTATTCGTATCATTCACCCTCCTGATCTTAAAATCTAAAACAAATCTATTCAAAATGTCTTTTTTCCAGGATAAACGCATCTTAGTTACGGGTGGAGCTGGATTTTTAGGCTCTTTTGTGGTGGCAAAGCTCAAAGAGCGTGGCTGCAAAAATATCTTTGTGCCCAGAAGCAAAGACTATGATTTAGTTCAAATGGAGGCGGTCAAAAGGGTTTATCAGGATGCTAAACCTGATCTCGTTATTCATCTTGCCGCTAAGGTGGGAGGTATCGGAGCGAATCGAGCAAATCCCGGCAAATTTTTCTATGATAACCTGATGATGGGTGTTCAGATGATGGAGGTTGGAAGACAGGTGGGCATAGAAAAATTTGTGGCTATCGGTACTATCTGTGCTTATCCTAAGTTTACTCCGGTTCCTTTTAAAGAAGAGAATCTCTGGGATGGGTATCCAGAAGAGACAAACGCCCCGTATGGACTTGCTAAAAAGATGCTTCTCGTTCAGGCTCAGGCATACCGTCAGCAATATGGTTTTAATGCTATTTATCTTTTACCTGTAAATCTTTACGGCCCTGGAGATAACTTCGATCCTGAATCTTCTCATGTCATCCCTGCATTAATTAAAAAGATTGTCGATGCCATGGGCGGCAAAGAAATCGCTTATCACAGGTTCAAACAAATAAACAAACTAGACACACCATATGAACGAAATCACCCAGACCAACGAAACAAACAAGATAAACCAGACCAATGGAATCAACGAAATAAACCAGATCACCCAGATCAACGAAACCAACGAAATCAACCAGACCAACGAAATAAACCAAACCAACCAGATAAACAAGACAGACGAGATGAACCAGACAGACGAGATGGACCAGACAACCCCATCATCGTTTGGGGCACGGGCAAAGCCACCCGCGAATTCCTTTATGTTGAAGATTGCGCTGAGGCTATTGTTTTAGCAACAGAAAAATATAATAAGCCTGACCCTGTAAATATCGGTGCGGGATTTGAAATTTCAATTAAAAATTTAGTTGAATTAATTACTAAAATTACAGGTTTTAAAGGTAAAATTCTCTGGGACAATACAAAACCCGACGGTCAGCCTCGCCGCATGTTAGATATATCGAGAGCAGAGAAAGAATTTGGCTTCAAAGCAAAAACAAACTTTGAAGAAGGACTAAAGAAGACGATTGATTGGTATCTTTCTAGCACACAAACCAGAGAAACGAGAGAAACTAAATAAACCAGAAAGACCAGATAAACCAGATCAACGAGATAGACCAAACAAACCAGAGAAACAAGATAAACTAAAATGCCCGACGGCCAACGAAGAAGAATGCTTGATACTAATAAGGCTGAGAGAGAATTCGGGTTTAGAGCAAAAACTTCCTTAGAGGATGGTCTAAAAAAAACTATTGAGTGGTATCTTAAAAGCCAGATAAACCAGAAAGACCAAAAAAAACCAAAAAGACTAAAAAGCTGAGAAAGAATTTGGGTTTAAAGCAAAAGTAGGATTCGAAGAAGGTTTGAAAAGGACCATAGAATGGTATCTTATAACGAAATAAACGAGATAAACAGAATCAACGAAGTACACGAAATGGACGGAAAAGACGAAACTAACAAGATAGACCAAACAAACCAGAGAAACAAGATAAACTAAAATGCCCGATTGTTTTTGTTCTGAATGAGGAGTCATAAAAAATCCTCCATGGCTAGAAATAAACGAAATGAACGCATACTGATTTTTCGATATGGTCAACTGGGCGATACTCTTGTGGCTTTGCCTGCCATAAGGGCCGTCCGAAACTGTTTTCCAGAAGCGGAATTGACCCTTCTTTGTGACAGGCACGAGAACTCCGGTTTCATTACCGCAGAGCAAGTCTTGCCCCCGGGCTTGGTAGATAAGGTTATCACATACGAGGCTAGAGCCTCCGGAATAGAACTCCGCAGTGCCTTATCCCTGCTGAAACGTTTGAGGGGGGAGAGGTTTGATACATTGGTTTATCTCGCACCTAGGCTGAGAAGCAAAACCGCTATCTTGCGGGACCTGATATTTTTTCATATTGCCGGGGTTAAACGTGTCTTCGGTCACCGTGGATTCGGGCAACTTCCCCGCCGATCGATGGGCAGTGGGCCTTTGCCAAGCGTCCAGCATGAAGCTGATCACCTCTTGGAGAGGCTCAGAGTGGATGGAATCACAGGCGGCTTCTCCGGAAACGCCATGGACCTGAAATTAACAGAGACGGAACACCACGAAGCCTTGCAGTGGCTGAGGTCTCACGGAGAATCTGGCGGAACGGCCTGGTTGGTCGCGTTCGGTCCAGGGAGCAAATGGCCCTCCAAGCGGTGGCCAGAGGAACGCTTCCTCGAACTCGGGAAACGTCTCCTGGAAGAATACGGATTCACGCCCATCGTCGTGGGAGGCCCTGAGGACCGCTTGGTCGGCGAAAGACTGACCGCGGCCTGGCCAGGAGGCTTGAATGCCGCTGGCGAGCTTTCGGTGCGCGGCTCCGCGGCCCTGCTCGCACGTTGCCGGATGTATGTGGGCAACGATAACGGAGTCATGCACCTGGCAGCCGCTGTCGGCACCCCTTGCGTGGCCATTTTCGCGGCACAGGACTGGCCAGGCCGATGGTATCCTTACGGCAACGGTCATATCGTTCTTAGAAAGCATCCCTCATGCGAAGGATGTAAATTGTTCGAGTGTATCAAGTATTCCATGCGGTGCTTATTCGAGATAGGTGTGGACGAGGTATTGGTGGCCTGTAGAGATATCCTTAATACAAAAGGGCAACCCAAAGTACCAAGATCTGCTACCGATTGATAATGACTGGAGAATTGAGCTAATGGTTATGGCTGCACTTTGCTTGCCAGCAACCGCTGAACCATCGCAGAAGTTTCTGGAGTTGCCGTCTGCCTGATGGACTCTGTGAACGTGTGGGGCTAGTCGGGGGCCGACTTAGATTCTAGTTAAATTTACTTTTTAATCGCGTCGATATGTGATTAAAAGAAGGATAGGTTAACTGGAGGTAGGTTTGTACATCTCCATATTTCGGTCTTGGCCAAAGTCTTTGACAAAGGCTAAAATCTCTCGCCTCGGCTGGGAGGGCTTCTGGGTATCGCTGGGCCAGGCCATGGCGGTGATGGGGGCGGTCGTCGGTGTGAGACTACTGACCGAATTCCTCGACCCAATAGCGTACGGCGAGCTGGCGCTGGGCATGACCGTGGCAACGTTGGTCCAGCAGATCGCGTTTGGACCGCTAGGACAGGGAGCGATGCGCTGGTACGCTCACGCAAAAGGAACCGAGAGCCTAGGGGCCTATCTTCGGGCGCTGCTGCATCTTGTGGTTGTGTCGACGGGTCTTATTCTAGGGGCGAGCCTCATCACAAGTCTGGCCCTTGCAACGACGGGGCGCACTCAATGGCTAAGGATTGGCCTTGGTGCCACGGGCTTCGCCGTGGTATCAGGGGGAAACGCGATTCTGGATAGCATCCAGGCCGCCGCCCGCAAACGGACCGTCGTCGCTTGGCATCAGAGTTTTTCGACGTGGAGTCGCTTCCTCTTGGCAGTAGTCGTCATACTGGTGCTCGGATCCACGAGCACCGCGGCCATGTGGGGCTACACGTTGGCCTCGCTTATGGTGCTGGGATCACAGTTATGGTTCCTTTGTCGGACAACGGCATTCCGGGAGAAATCAAAAGGCATGGCCTCGGCCGACATTGAGCGCTGGCAGAGACAACTGTGGCAGTATTCCTGGCCGTTTGCAACGTGGGGCATTTTTTCCTGGGCTCAGCAGGCCTCGGACCGCTGGGCCTTGCAAGCCTTCGCCTCGACCCGGGATGTGGGCTATTACGCCGTCCTGTTTCAGATTGGCTATTATCCGGTCATGCTGCTGTCCGGCATCCTCGTCCAGTGGATGGGCCCTATTCTCTTTGAGTGTGCGGGAGATGGGTCGGATCCTGATCGGATGGCAAGGGCTGGATCGATGAATCGTTTCCTCTTGGTTCTTACTGCTGGAATAACCCTGTTTGCCTTGTCAATCGCGTGGGGATTGCATAACCAGATTTTCCGCTTGCTGGCTGCTGCGGAGTATGGCGAGATGAGCCCGTACCTCCCTTGGATGGTTCTGGGCGGCGGCATCTTTGCCCTTGGCCAGACAATGTCATTGCAGTTAATGGCAGAAGCGGATAGTCGGTCGTTAATGGTTCCAAAATTGGTTACAGGTTTATGCGGGATCGGGACTAACGTGATTGGTGCGGCGCTGTACGGGATTGCGGGAGTGGTCGGAGCGAATGTGATCACTGCTCTCATATACCTTCTCTTGATGTCGGTCTTGGTCAATGGGCGGATGAGAGCCCTGGGACAGAGGTTCCCAAAGCATGAGGCAGGCCGCAAAAACGCTACTTTGTAGGATAGGGCTCTGGTATCCGCTTGTGCACCTGCGTCAGTTTGGTACCGTTTCACGGTGGATTCTGTCCGGATGTCCTTCGCCCCCACCTCATATCGTCAAGTTGCGCGTGGTCTGGCAATACTGCAAAAGGTTCGGCCTGCCCATCTTTGTGGAAACAGGGACCCATGTGGGCGAAACCACGGAATGGATGGCGGGCAAGGGGATGGATGTTATCAGCATCGAGCTTTCCGATCGCCTGTACCAAATGGCCAGGGCACGGCTTCAACGCTATCGCAATGTTACGTTGATTCAGGGCGATAGCGCCATGGTGCTTCCGGACGTGCTGGCGCGGCTCAGTGAGCCAGCCTGTTTTTGGCTTGATGCCCACTTCAGCGGCGAGGGGACGGCGAAAGGTATAGCTGATACGCCGATTTTTAAAGAATTTGAGGCCATCCTGAAGCATCCGGTCCAAGGTCACGTGATTCTGATCGACGACGCGCGCTGCTTTAGGGGCAAGGATGGCTACCCTTTTTTGGATGAGCTATTGGCGGCGGTGCGGCAGACTGGCGCCTATGAGGCCGAAGTCTCGACGGACATCATCCGGATCACCCCGAGAGGATTGCCGTGCCAGTCGAAGGGCTGATGAGACGCGCACACTGGCTGTTGTACCAAATAGGCGTGGATCCTGTTAAAGCTGCCCGTGCCCTTTGGACAGCACCGCGATTTGTCAGGAACTGGTTCCAATTCCGGTCCCAGTATAGTGGAGAGATGCGGTTGCTCCCATGCCTGCATGACTGGTGGGGGGAAGCGGGGGAAATCCGGCACGAGTATTTCTGGCAGGATCTTTTTGGTGGCACAAAGGATTTTCCACGCCAATCCAAGGAAACACGTTGACGTGGGCTCACGGATCGATGGCTTCGTCGCCCATGTGGCAGCCTTTCGGGAGATAGAGGTCTTCGACATCCGCCCGTTGACACATAAAATACCTGGCGTGGTCTTTCGCCGCGTGGATATCCTGGATCTGCCAGAGGCTCTAGAGAATTATTGCGACTCGCTGTCTAGCCTTCACGCTTTGGAACACGTTGGTTTGGGCAGATATGGGGACCCGATAGATGCCGAGGGAACGTAGAAGGCATTTGCTAATCTAGCGAGGATGCTCGAAGACGGAGGTTTATTATACCTCTCGGTTCCATGTGGAAGAGAACGAGTCGAGTTTAACGCGCATCGGATTTTCTCCTTAGAAACGGTGACAAGGTTGGCATCCGGGTGCTTTCTCAAAATGGTGTCTATCTCCGTTATTGGTAAGGAAGGAACAATTATCCAGGTGGAGGATTCGGAAGAAATTGTCCATTTTTTGGATAATAGTGAGGATTATCACCTTCTTGTTTTTGTTTTTAGAAAAGTATCGCGGTAAACGACCCGCAATTTCAGTGCATTTTTTCGGAAATTGGGGCGATCTTTCGATAAGACGGGTTGACGGCTAAATCGACCGGAAAATTATGAGCCTTATCTTAAGAAAGGCTGCAGCAGATCTCGCGAAGTCCTAAAGAAATGCCAACTTGAGGTTGGATTCGGTTGGTTTCATTGTTTCCAATCAGATAATGCGCTAGCAAGCACGGATTCCCGCGCATTTATCCTGCGGTGCCCAAAGAAATGAATGCCGTGCCTGTTGGATCGTGCTGTTCATACTCGGGCCTTCCTTTTCCGCGGGGACAAGCGGCTTTTCGCCATTGATGTTGAGTAGCAAGCAGGTGATGAAAAGGCATCTCAGGATGACAGATCTCGGTTTCGTGTGGCGCCGGCGCCTGAAGGGGCTGCTTTGGGTTGCTCGTCTTTGGGCCCCCCTGCGAGCCTGGCAGCAGGAAAGGCGTATTCGAAGTGAGCAGTCGTATTACGAACGGCTGGCTCGACGAGAGGGAGTCGTGGCACTGGACCAAGAAAAGGTAAGGGCGGCCTTGCGTGAGCGCCTTTCCCGTAGAGGTATCGCGCCTGTGCCAAGACCATCGGGCGGGCTTCGGATAATCTACGCCTCCGAGATGAGCAACTGGGAGGGGCACCAGATCCCTCCAGCCTTGGCAGCCTTCGGGCAGGTCACTGTTTATGCTTTGCCGGAGCGCGGATTCCACCCCAAGGAGGCCAACTGGCCTTCCCGGCGTCAGGAACTGGACGCCGACCTGCTGGCCTTCATTCGAGAGGAGCATGCCCGGCAACGGGTGGATGTCTTTGTTTCCTACCTGAGCGGCGGCCACGTCGCGCCCGAGACAATCAGGGCTATCGCCGAGCTGGGGATCGTCACCTGCGCTTTTCACTGGGACGACAGGCTCAGCTTCAGAGGGCAAATTGTGGCCGGGCGTTGGACAGGTCCGGCGGACCTTGCGTCCGCCTACGACCTGAACATGACCAACTCGCACGATTCACTCATCAAATACTTCGTGGAAGGGGGACTGGCCATCTTCTGGCCTCCAGGGGCCAACCCAGACCATTTCCGACCTTTGGACCGCCCGTTCGAGCATGACGTCTCGTTCGTTGGGGCCTGTTATGGTCGCCGAGCGGCCTACATCGAATACTTGCGAAGGCGCGGGGTCAGGGTCGAGGCCTTCGGGCCCGGTTGGCCCAATGGCTCTATTTCCGAGACAGAGATGGTCGAGGTTTACGCCCGATCGCGGATCAATTTAGGGTTTTCGGGAATCGGGTATTCGATGAAGGAGACTTGCTTGAAAGGCCGCGATTTTGAAGTCCCGATGTCAGGCGCGCTGTACCTCACGACCGACCAGCCTGACCTGTACAGGGTCTACGATGTTGGCCGGGAGGTGGTGACATACCGAGGGAAAGAAGAGTGTCTCCAGAAGGTCCGATATCTGTTGTCACACCCCGAGGAGTGCGAACAAATTCGCAGGGCGGCCCGCAAAAGATGCCTGCAGAGTCACACGTGGCAGGGCAGGTTTGCCCGTCTCTTCCAGACGCTGGGCCTCGTTGACGGCCAAGATGGGTGTATGATGAAAAACCAGTAAAGGGATGGAAGGATGCGAATGTTTTGGCCCTGCGATGTTACTTCCGGAGCGACGATTGGATAAGGCATACCGAAAAATGATTTACGAGAATTACGCCACGCGCTTCCAGGACGCCCAGGATGCCTTCGACCCGGTTGCGGCTGCCCGATGGGGGAAAGCCTACCGGTGGTATTTGCGGGGCTGGCTCCCCCCGCGAAAAGAGGACGCGATAGCCGAGCTTGGTTGCGGGTCGGGACGGCTGCTCTACTTCCTCCGCCAGATGGGTTACACGAATCTCCACGGCGTGGATATAAGCCCGGAACAGGTGGCGCTAGCCCGTCAAGTGGTTCCGAGCATGGAAGAGACCGACGTGCTCGAGTGGCTCGATGGCCGAGATGACGAGTTCAATCTTGTCATTGCCCTGGACCTGGTCGAGCACTTGACACGCGAGGAAGCCCTACGGTTTCTCGACCTTTGTTTGGGGGCGCTCAGGCCTGGTGGGCGGCTGGTACTTCAGACGCCCAATGCCGACAGCCCGTTCGGCCTGCAGCATCGCTACAACGACATCACCCACGAGTGGGCCTACAACGTGAACCAACTTGAGCGCTTATTGGGCCGGGCCGGGTTCAGAGCCATAGAGGCCCGGGAGCAGGGCCCCGTTCCGTGGGGATACAGTCTCGCTTCCACCGTGCGCTGGCTCGCATGGCGCTGTATTCGAACCGGGATGAAGCTATGGAATCTCGCTGAGACTGGCGGCCCGGGCAGCGGGATATTCACGCGGGTGTTCTTGATATCCGGGGTGAAGTAGTTGCCGCAGAAGCTGCGCATTCTTTATGTTGGACCACTGTGGGAAGGGGGAACTTGCCTTCAAAGGATGAAAGCACTTGTAGACCTTGGTCACCACGTGGAAGGCGTGGATACGGAGCCCCCTCACGTCCGAAACCTTCAGCGGCGTTTTTTCTATCGATTGAGTGGTAAACTGTTCCGTTTGGGCTTGAACGCTTTCGGGCCGAAGGACCTAGCCCGCGCAAACGAGGCGATCATCAAAAAGACTAAAAATGAGAGGTGGGACGTTCTATGGATCGACAAGGGCCTCACCATAGACGCGAAGACGCTCTCGGAGGCAAAGGCGCGGAATCCGGCTTGCCGCATAGTGGGATACTCACCGGACGATATGTTCGCCAGACACAACCAGTCCCGGCAGTTTCTCGAACACATTTCTTTTTACGATATCTTTTTCACAACAAAATCGTATAATGTTCCTGAACTCCGTTCGCTGGGTTGCCAGCGGGTGGAGTTCGTTGGGAATGCCTTCGATCCAAGAATTCATAGACCTAGAAATGTCTCGAGCTCGGAACGATCCAGACTCGGCGGGCCTGTGGGCTTCATAGGGGACTATGAAAGGAACCGTGCCAGCTCCATGTACCATTTGTCGAAAAAAGGCATTCAGGTGCGGGTCTGGGGCCCGAATTGGCAAAAGTGTCGGCTGGAATCGCAAAACCTAAGAGTAGAGCTGCAGAGTCTGTGGGGCGAGGATTACGCCAAGGCGATATGCTCGTTTGACATAAATCTCTGCTTCCTACGCAAAGCCAATAGGGATCTGCAGACCACCCGAAGCGTCGAGATACCGGCCTGCGGGGGGTTTATGCTGGCGGAACGTACTCAAGAGCACCTAGAGCTCTTCCAAGAGGGGAAGGAGGCTGATTTTTTTGACTGCGACGAAGAGCTAGTGGACAAGGTTCGGTATTATCTCTCCCATGAAGAAGAACGCAAACGAATCGCGGCCGCCGGAAGGGAGCGTTGCCTGACAAGCGGCTACAGCAATCAGGATCGCCTGCGGAAAATGTTTGATTTGGTAATGGAATAAGGGAAATGAGAAGGGCAACGACATTTCAAAGCGGATTGCGGGCGGCTTCTGCATCAAATTCCATGACCATTGGAATCCCAATCAGTCTTTGGGGGTTCTCTCTCATTATTGCAGCATGCTGGGTTGTGCCTGACGATCTTGTCGTTCTTCGAACATGGCTTGCCGGCCTTGGAGCCATCACACTGATTTGGGGATGGATCTGGCTGAGCAACCGAGGGACTATCCCCTTGCGCTCGGACGTGCTGGTCTGTCTTGGTTTCACCCTGAGCCAGCTTCTTCCCCCCTTGTACCTTTCCTTCCGCATTGGGACCGGAGCGCAGATTGATAAACACGAAGTAGCAGATATGTACCCCCTTGTTGCGCTTGCTACAGCCATTGGCGCGCTTGCTTTGCTGATAGGATACAATTTCCGGTGGTCGAAACCATTGGACAGGACTCTTACTTTTAATGCTGCATCAACTACGGAAACACGGAACCGCTGGGTCTTTGCGTTTATCCTGGCGTTGTTACTGTCAGGTACCTGGATTGCCAGAGTTCTTACCCTAAAAAAGGGCGTGTATTACTGGATACATGTGGACTACGATTTCATGTTTAGCAGATACTATTCCGTACTGAAGACCTTTTCAGGTTTTGGCCTAATAGTTGTGGCCCTTCTATGGGTGTTGGATCAGGAAGACAGAAAATGGAGACCTTTAGCTTGGTTGGCTACTGCAACTGAGTTTGCCTGGATATTGCCCAGCGGCGCGCGTCTTGAGATAGTAAAAGTGATATTTCTGGTGTTTTTGATTAGCTGGCAGCGACGGAGGCGATTGCCCATTATAGTATTGGTTGTTGTCGCTGCACCGCTGGTTTTCATGATGCCTACTATGGGCATTTACCGCTACACAATAGGCCCTGTAACGGACACCTCGACAATCAATGTCGACGCCTCACTGGAGGCTTATAGATTAGCTAGTGAAAGGGTAAACAGAGAGAGCGAGGGATCGCTCGTTGGTTTGTCTGACAATTTCCTGGACAGACTGAATGACGGACAATTTCTTGGATTTTTGTTGAAAAACTTTCGGTCGATTTATGAATGGGAGTACGGCAGGACTTATTTTGAGCGAATTCCTTATTTATTTTTGCCCTACTTTGTTTATACCGCAAGACCAATCATGCAAGTACCAATAAATCAATGGTATAGCGTTATGGCTGGAGGAAGTGCCCCCACGACCTTTCTTGGGGAGGCGTATATAAATTTCGGTTATTTTGGGGTAACGTTCGTTTCGCTTTTTATGGGTGTGTTGTTGGGATATTATGATAGATTATTTTTTGCCAAAAGAGGCAATCCGATCGTGTTGGCAATATTCCTCGCTAATAGTGTAGTAATGCCATATATGGTGACACAGTCACTTGCTAGCTGGATGGGAATGATGCGCAACGCTTTGCTGTTGCTGGTTGCTGCTGTTTTATTTGAGAAACTTGAAGTGAAAGGCGTTACCCAAAAACAAGTGCAACCAGGAAGAGCTTTTAAAAGATTATAGTAAGTAAAATTATCGGGAAGGGCAAAGGAAGACCGGGGCGGCAATGTTTTGCAAAGGGATTCGGATGCGTCGAGGGGCCGGCTCTCTTTCTCTTAAAAAATATTGGCTTGACGTATAAGTAAGGTGCAGAAGAGGTCGAACAAAGTCTAGCTAAAAACGTTAGATGATTTGAAATGTCTTTCTTTGTTTTGGGCAGAGATTCTATTATGGATGTGTTATAGTGCGATAACAGAATGACATGCTGAGTCAAACACATCCTTGATGACACTGGTGCGCATTTGGAGTCAGAATGATTCTTCATATCGTTCCCGCTTTCGGCATTGAAGCCACAGAGCCCTGTTGCGGGGGAGTGGCGCCTCGGCTTTGTGAAGCGCTAATAGCGGCTGGGGTCAATACCACGCTTGCAGTCCTCGATTGGAATCCAAGCATCGAGTTGCCTACTTATGTAAGGCGCTTCCCTTTGGCGGTGGGCCTGCGGCGGCTTGGGCACTCGCCGGCGATGGCACGCTGGCTGATGGAGCAGACCCATAGTGGCCGAGTGGATCTGATCCACAGCCATGGCTTGTGGATGATGCCAAATGTCTATCCTGCATGGTTACGGCGAGATTCAAGTTGTCGCTTATTGGTGTCACCTCACGGAACCGTTTCTGACTGGGCGTTGAATCACCACTGGTTGCGAAAGCGTCTATTTTGGCATTTGGCGCAAGCACAGACGCTACGCCGTGGCGACGCATTTCACGCAGCGACCGACAGAGAATACGAGGAGTTACGCCGATTGGGTTTTCACCAGCCGATTGCAGTAGTGCCCAATGGTGTTGAGATTCCTCCGTTCGTGAAAAGCCGCAGATGGCCAGTTAGGAGACTACTCTATTTCGGCCGCATACATAAAATAAAGGGAATAGACATACTCGTTCGCGCCTGGCATTCGGTGCAAAAGAGATTTCCCAATTGGGAACTTGTGATTGCTGGACCGGATGATGGTGGTTACCTAAAGAGATATCAGAAACTTGTGTGTAAGCTAAAAGTTGAGCGAGTAAACTTCCTCGGACCAAAGTACGGGGAAGCAAAGCTCGAGCTCTATCATTCCGCCAGTTTGTATGTGCTCCCTAGCCATTCGGAGAATTTCGGTAACACAGTAGCCGAAGCCCTAGCTGCGGGTATACCGGCCATAGTTACAAAGGGTGCTCCATGGAGCGGACTAATCGAACACGATGCTGGATGGTGGATCGATGTTGGATTGGATCCGCTCATTGACTGCCTTGAGAAAGCCCTTTCTCTTCCTGAAGAGCGGCTTCAGGAAATGGGCTTGAACGGCCGTACTTGGATGGCTGAAGAATTTTCATGGATTGCAATTACACGCCAGATGATCGAATTTTACAGCTGGCTTTGTGGAAGAGGTGAGCGGCCTTCTTTCGTGAGGTTAGATTGAAATAACAATTTTATTCAAAAATAAAAGAGGTGTAGATTATAAAATAGAATTGAAAACGCATGTAGTTTTTTAAATATTATAGAAATTTTCAATGAGACCTTTAGTTTTTCTTGAAAAAATGAATGAGGATTCAAAGCTATTAGCTTTTCAATTTAATCGTGCGTTTCAGTCGCTATCTATTGTTAACGATTTAAATAATTCCAATGCTATCTTTATAAAGCCTAACCTAACATATCCTATATATAAAAAAGGAGTAACAACTAGAAAAGAATTTATAGAAAGTCTTATTTCATCTCTTAAAGAAATTAATTCTGAAATAAGAATTTATATTGGTGAAGGAGAAGGTGGGTATAACAGTTTCTCAATAAATAAAGCATTTATGAATATGGGTTATTTTGAACTTGAAAAAAGGTTTTCAAAGGTTAAGATAGTTAACCTTTCAAAAATCCCCTCGAGAGAGATTGAAATTGCCACAATGCAAGGGTTTTATAAAATTTTATTACCCGAAATATTTTTTAACGAAATAGACTTTTCGATTAGCTGCCCCGTTCCGAAAGTTCACTGTATAACAAAAGTGAGTTTATCATATAAGAATCAATGGGGTTGTCTTCCGGACGTTATGCGGCTTAAAAATCATTATATGTTTGATCATATCATCTCGAAAATATCGGATCTATTGAAGTTTAAATATGCTTTTTTAGATGGCAAATATGGACTAAATGGTAATGGGCCAATAGTCGGTAATTGCGTTGAAGTAAACTGGTTTGTTGCATCTAATTCATTGGGAGCTTTTGATGTAATAGTTAGTGAAATGATGGGATTTGAATGGAGAAAGGTTGGTCATCTCAAAATGGCAGCCGAATATGGATTTATCCCAAGGAGAGAGGAAATAAAAGTTATTGGTGAAATAGAGACTCTAAAAAGAAAATATATTTTGAGAAGAAATATTTGGAATTATTTAGCATTGGTTGCATTTCATTCGAAAGAAATAACTCATCTATTTTATTTTTCACCTATTTCAAGACCTCTTCGTAAATTTATGTATAGTGTAAGAAAGGGGCCAATAGAGTTTAGGCAGCAAGCCTGATGCGGAGGAATGATCTATCAATCTGCAGGAGGGGGAGCCACTTATGATTATTCTTGGATTAAATGCCTTTCATGGAGATTCGTCGGCCTGTATTGTGATTGATGGAAGGCTAATCGCTGCAGTAGAGGAAGAGCGGTTCCGTAGAATTAAGCATTGGGCCGGTTTTCCAACAGAGGCAATTAAATATTGTTTGAAGGCAGGTGGGGTTAAGATTGAGGAGGTGGATCATATTGCAGTAAATCGAAACCCCACCGCTAATCTTTTTCGAAAAGCACTTTTCGCTTTTCAAAAACATCCTTCTCTGAATCTGGTCAAAGACCGACTCAGGAATGCCTCAAAGATTAAAGATATAAAGGCAATTTTGAGTTCTGAGTTTGGGGTGCGAAGTGAAAAAATAAAAGCAGAGATCCATCATGTAGAACACCACGTTGCCCACCTCGGAAGTGCTTTCTTGGTTTCTCCTTTTGATAAAGCGGCAATCGTATCGGTGGATGGGTTTGGAGATTTCGTTGGTACTATGTGGGGATATGGGGAAGGAAATAAGCTGACGGTCAAAGACAGGATTTTCTTCCCCCACTCCTTAGGGCTGTTTTATTTGTCACTCACTCAATTTCTGGGTTTTCCTAAATACGGAGATGAATATAAAGTAATGGGATTGTCTTCTTATGGAGAACCTGTCTATCTGGAAAAAATGAGGGAGGTGGTTCGTGTAGATAGTAATGGTAAATTTAGACTGAACCTCGATTATTTTATCCATCATAGCGAAGGTGTAACCATGACCTGGGAGGGCGGGGAGCCTCAAATGGGGCCAGTCTACTCCGGGGAAATGGAGAAGGCTTTAGGGCCGGCCCGTCAAAATAGAGATGAGCCAATCACCAAGCGACATGAAGATATTGCCGCCAGCATGCAAGCGATGTACGAAGAAGCTTTCTTCAATTTATTAAATTACGTATATGAGCAGACAAAGACTCCCGTTTTATGTCTGGCAGGTGGTTGTGCCATGAACAGCGTGGCGAATGGAAAGATTTTTGATAAAACTCCTTTTCAGGAAGTCTATATTCAGGCCGCTGCCGGGGATGCAGGCGGTGCTCTGGGTGCAGCCTATTATGTCTGGAATCAGGTTCTTGGAAACGAGCGTGACTTTATTATGAACACCGCCTACTGGGGGCCGGGATTTTTAGAGGCTGAGGTTAAGGACAGGATTGAAGCGAATAGAAAGGAATTGGAGAATATCGGCTGCAGCATAGAAAAAATAGATGACCAAAGAGAACTCTGTCGGAGAACAGCTAAAGAGATTGCGGATGGTAAGATTGTCGGCTGGTTTCAGGGAAGGATGGAGTGGGGACCAAGAGCATTGGGAAACCGGAGCATCGTTGTGGATCCGAGACGAGCCGAAATGAAAGATGTTTTAAATGCGAGGATCAAACGGCGCGAGCCTTTCCGGCCCTTTGCTCCGTCTATTTTGTTAGAAAAAACGGGTGAATATTTTGAAAAAGATTATCCCGATCCCTTTATGATCAAGGTTTATCCCATTCGACCCGAAAAAAGGTCTCTAATTCCAGCGGTAACTCATGTTGACGGCTCGGGAAGGCTTCAAACCGTTAAAAAAGAGGACAACCCCCTTTACTGGCAACTCATCAAAGAGTTTGAGAATATTACGGGTGTCCCAGTGGTTTTGAACACTTCCTTCAATGAAAATGAACCTATCGTATGCACACCTACCGAAGCTCTCGACTGCTTTTTAAGGACCAGAATGGATGTATTGGTTCTTGGAAACTTTTTCATTAAAAGAGAATCCGATGCTTAATCCCTCACGCACTGCTCTCTTTGTCATAGGTGTATGAAAATCTCTATCATCACAGCTGTACTTAATAGTAAAAATACACTTATCGAAGCAATAAAAAGCCTCTCGGATCAAACCTATCTTGACATTGAACACATAATCATTGATGGGGGGTCGACGGATGGGACGGTTGATCTGATTCGGGAATATGAGAAATCACACGGAAGCGAAAGGGAAATAAAATGGCTCTCCGAACCGGACCGGGGGATGTATGATGCCCTGAATAAAGGGATCGGACTGGCAACTGGAGAGGTTATCGGTTTGCTGCACAGTGACGATTTTTACGCCCATGACAGTGTTCTTACAAAAGTTGCGGAAGCTTTTGAAAAAGACGGAGTCGATTCCTGTTACGGCGATTTGGTTTATGTTGATTCGACCAATACCAACCGGACCATAAGGTTCTGGCGATCGGGTTCATTCAATGAGCGGAGTTTCTACTGGGGATGGATGCCTCCCCACCCAACATTTTTCGTAAACCGTGAGATTTATAATAAATATGGAGGATTTAATCTCGAGTTAGGATCAGCGGCGGATTATGAATTGATGCTTCGATTTCTTTTGAGATATGGAATTTCCACAGCCTACATCCCGGAAGTGTTGGTTAAGATGAGGGTGGGAGGGGCAAGCAATGCCTCTCTAAGAAATCGTATTCATGCCAATCTCATGGACCGCAGGGCCTGGCGTGTGAATGGTCTAAAACCCCACCCCTGGACTCTCTGGCTAAAACCCCTCCGCAAACTCCCTCAATTCCTCTTTCTGAATCATCCCCGTTGACCCAATTTTTGAGTCAACAGGTCTCACTGAACGTAAGATCGACCAAGTAGCCCATATCGAACCACCAGACCAGACAGACCGGAAAGACCAGAAGTAACCAATTAGACGAGATTGCCCCCCCAGACCTGAAAGACAAAGTGGGCACAGAGGTCAGATAGATCAGATAAACCAGACAGACCAAAAAGACCCAATAGACCCAATAGGGCAGAAAGACGATTTAAACTCAATCAACTTATCCCAAAACCTTTGACTCAGTTTTTGAGTCAATTTCAAGACCAAAGATGAAGAATCCTCCAGATTCGGATGAAACACTCGTTAAACTATTTGGTTCTGTAGCCAGGGTCAGGATTATTGAGCTACTCGTCTCTCATGCCGGAAGGTCTTTCTATCAGCGGGAAATCATGTATGAGACAGGGCTGTCTTTACATCCGACCCAGAGAGAGTTAGAGAATTTAATTGACCTTGGAATCATCAAAAGGCGAGAGACTAAGGATAGAGTTTATTATGAAATCGACCCACAGTCTCCCTTTTTTAAACCCCTCTGTCAAATCTGTGAATCTGCACAGAAAGGGAAAGGCGAGTCTTCGTGACTCAATTTGTGAGTCAGCAGACCCTTTAAGAATCAGACCAACCCAGCCACCGGGTTAGAGGAAATAGACCAAACAGACCCCAAAAGGGATAGACCAAACGGACCAGAGAAAAGAAGATGAATTTTAAACCTTTTACATTCGTCCTAACATTTGCCATCACTTTTATCCTTACGCCCTTGGTGAGACGAGTGGCGTTTCGTCTAAAGGTTCTTGACCATCCCAATACGAGAAAGATCCACCATAACCCCATCCCTCTTCTTGGGAGCATTGCTATCTATTTTGGTGTTTTGGTTGGGATGGTTTTTTCAGAATCCAACATATTTGTTCATCAAGAGGTTCTGATCATTCTTTGCGCAGGGACGATGCTTCTGGTGGTTGGAATTCTGGATGATGCCGGCGTTTTACACCCCCAGATCAAGCTGATGGTTGCCATGCCAGTAGCAGGACTTATCCTTATCTTTTTTGGTCTCCACCTTAAAATCTTTCCGATTCATCTTTTAAATTACTTCTTCACCCTTTTCTGGGTCGTGGGGATTACGGCGGCCTACAACCTTCTTGACGGTATGGATGGACTTTCAAGCGGAGTCTGTGTCATTGCTTCTTTCTTTTATTTTCTTACGGGTTTAATTGCCAATGATTCTTTTTTGGTATCTATTTCCCTTCCACTCATGGGCGCTTGCCTTGCGTTTCTCATCTATAATTTCCATCCAGCCAAGATCTTCCTTGGGGATAGTGGCGCAATCTTTTTAGGATTCATGCTGGCCACAATGGGATTGCGGGTAGCAAATAACGAAATTCTCCCTTTATTAACAAGATGGATGATTCCCATTCTCATCCTTTTAGTCCCTATTTTCGATACCAGTCTCATTACTGTTTCCAGAATAAGGAGGGGCTTAATCCCTTTCCTTCATCCTGGCAAAGACCATTCCCACCATCGCCTTTATAATTTAGGCTTTGGACAGAGAAAGACTGTGCTCTTAATCTACCTCTTCAGTATTGCCAGTGGCCTCATTTCCTTAGCCGTTTATCGCCTACCTATTTTGGGTGCTTACCTTCTTTTCTGCCTCCTCCTTTTTTCCTGTTTAGCCCTCATTTTTCTTTTTGAAAAACTTCCCTATGAACGCCAAGAATTGTTGGAAAGCGAAGCTAAAAGAAATCGTCCCTGAATATACCCCTTTTGAGATGAGTAAATAGAATCCCTCCTTTTTTAAACCGAATCACCCTCCTTAAATCCATTTCCTAAAAAGTTTCTACCCTGGAGCCAGGGCTAATTCCTTGGAGTTTCCCATCCTAAGGGTTGAGTGATCAGAAAATGGAGAGGAAGAGTGGAATTAAGGGATAAAAAAGGGAAGGGTTGAACAGGGGTGGTACGCACCAAATGAAGTTTAGAAACCATTCGGCCCCAAAATAGGATGAAGAGATAATCGTTTCTTTCAATATATGGAATAGCGAATTTGACCTTTAACATATAATCTGATATATTTTAAGAAATTCCTGAAGTTGGATAAAGACATCTTGCTCATTTTAAGGTCATTTTTCATACTGGGAAAGGACATTCCCAACCCGCTTACCCAAGAATAGGATGAGTGATG
>Ga0315298_1005210_pt1 | contig 18710 bp, 17 predicted proteins | sample WHS_1_MG_FD_203077 | JGI IMG/M metagenome (GOLD analysis project Ga0315298, IMG submission 203077) | Extremophilic microbial mat communities from Washburn Hot Springs, YNP, Wyoming, USA - WHS_1_MG | ecosystem: Environmental > Aquatic > Thermal springs > Hot (42-90C) | place: USA: Wyoming...
ACGCACTGCGACAACTCCATCTCATCAGCGCGTACCATGAACCGCTCAGCCCTCATCTGGCAATACCTCGCATACCAGGCGCCCCATCCCCGATTCGTCTCGTACGGCTTCCAGCACCTTGAGCTGGCAGCCTCGGGGCAGTAGGAGCTCGGCTTCCTTCCTGCCCAGGCTCAGGAATCCCTCGCCCAGGTAAGCCGCCTTCATGCCCGCCGGCACCCGGACCTCCATCAGTATACCACGTCCGTAGCCCCCGTTTGCCCACTTCCTGGCGAAGGCCCCGTCCAGGGTGGTCGAGCAGTATCCCTGCTCGGTGATGACCTTCCCTCGTGCGATCAAGTACTCCTCGAATACCGTCTCCCCCGGCTGCTCCGGAATCCCCCGGTAGACGACAATCGAGCGGCCAAGCGTCCCTTTGGCGATCGCCTTGTCCAAGTTGCGGATGCTCGTCTGATGAACTCGCATCCCCTCCTGGTCACGCCGCCGCAGCGCCCTGTTCAGCACCCGGTAACCGCTGCTTTGGTACAAGGTAATGGCGTCGTGCTCGGCTCGAGTCACCCCTCGGCGCCACTCCCTGAAGTGCTCCCTGGCCCAGGCCCGCGCCTCAGTCAGGCTTCCGAACTTGTAAAAGGCCGGCGGCTTCTGCTCGGGCTTCTCCGCTGCCTTGATCGCAGTCGTGCGGCGGATGGTCAGCGCCGCCATCGCCTGCCGGTACGTCGGGTACTGCCCCGCGATCACCAGCTCCGTCGCCCGGATCCGTAACTTCTCGATCCCCGGCCGCCGGAAGTCCTTGGCAAACACATCCTTCAGCAGCCCGTTCCTCGTGAGCCGCCGGGCCTCCGCCTCCTTCTTGAAGCCCCGCCGCGCCCACTCCATCAGTTGCCTGCCCTCCGGCGTGCTCCGCATCCGCCGGTAGTAGACCTTCGCGTCCGTCTCCCCCCAGGCCCACTCCGGCGCCACCTTGCCCGGCCCCATCACCTCCGGGATGTAGGGGTAGACGCTATGGACGCATTGGGGATGGGCAGGCCAGCGTGGGAGTTCAGGGTATCCCGGAACCCGGTTGCCGCCAATCGTGCCGACCGTCCCCTCCCAAGGCCGGCAGATGTAGCAGAGCGTGCCGACCCGGGCCACCTCATACAGCTCGATCCCGGCCGCCTCGTACTGGGCCAGGTTGCCCGCCTCGAAGCCCCGCGCCATGCCCGTGCGTGCGGCCATCTGCCCGTAGGCCTGCAGCGAGTGCACCGAGCCGTCCCGGTACACCACCCCGGCCGCCCGCTCGACGTCTTCCGCCAGCTCCTGCAGCACCCCCCCGGCCCGCAGTTGCTCGATGCTCCTGTCCCGGATCGCTCGCCCCAGGTCGGCCGAGCCCACCCCCAGCCCCAGCCCCCGGGCGATCTCTCCGCTCGCCACCCTCCGCAGGAAGTCCTCCGACTGCCGCAGGATCGAGCCCAGGAAGGCCGCCCGCTGCCCGGCCAGGTCCTTGGCGAGCTGCTGCAGCGGACCGCTGTTGAGCTGCCCCCAGACCGCCCCCTCGTCGGCCCGCACGTAGACCCCCTGGGCCTGCAGTGCCGCCAGCCGCTGGGCTGCCTCCTCCTGCCCGGCCTTGGCCGCCGCCCGGACGACCCGCCCCTCCAGCGCCTCAGCTTCGACTCCGAACTCGGCCAGCCGCTCCCGGACCTGCACCAGCAAACCGCTCGCCCGCCGCCAGGCGTATCCGCCCCGGGCCGCGCGGGCCAGCACTGTGCGCAGCTCCCCGTCGAGCTGCTGATAGAGCGCCTGCAGGGCTCGCTCTTCCTCCAGGTTGGGGCCGGGGGCTCCGGTGGGTACGGCCATGGCGCCTTATCCCTGCGGCGCCGCTTCCTCAGCCTCCATCCAGCATGGCGCCAGGAGATCATTGCGCTGGAGGGTGTCGAGCAGGGGCAGCGCCAGGGCTTTGACGCCCTCCAGCGCCCATCCCCAGGTGATATGCCTCGTCTACGGCATGCAGCAGCTCATGGCCCGCTCGACCGTGTAGGTCAGCGGCCCCACCTGCACCGTCTCCGGCAGTCGCACCACTTGCCTCCCATCCCTCTGTCCCTCCCCCAGACCGCAGACCCCAGACCCTCTGTGGCTCTGTGGTGAGGTGCCTACTCCTCGCCTTCCTCACCCGTCTGCGTGAACGGGTTCAGGCTCGCCCTGGTGGCCGCGTCCTCCCTGATCAGTTCCAGCTCCTGGGCCCGCCGCTCGGACTGCCAGCTCGGGTTCAGGAGCTCGATCGCGCTCTCCAGCGACCGCACCCCGCCGGCATACTCGGCCACCGTGCGCGTCGAGATCTCGGTCGAGTCCTCCGGGATCGCCGGCGGCCAGGTCACCGTCACTGCCTCCACCGGCTCGGGCATCTGCCCGGCCCGCCCCAGCAGCCGCTCAAACAGCCGCCGCACTCCCGAGCGCTGCGGCTGGGCATAGGCCCGCTCGAGCATCATGGCCACTCGCACAATCTTGGTAAAGGCCACTTCCCAGGGCCGCCGGCGGAAGCCCACCTCGGCCTCGGTCGGCACCATCCCCAGCCGCCGGGAGTAACCCGACTCGCCGCCGCCCTTGCTCGTCTCTCCCATGAAGGCCGGCGCGATCCCCGTCAGGGTCATAAACTCCTGGCGATAGAGCTCCCACTGGGCGGCACTGTTTTCCAGGTTGCCCGACCAGTTGATCGCCTTGATCTCGACGTCTTCGCTCGACTCCCCCGGGTAGCGGATCCGCAGCCGCACCCGATTCCAGTCCACCCGGCCGGCCTCGTCCACGTACTCCGCCGGGATCACCACCTGGGGTTGCTCCGACAGGTCGATCACGAGCTGCCGCACGGCCGCCAGCTTGTTGACGTTCTTCTGCACCGAGATCACCGAGCTGGTGTAGTCGGTGTCGCCAATCCCGTCGCCGTTGCGATCGACGTTTTCCACGGTCACGATCGGCAGCTCGGTCAGCCCCGTGATCACCTGCTCCTCGAGCGGGGCCGTGGCCGGGTCCGGCCAGACCTGAGCCCAGGGCAGCTCGCGCTCGGGCTCCCCGCCCTCCATGCGCCAGGCCCGGTTGGTCACCCGGACGGACTCGGGCTCCCCGGTCTTGGGGTTGAAGAGCAGCTCGTGCCGCTCGCAGATCGCCGCCGGCGTCTGCGGCCCCGCCCGGCTTGTCATCCTTGCCCTTGCCGGCCGTATCGTCACCAGCGCCCTCCTTGGCGCCGTCACCTACCCCGCTGCCCCCGCCGCCCGGCGCCTCGTCAGCGAACAGCCAGCCGGGAACCAGGGCGGTCCTGCCACCATGCCACCATGCGAACATCGTCTCTTCCTCCGGTGTTTTCACCGCCCCGTCGGGCGTGGATTCCCCACACGCGAAAAACCCGCCCCAGCAAGCCCGGGACGGGCTCTCGTTGCCGCTTCTGTATGGCGGGCGCTCCGTTGCCCGCCAACTCTGGGCCTACCGGCCCCGCATCTTCCGCTTCCTACCGCAAGGCATCGCCGCTATCCTTCGTTGCCAAGTCTGGGTGGGCGTGCCGCATCCCTCCATCAGGTGTCGGCTGGAACTGAATGCCATGGTCACCTGGGTACGGCTTCTTGTGGGTGCGCCGGTTGTACCAAATGTCGTCGGGTATCCGTTCCGGGAAAGCCGGGCACCGGCAGTCCCCTTGGTAGCGCGCACACCAAGCGCATTGTGGCACCCCTACCATTCAGGCACCAACCCTCCCAGCCGTAGATAGAGTCCCATCACCTCTCCATTATACTCTATCCCAGCCATCAACCCTGCAAACACCTCCCCCACGAAATCCCCCTCACTGCGTGTTGCACTGCCGCTAACCGTCTTGGCGATAGCCAAGTCCCCCGTCATCAATGGGCTGCTCGCCCCGAAAAGCGGGGTTCTGCTCTGATGGAGGGCATGCATCAACTCATGGTGGATGGCACTACTTGGCCGGTCAGTAGACCACCATTCCATCCGACGGCACAACTCCGCGTACTTTCGCGGACTCTGTCAGAAGTCGGCCGCCGGGTTGAAGGTGACCACATGGGTCTTCGGGTCATACTCACCGAGAACACGGCCCGGGTCTTCAAATCGCTCAAAAGGCCCTGCATTCACCCGGATGGAGCATCTGAGCGGTGCCATCCCCGCCCGCCGTAAGTCCCCCAAGCAGGCGTTCACCATGTTGCCGATGTCTTCCCGGCCGCCGTAGTCAACATCCTTCAGTCCGAACATTCTCTTCGCGATCTGCTCGGCCGCGGCCGCAGTCTTTGCCTCCGGCACCACCCAGGAACCCTTGCGCTTCATCGCTCGCTGCAGGCCCGTTCGCAGACTGGCCTCGCTCTTGGTGACCTTCCAGGCATCACTCCAGGTGGTGTCAACCAGGTCCGACAGTCGGATGCGCCGCAGGTTCCATGCCTCCCACTTCGCCCTGCCCAGCACCTCCCGCTGGAAAGCCTCGGGCTTGCCTCGCAGGATCTCCTCCCCCGGCTCCGCCTTCACTCGGGCATCGGATATCGAAGGGTCGCCCACGATCTCGGCCAGGCTCCTGGTCACGGGAACAGCTACACAGCGGCCGTTGGGGTGGTCATCCAGGGTTTCGTCCAGCCGGTGAAACGTGCCGTGCATCGCCCAGCACGCCGCGCAGGTATTGGCCTGCAGCGCGGAGTGCCAGATCCAGCCCTCCACCACGTCCTTGTTGGCCTGGTAGGTGGCCCGGGAGGCCTCGCGGTAAGAACGCAGCACTTCGGTCCTGCTGATCCTCAGCGCCCTTACCAGGTCCCCGCCCATCTCCCGCCGCACCGCCCGGGCGATCTGCCGCGGCCCCTGCCCCGTCCCCAGGCCTGCCAGCAGCGCCATGCGCACCCCTTCGCTCGCCACCCGCCCCAGCTCGTCAAGCAGCGCCCGCAAGGAGCTGCCATCTGCCAGGAAGCCCGCGAGCTGCTGCACCGCGCCAAGCGGCGCCTGGTGGAAACTTATGTACACCCCGGCCGCTTCGCCGGGTGTCACTCGCACCCCGTTGCCCAGGGCATCGAAACGCCAGCCCGGCGGCACTTGATCGGCTATCCCTGCCGCCATCTGCTCAGCAGCGTGCGCCTGGGCCGCGCTTATCGCCTCCTGCTGAGTTTGGCTGATCTGATGCTCGGCGTACTCGGCGAATTCGCGCAGCTCTGCCTCTACCTGCCGCAGGAAAGCCTGGTAGCGAGCCTGCCGGTAGAGCCAGGAGGGCGAGAAGGGCTGCCCTGCCGCCCGCGCCGCCTGAATCTGGGCGGTCATCTTGGCCAGCTGCGGCCGGAGCCGCTGCCAGATGCCAAGCGCGCCCTGGTCGAGGCCTACGAGGTACACCGCAAGGAGGCCGAAGCCCAGGCCCCCAGTCTGGAATACGCCCTCCGGGCGGACCCGGACCTCACTGACGAGCAGCGAGAGAAGCTGCTGCATGACATTGAGTTCTATAAGCGTCATGCCGGCCGCCGTGTGCGGCACCCGGCACCCGCGCCTGCAGATTCTGACCATCGAGGCCCTGCTGGCCGGCGCGCAACTGGACCTGCCAAGGCAAGAGGTTGAGTAACGATGAACCGGTTTCAGCGGGTCGTGACTACAGCAGCCCTACTTCTTATGGCCGGCGCCATCGCCGTGCCGCCGTGGACCTGCCGCGTGACCACGACTGATACGGGCTGGGGTCCGATCCACTACACACTGTACCGGCCCGTGCTTGCCCCACCCAAAGACCAGCGGCAGCAGACCAAGTACTATCGAGTGCCCGGCTTTGCGGTGAAGTATTTGGAAGACCCGGTACTGGTCCGCCGGGACTACTCGATTGACTACCGACGCCTGGTCCTGGAGATCGTCGGCATCGCCTGCGTGGCCGGCGCGCTGTTGGTGGCCACCGCCGGACGGAAGGCCAAGGTGGAGGCCAAGTAGCATGGCCGCCCGCTCTCGCCGCGCCGTCGCTTACGGCCGCCGGTCCCAGTATGATCCCGAGTCCAAGGCCATAGACCTCCAGCACCAGATATGCGCTGACTGGTGCGAGCGGAACGGCTGGGAGCTGGTGGGCTGGTACGCTGACGATGGGATCAGCGGCAAGAAGGACAGCCGGCCACAGTTCCGCCAGATGTTGCGCCGCATCGCCGAGCCGCAGGAGCAGATCGGCGCCCTGGTGATACCCTGGCTCTCCCGCCTCTGCCGGGCCTCCGGCATCTACTACCGGGATATAGAGCCCCTGGAGAAGGCGGGCCTGCAGCTCATCGCCCTGGACATTCCGGGCTCGGATAACCCGGCGATGGCGAAGTTCATGCTCGGCATCATGCTCCTGATCTCGCAGTTCTACGCGGACGAGCATGGGCAGCGGATGCGCACCTACAACCGCCAGCGCGCCAAGCGCGGCGAGTGGCCCGGCGGCTGGGCGGCCTTCGGCTACCGGCTGGACGACGGCAGGCTGGTGCCCGACCCCAAGACCGGCCCGCTGGTCGTACAGGTCTTTCAGGAGTTCGTGCGTCAGGCCGGAGACCCGTTCCGCACTGCGTCGGCGCTGAACCAGGCCGGGATTCCCGCACCTCGGGGCGGGCTCTGGCGGCCGTTGACGATTCGCTACCTGGTGCAGGGGGCGCAGTACCGCTGCAAGATCGCGTACGAAGGCACGGAACACGACGGCGATGGCACCATCGCGCCCCTGGTGCCCCCGGAGTTGCTGGCGCAGGCCGCCGCCCTGGTCCACGCCGCCAAGCGCGCCCCTGGTCGGCAGCGCCGCCCGCGACCGTTATCGGGACTCCTGGTCTGCGGTCACTGCCAGGTGGGCCGAGTCCATGCGGTAGGTGGCAGTAGGGGAGGGTACCGGCACGTCCAATGGCGCTGCGCCCGGGCGGTCCTGCACTCACCCTCCTGCTCGGCAAAGGGTGTGTCCGAGCGGATGCTGGAATCCGCGCTGGGCGAGTTGCTGGCCGAGCGGCTGAAGCGGTATGCGGCCGACCTGCCGGGCGAGCTGCCGGGCGCCAGGGTGGACTACAAGGCCCGCATAGACCGGCTGCGCTCCGCCCGCCGGGAACTGATCCTGCTCCGTAGCCAGCACCGCATCTCTGACGAGGAGTTTGACCAGGCCGCCGGCGACCTGTCCGACCAGATCACCGAGCTGGAGGCCGCGAGCAATGCTGACCGGCCGGTGATCGGGGCCGCGGAGGTGCGGGAGTTCCTGGAGCTGCTGGCCGGCGACTGGCACCAAGCGCCGCCGGCAGCCCGGCGCACTCTCTACCTGGCCACCCTCAACCCGCCCGTGCTGGTGCGCACGCAGCCGGAATTGGAGTTGGCGGTAGATACGTGGGTCTAACTGCGCCCGGCTGGATACGAATTGCGAGGGTTCCCTCCAACGAGGTGGCTGCGCTTAGCCAGCAGCCGCGTAGGATCTGGCTGCGGCTGCGCAGCCACCTTGCACCGCGAACGGGGCCCTGCGGGGCCCCGTTCCCGTTTCCCCCTGCCGACACCCCTTGCCCCGCGTAAGGCCGCCCATGCTCCACCTGTTGCCACCCTTGGGGGTTCTACGAACAATCGCCCCTTTTCCGGCCTGGGTCTTGCCCGCGTGGGGGGTACGGGAGGCATCAGCCATGACACGCCACCTTTGCGCCGGACTGCTTTTGCTGATGGGCACGCTCATGCTTGCCGGCTGCGGAGGCGGGGGCGGCGGCAGCACGAGTACCGAGCCCTACTACCTCACCTGGATGTACCGTGAGGGGGCCTGGGCGACCTCGACCGGCACTTACTCGGTAACCCTGAAGAATGCCTCGGGCCAGACCAGTTATGCCAGCGAGGGCACGATGGAGGAGACCGACACCGTGCTGCGCCAGGAGCAGGTGGCCGGATTGGTTACCTGGGTAGTCAGCAGTACCGTGCACTACCACGGCGGGACCCTGGACGGGCGCCAGTCCACCATCACCCAGTGGTTGGATGCCCGCGCCGAGGGCCTGTGGTGCTGCGCCTATCAGACCATCCAGCCCCAGATGCGGGTCTTCGCCGAGCCCCTGTTATGCCTGCCCAATCCACTGGTGCCGGGAACTGTGTTTGTCCCCAGTGGCACCTTCCCCGTCGAATATGATGAGGGTCGGTTGATTTCATGCAGCGCCAAGATCAGCGGGCTGGAAACGCTCACCGTTCCGGCCGGGCAATACCTGGCGATGAAAATCGTGGGCAGCAGCGAAACGGAGCGGACTGACGCCCTGGGCCAGACCTACCGGGTGAAGGCCACGCAGACCTACTGGGTGGAGGCCACCGACGGCACGGTCAGGAGTACGCAGACCTCCACCGGCTACTATGACAACGGTGGACGGGCCGTCACCAAGGTGGACCTGCATCTGGCGGCAAAGGCGCCTTCACACCAGGCAGGGGCGCTGCCGGCCTTGGGCAATGGCGCACGTCTGGCCGCGGCCCAGGCCCTGGCGGTCGCCTCCGCCCGCTGATCAGGGTAGCGACAGATTGTCGAAGCGGTAGGGAAGTGCCTTGAGTCCGGTGAGGCGGTCCACCCGGTAGCGCAGTTCCGCCGGTAGCCGCCCCTCGGGGAGGGTCTCGAAATAGGCGGTGATGCTCACCCCGCTCAGGCGCCGCTGGGCGTCATAGCGGTACTGGTGGGTGGAGGAGAGCGGCTCGGATACCACCCCGCCGCTATCCAGCAGGGAGAGCGCCTCTCCCTGCCACTCCTCAGCCGACCATGCGCGCTCCGCGGGGTTCAGGAAGGACAGTTCCAGGCGCACCACCAGCCGCTCTTTGCCGGTATCGTCCTGGCCCGGGCCGGCCGAGGCCACGTTGAGTTTCACCCCGCCCGTCTCGGCCGTCTCCCCGGGCTCGGCCGCGGCCTCCAGGGCGTAGTGGCGCCTGCCCTCGTAGTAGACCAGCGTGCCCTGCAGGTAGCGGATGCGGGTAGCCCCCGCCCCCACGCCGGAGAACACAACTTCTGCGTAGCGGCGCAACTTGCGCGCTTGCCCGCAGGGGCCGACCGTGGTGAAGGTCAGCGGCGAGCGCTGCACGTCATCAGCGGCAGCCGGATCGCGGCACAACTCGATCACCTTGTCCAGGTCCTCGGTGGTCTTGGCCTCCACCCAGAGCACGAAAGCCGTGCGCACCTGCTGGCCCACCGGTCGCTCCAACTCACGCACCCGGGCCACCCGCTCCACCCCCAGGGCATACGGGCCGATGGCCAGCCGGGGCACAGGGACCGGGGCCCCGACTGCCCGCATAACGGCCAGCAGCGCCAGGCATACCGCAAGCCAGGCCGCTCGTCGCATCATGCTACCGCACGTAGATGGGGTTGCTTAGAATCCAGGGCCTCGGCTCCCCGCCCACCGTCAGCCAGGCCTCCAGCCGATACTCGCCCTTCTCGCGCACCGCGATAGTCAATCGGTTGCGTGGCCCCTCCCCCAGCGGTATGGGCTGTCCGTTGCGATATAGCCGCAGCTCTGCGGGTATCGGGAGGGCCGCCTGGAGTACGAGCCCCGGGGTGAGCGGCATTTCGTCCCCCATCAGCACCTGCTTGTCCCCGGCCTGGGCAGTGAAGGCAAACCCCGTCGGGTCGCCCAGCCAGTCGAACGAGACATAGGCGTGGCCGGCCTTCAGCGCCGCGAAGATCGAGTCCCGGTCCAGGCTGGCCGCCAGTATGTGCGTGCCTGTATGTCGGAAACTGCGCTCGTAGGTGTCGAGCATGAAATCAAGCACCTTCTCCCCCGGCTCCCACTTGTCCGGGATGAGGCCCTTCAGTTTGGCCGGGTCCACCTGTGCCATGGGGTTCCCCAGGATGCCCGTGCACACCAGTTTTCCCCCGGCCGCCCCGGTTAGCACCAAGCCCCAGTGGGCATGGGTGTCATTGGCCGACACCGCAGTCGGTCGCCAGGTGGCGGCGGCGCGGTCAAAGTCGTCCACATAGAGTCTGGGGTAGTCAAACACGAAGGCGAAGGCCTCCTGGGGGTAGGCCTGCACGCCCGCCAGAATCAACTTCATCCTTGCAATCGCGTCGTCGCTGGCCACCGGGCGCTCGGTCCAGGCCTCCTCCAGGTCGCGCATCTCCTGGGTGTCAGTGCGGTCGAAGTGGTGGTTGTACAACTCCATGCCGGTCACGCCGGTCAGTTTCCAGAAGTCGGGCGGCGTGCTCTCCAGGTGCGAGAGGAAAGTCAACCCACCGGTGGCATTCACCGCGTCCACCAGGTCCTGGGGGGTCTTGGGGGCCGCGACGTCCAGCGGCGAACCGGGGAAGATCAGGAACCCCCGGGCCTCCGCCCCGGGGATGAAGAGCACGCCCTCCTGCACCCCCGAGAGGCTGTCCTGGTAGTAGTCATGCTTATCCGAGGGATGGTCCGTGAGCATGACCACCCTGGTCCCAGTGGCTTTGGCCGCCGCCACCAGGTCGGGCAACCTGCCCCAACTGTCGTGGCTGAGCCACGAGTGACAGTGGATCACCGCCCGGAAGTCCTGCAGTCCCATGGGGGGAGTCAGCGTCTGCCGCCGCTGGGCATACCTGAGCACGTCGGCGTGCTCGGCCGCCAGCCGGTCCACTGCCAGCCGGTCGAATATGCTGGCGGCGCCCGCAGGTGCAGTCGCCGGCAGCGCAGCGAAGAATGCCAATAGCGCCAACCATCGCGCAAATCGCATAGAGAGGCCTCGCTCAGCGAACGTAGATAGGATTACTGTAAATCCATGGCAGCGAGCGGTCGCCTACCTGTAGCCAGGCCTCAAGGCGGTACACACCGGGGCCGGTGGGCTGGTAGGAGAAGGTGCTCACGGCCTTATCGGCTTCTGGCAGGCTGACCGGCTGCCCGTCCTTGATCAGCCGGATCTGGGCCGGCAGGGGCAAGGCGGCGGTGAGTTTCATGCCCTGCTTGTAGGCGATCTCGTCACCCATAAGGGCTGGCTTGTCGGTGCCCTGGGCCTGGAAGCGGAAGCCGGTCGGATCGGCAATCCAATCGAAGGCGACATAGCAGTGGCCGGCCCTCAGGGCGGAGAGGACCGAGGGCACGTCCAGGCTGGGTGCCAGCAGGTGGGTGCTGCTGTGGCGGAAACTCTGCTCATAGGGATCCAGTTGGAACTTGAATCCCACCTGGCCGGGCCCCAGGTCGGCGGGCAGTTCGATGCCGAGCATCTTCACCATGGCAGTGGGCACGTCTGCTATCTTGTCACCCAGGGGGTCCTCCAGGACGACCTTGTCGGCAGTGTCGCCACCCTTGATCACCAGGCCCGTATTCTGATGGCTGTCGTTGGCGTTGACGGCCACGAAGCGGCCGGCGGCAGTCTGCTTGTCGTAGCGGCGCATGTAGTCGGTCATCTCCGACTGCAGGGCGCCAAACGTCTCCTGCGGGTACTGCTGCGCGGCCTTGATCAGGGTGACCATCTTCATGGGGTTGGAGTCAATATCCTTGAACTCGGGCCGATGCAGGATCTCGTAGTGCACGTTGTAGATTTCCGTCCCAAGCAGGCCGGGCATGTTCCAGAGCGCATCCGGCCAGCCCTCGATGTGGGAGGCAAAGGCCACGCCCCCTGTCTTGTTTACCGTGTCAATGTCGGCCTGGGCGCGCTCCTGTCCCGCACACTTCATGGGCGCGAGCGGGATCAGAAGGAAGCCGTCCTGCTCCGCCCCCGGCAGGAAAAGTATGCCCTCATGCAATCCCCTGAAGCCGTCCTTGAAGAAGTCGTGCTTGTCGGAGGGGTGATCGGTGATCAGGAAGACCCTGGTATTGGTGGCTTTGGCCGCGGCGATGTACTCCTCCAGGGTGCCCCGGCTGTCATGGCTGAGCAGGGTGTGGCAGTGGATGACGGCGCGCAAGTCCTGCAGGCCTGGCAAGGGGGGGAGGGTAGTGCGGGCCGCGGCGTATTTCAAACGGTCGGCATGGACAGCCGCCAACTTGTCCGGGGTAAGGCGAGAAAAAGCGTCGTCATCGGCAGCGGCGGCGCACAGCGCCATACCTGAACAGGCGAGCGCCAGGAAGGCGATAGCCACGGGGAGCAGGTTGCGTCTCATCGGAATCCTCCTGAACTTACAGGCCAAAATGACCAAGCGCGAGCCACTCGCACAGCCGGCCAAGCACGTACGTCGCGGCCACGAACCCGGCTGCCACCTGGATGATACCCATTCCGAGCAGGCGGCGCCACAGGGGCGGCGGCCCGGTGGGATGTGCCTGGTACCGGGCCAGCAACTCCCGGCCCGCCGCAATACCGTTCTCGATCTGCCGGCGGGAGGCCTTCTTGGTGGTAACCAGGTACTGCAACAGGGCGCCCAGCCGCCGCCAAAGCACGGAGGCGGCCGCCAGCGTTACCAGCATTCCCAACGTCAGCCCCCATACCCCGGTGGTGAGCACCAGTTGCTGCATCTGCACCACCAGCACCCCCGCCCCGGACATCACCACGAAGACCAACGCCAGCAGGTTGGTGCCGCAGCGCGGGTGCACCCGGGGCATGGCCGCCACCCGCTCCGGCGTGAGTTCCTCGCCGCGCTCGATAGCGTGCACGGTCTGGTGTTCGGCGGCATGGATGCCGCTCAGAGGCGACAGCCGCAGGAAGAGGAAGAAGACGAGCATCTCGGCAGCCATGGCCGCGGTTACCCAGGGCTGCATGTCGGCGAAGAAGCCCGCCCCCGAGCCACGGTCGGCCGCCATCTTGGCGGAGAATAGGGGCAGCGCGGTATGCTGTTCGACCAGCCAGGAGACCCCGTTCATGGCCAGGCGCGCCGCCAGGAACATGACGGTCATCGCCACCCCGGTCAGGAAGAGTCCCAGGTCACCGGCGCCGCCGCGGTGAGCCCCCGAGGTGAGGTATACGCCGAGCGGCGTGGCCAGTCCGCCGATGCGGGGCGGGGTCAGCGTGCCACACAGCGCCGCCAGCACGTCCCCGCGGGCCAGCATGCCCACATAGCGCCCCCCCTCATCAACCACCGGAGCGGCCTTGATCGCCTGGCCCGCAAAAACCTTGGCCGCAGTCTCGGGGGGGTCCTCGGCCGGCAGGCACAACACCGGGCCGTGCATCACGGAGCCAACCGGGGTCTGGCGTAGCACCTGGGCGTCGCCACCCGCCGCCTCCAGCAAGTGCGAGACGTCGGACTCGGAGATGATCCCCACCAGGGTGTTGCCCGCCACCACCGGCAGCGCCGGGCAGCCCGACTGGCGCATCAGGTGCACTGCCTTGCCCAACCCATCCTCCGGCGCCAGGGGCCGACATTCCCGAGCGAGGTCTCGAACCGTCACGCTCTCCCTCCGTCTCCAACCGTGGGCGCTGCTTGCCAACAACGGTGCCCTATGCTATCATATTCGCCGTTTGCCGCTAACCCCGGCGCGATGACAGGAGAACTGCACCGATGGCCAATCGCTGTGAAATCTGCGGCAAAGGCCCGCAGACCGGTTACCATATCAGCCACTCCCACATCCGCAGCAAGCGGCGCTGGCTACCCAACCTGCAGCGCGTGAAGGCCGTCGTCTCCGGGCGGCAGGTCACCCTGAATGCCTGCACCCGCTGCATCAAGGCCGGCAAGGTCCAGCGCGCCGTCTGAGCGTTAGACGAACGAGCGGGGGCAATTGCTCCCGCCGTTTCGCGCCTGCCCCCCCTTATTCCCGGCCGGCTTTCCCCCCAACCCGCCCCGCCGCCGCCAGCAATCCCGCCACCTCCTCGGGAGTCAGCGCGCGCACCTGGCCCGGGGCCAGGTCGCCCAGGGACACCGGCCCCACCGCCACCCGGACCAGCGACTGCACCGGGTGCCCCACCGCCGCCAGCATGCGCCGCACCTGCCGCTTGCGCCCCTCGTGGATGGTCACCTCCAGGGTGGCCTCTCCGGCGCCCCGGTTCACCAGCCGCACCTGGGCGGGCGCGGTGCGTCCGTCCTCCAGCGCCACCCCACGCTCAAGTCGCGCCAGGGCCGCTCCCCCCGGCACGCCCCGCACCACCGCCCGGTACACCTTCGCCACCTCGTGGCGGGGGTGGGTGAGCAGGTAGGTGAAATCACCGTCGTTGGAAAGCAGCAGGAGCCCGGTGGTTGCTACATCCAGGCGCCCCACCGGATGCAGGCCCGGGATTGCGGGCGCCAGCCGGAGCACCGAGGGCCGCCCCCGCTCATCCTGCGCGGAGGAGACGTAGCCCGCAGGCTTATGTAGCGCCAGGTAGACGAAAGCCGGCAGCACCACCGGCCGGCCGTCCACCTCCACCCGGTCGCGCTCGGGGTCCACCTGGGTCCCGAGCACCGTCACCGGCTGCCCATTTACCGAGACCCGGCCCTCACGGATAAGGCGCTCGGCCTCCCGCCTGGCGGCGATGCCGGCCCTTGCGAGCAGTCTTTGCAGCCTTAACACCGGTCCTCACCCCCACCAGCAGCGCCAGGAGCCCGGCCATGCTGATAACCAGCCATTTGAGCACCAGCCAGGCCCACGCCCACCAGGCCCGACCCATGTCCTGCCCGGCATAGGCCGGGACCGCGCGTCTGGCCTGACCATCGCGATAGAGCACCAGCCGTCCCACCCGCTGTCCCCGCCGGTAGGGCGCCCAGTTGCGGGTAAGTTCGCAGCGCATTTGAAGGTGTGGCCGCTCGCCCCGAGGCACCACCTCTTGCAGCGTACCCCCGGCCGTCACGGGCAGCATCGCGGCACTGCCGCCGTGCACCGGCACCCGGCCGGCCACGGCCGCCTCCCTTGCATACACCAGCGGTTCGAAGTTGGCGAACCCCCACTCCAGCAGGGTCCTGGCGTCGGCCCACAGGTCGGGGCTGTCCAGCAGCACCCCGATCAGCCGCCAGCCCCCCCGAGTGGCAGACCCTACCAGGCAGTGGCCCGATTGCTTCACATACCCGGTCTTGATGCCGTCTCCACCCGGGAAGGTAGTCAGTAACTTGTTCTTGCTTTCCAGCAGCCGGTTCCAGGGCTTGCCCTCCCAGGGAATCTGGGCCCTGCGGGTGGCAACCAGCGTCCGGAAAAGCGGGTGGCGCATGGCCTCCCGGGCTATGAGCGCCAGGTCATAGGCGCTGCTGTAGTGCTGCCGGTGGTACAACCCATTGGGGTTGGCAAAGTGACTGTCGCGGGCCCCCAACTGCCACGCCCGCTGGTTCATGAGCGCGGCAAAGTCCTCCACGCTCCCGCTCTCGTGCTCCGCCAGGGCCACCGCGGCGTCGTTGGCCGACTTCACCAGCAGCGCGGTGAGCAACTCACGCACCCGCAGCCGCTCCCCGGGCCTGAGTTCGATGCCCGACTGCGGAGTCTCGGCGGCCCGCGGGCTGACCGTGACCAGATCGTCAAGGTGACCTTTCTCGATCACCAGCAGCGCGGTCAGGATCTTGGTGGTGCTGGCTATAGGACGGCGCTGGTGGGGGTTGTGGGCCCAGAGCACGGCGCCAGTGGTCCCATCTACCAGGATGGCCGCGCTCGCCCCCACTTGCGGCGCGGGCATGGGCGCGGCCGCCACCGGCCACCAGAGCAGCGCCAGCAGTAGAGCCGCTCGCCCCCTACCCACCGCGTTCCTCGGGTTCCCCCGCGGTCTCGGGCAGCGCAGGCAACTCGTCCACGCTGAAAAGCCCGAAATGGCTCAGGAACCTCTCCGTCGTTCCATAGGTCATGGGGCGGCCCGGAGTGGGCCGGCGGCCCAACTCCCGGATCAACTCATAGTGCAGCAGGGTGTCTACCACCCCGTCCGCCTTCACCCCACGGATTGCCTCCACCTCCGGGCGGGTGATGGGCTGGCGGTAGGCAATGATGGCCAGGGTCTCCAGGGCCGGCTTGCTCAGACGCACCTTGCGCGGCCGGCGCAGGCGGGAAACCACCCCCGCGTATTCGGGCCGGGTCACCAGTTGATAGCCCCCGGCCACGCGCTCCAGCCGGATGCCATGATGGTGGTACTCTTCTGCCAGCAGCCCCGCGAGTTCTACCACCGTGTCGGGCTCCACCGCCAAGGCCTCTGCCAGCAGGCCCACCTCCACCGGCTCACCGGCGGCGAAGAGCAGACATTCCAGCGCCCGCAGCAACTCGGGGATGCGCTGCGCCCGCTCCCGGCCGGCCCCGTTCTCTCTACTGCTCTCGCAGCGCAATGGCGATGTCCCCAAATGCCCGCCGCTGGCGCACCAGCACCCGGCGCAGCCGCATCAACTCCAGCACGGCCAGGAAGGTAACCACCACCTCCAGCCGCCACAGCGGCCGCGAGAAGAGTCCACTGAAAAGCACCCCCTCCCCTCCCGCGTGGGTGAGCCGGCTCAGCAGTTCGGCCATCTTCATCTTCACCGTGATCGGCTGGCGGGCCACCGTCCCGGGCCGTGCCGCCTCCGCCTGTGCCAACACCCGCTGCAGCGCGGCATAGAGGTCAAAGCCGTTCACCTCATCCTCGAGCACCAGCCCCGGCTCTGCCGCCTCCACCTCTCGAGGGAAGCAGCACAGCCGCGCCTGCAGCCGCTCCTGGAGATCTTCGGCGGCCTCTTGGAAGCGCTTATACTCCAGCAGTTGCTGCACCAGGGCCGCACGCGGGTCCTCGTCCTCGGCCTCGTCACCCGCAGGCTGTAGCGGCCGGGGCAGCAGCAGGCGCGACTTGATCTCGAGCAGGGTGGCCGCCATCACCAGAAACTCCCCCGCCGCCTCCGGCTGCACCTCCTCCAAGCGCGCCAGGTAGGCCAGGTACTGGGCGGTAATGTGGGCGATGGGGATGTCGTGGATGTTGATCTCTTCGCGCTGGATCAGATAGAGCAGCAGGTCCAGCGGCCCCGCGAAAACGGGCAGGTTGACCGGCCATCCCGTGAAGCGTTCCGCTACCCCGGCTTGGGCGCCGGGCAGGGCTGCGATCATTGCTGCTCCCATGCTGCGACTGCTGCCTGGGCGGCCTTGCCTATGGCAGGCGCATGGCCGCCATCACCTCGGCCAGGGTGTCCCCGGCCACCCGCCGCGCGTGCTCCTCGCCCGCGGCCAGGATTTCCTTGATCTTCCCCGGCGAGGCCTCCAACGCCTTCCGCCGCTCGCGAATGGGCTCCAGGCCGGCGATCAGCGCCTCCGCGGCCACCTGCTTGCATTGCACACAGCCGAGCACCGCCCCCTGGCAGTCCGCCCGGATCTGCTCCTTCTGCTCCCGGTTATACAGCGCCTGGTAGGCGAATACCGGGCAGGTATCCGGGTGCCCGGGATCCTTGCGGTAAATGCGCAAGGGGTCGGTGAACATGGTCTTCACTTTCTGCCGGATGCTCTCCGGGTCCTCCGCGGGCAGGATGGTGTTGCCGTAACTCTTGCTCATCTTGCGGCCGTCCAGCCCGGGCAGCACCTCCATTCCCTCCAGCAGCACGGCCTGGGGCTCCGGGAAAATCTGCGTCTGGTATAGGTGATGAAAACGACGAATAATCTCCCGGGTGAGTTCCAGGTGCGGCAACTGGTCCTGTGCCACCGGCACCGCATTGGCCTTGTAAAGTACGATGTCCGCTGCCATCAGCACCGGGTAGCCCAAGAGCCCGTAGGAGGGCGGCTCGCTCAGGTTGTCCACCTTCTCCTTGTAGGTGGGCACCCGTTCCAGCCACGACAGCGGGGTGATCATCGAGAACAACAGGTGCAGCTGCGCGTGCTGGGGCACGTGCGACTGGATCAGTAGGTGCGAGCGCTCGGGATCTATCCCGGCCGCGATGAAATCCATCGCCATGTCCAGGCAATGCCCGGTGAGCGCCCTGGTATCTTCATGGTCGGTGGTCAGCGCATGTAGGTCCACAATGCCACAGAACAACTCGTAACTGTCTTGCAGCCGCACCCAGTTGCGCAGCACCTCGAAATTGCCCAGGTGCAGCCTACCCGAGGGCCGCATACCGCTGAATATGGTGCCTTTCTTCAACCGGTGCTCCCATATGCTCCCGTGATAGACACCGGGCGCGCTCCTCGCGCGCCCAGCCGCCACATTATAGCAAATCCGCTGCCGCCAGCCAAAGCCGGCGGCAATCCCGCAAACCAACCTCTCCCCGGCTCCCCACCCCCTCCGGCCGTTGACGGCAGGGCGCGGCTGTGGGGCGGCAGCAAGCCCCCGCGCTGAAAGCGGCAGAACCTGCCGTAGTTCGGTAGGGGGGTAAGGCAGTATGCCTGGCGGCGGCCGTACCAACACGCTTGCCCATCGTCCTGCCCTCCTCGGTTCCCTTGAGGCCCGCATCTGTCGCTGTGAGTGCGGCAGCGGCACATCTGTGGGACGTCGCCGGGGGGCTGAAACCTGGCCAAACCGGGACAGGCACCGGTTTCCCTGGTGAAGCGTCGGGAAACCGGGATGCCAGTCCCTGGTTTGGCCGGTGGCCTGCGGGTGTGGGAGGCAGCGCATGGGATGCAAGTGAGTACCAGGGCTGCGCTGCTTAGGGGCGACCGCGCAACCCCAAGGCGCCCGAATGCCATCCGGGGAGTATCACCGCCCGCCCCTTGGCTGGTACGTTGGGCACCCGCGTACCGGGTAGCAGGCGACCAGTTTCCTCAACCTGCGGAAGCGGTGGTATTCTTCCGCCACAGGCACGCCCACAAGCCGTTACCCGGCCGGCCGCAACCTCATGCCTGGGGAGCCGCGTTCCCGAGAGGGGAGGGTGAGGGGGGCAGGATCAAGAGGCATCCGGGCGAGGCCCCTCACCCCCGCCCTCTCCCAGGGGGGAGAGGGTGAGGAGAAGGCGCTGGGGAGGCCCCTTGTATGGTAGCCCTGCGGAACAGAGTGATTGTAGAGAGAGAGCCTGGTTGGCCCCTTACACTACGGATGTACTGGGTGAGAAAGCTCCTCTCTGCAATCACCTGGATGCCAGAAGCGCCGAT
>Ga0315298_1005211_pt1 | contig 18703 bp, 21 predicted proteins | sample WHS_1_MG_FD_203077 | JGI IMG/M metagenome (GOLD analysis project Ga0315298, IMG submission 203077) | Extremophilic microbial mat communities from Washburn Hot Springs, YNP, Wyoming, USA - WHS_1_MG | ecosystem: Environmental > Aquatic > Thermal springs > Hot (42-90C) | place: USA: Wyoming...
GAAAAATCGATTAATGCTCTTTGCCTCTCCAAGGACCCGCGGAGGGACTCCTGCATGCTCTTGAGTTCAGTTATGTCCTTTGAAACCACGGTGATGGCTCTGATCTCTCCGGTTTTGGAGTCCCTGACCGGGCTCAAGGTCCTGAGGAAAACTCCCTTAAGTTTGTCGCTCCAGTGCTCCTGCCGCACGATTTTGCCGGTTTCCAGAACCTTTCTCACCGCCTTGGCAAGCTCTTCTGTGGCTTCTGGTGGGTGGATCTCAGCAAACAACCTGCCGACGATTTCATCCTCCGAAAGGCCCAGTCTGGACAGCAGTTCCCTGTTCGCGGAGAGGTATCTGAGGTCCCTGTCCAGCATGTAGATAGAGTCGCCCGAGGACTCCACCAGGGAACGGTACTTCTCCTCGCTCTCCCGCAGCCGTTCCTCCGCTTGCTTGCGCTCGGTGATGTCGGAGACGACGGCGAAAGCACCGCTGTAGTTGCCATCCGCGTCGAAAAACGGCGTCGCTGAAACTAGGGCGAAAATCCTCTGCCCGTCCTTCCTAACGTAGGCAGTCTCGTAAACAATTCGCTCGCCTTTTCTATTGCTCTTCAGCTGTTGGCGCAATTCTTTATGAAAGCTCTTGTCGACGAGGTCATAAAGTGAGCGACCGAGCAACTCTTCCCGGGAATAGCCCAGCATTTCACAGTATCTGTCGTTGGCGTAGACCACCACATCATCCTTGTCCACCATGCTCAATCCCTCGTTCATCATCTCGACCAGCATCCGGTAGCGCTCCTCGCTTCTCCTCAGTTTGTCCTCGGCCCGCTTGCGCTCGGTGATGTTCCTGGCCACTATTTCTATGGCCACCAGCTTTTCCTCTTCGATGATAGGGGAAGTGCTCAATTCAAACGGGGTTACCCTGCCGTCCTTGGCCTTGAGCCAGACCTCATAGTGGGGCAATGCCCTCGCCCCCTCCTTCCACATCTTCAACCTTTCCATCGCTATTTTGTAGGATTCCGGGGTGAGGAATTCCTTGATGTTTCTGCCCCTGATCTCATCAAAGGAATACCCGGACTCTTTCTCGAAACTTTTGTTCATGTAGATGAAGTTGCCCTCCAGATCAATCTGCAGTATCACGTCAGAGGTGCTCTCCGCTAGTTTCCGGTACTTCTTCTCAGATTCCTGCACGCTTCTTTCTGCCCTCTTTCGCTCGGTGATGTCTTCGATAGCGAGAAGCACCATCTGCGTTTTGTTGTTCTTGCTGTAGATGCGACGTGCGTTCAGCAACATTGCTCGTCGTCCGATGATGGGAAAATCATGCTCCACCTCAAAATTGTCAAAAGAAGTATTGTTGGGGAGGATGTTCTCCAGCAACTCATGCAGCTTGGGAATGTCCCAGGCACCATTACCAATTTCATAAACAGACCGGCCCCCCGTCTCCTCCGGCGCCATCCGGAAGGTGTGATAGAAAGCACGGTTGGCCGCAATCACCTTCATCCCAGCGTCCAGCACCACCAGGGGTTCCCGCACCGTTTCCACTATGGCCTCGGCAAACTCACGCGCCCGCTGAATGCCCTGCTCCATCCTCTTTCGCTCGGTGATTTCTGAGGTAATCTCGACAACTCCCGTGACACGCCCGCTTTCATCCTTAACGGGATAACCCCGGATGTGCCAGACCCTCCCGTCCGGAGAGGTGATCTCCGCCTCCGCGGGTTGACCAGTTTTTCTGGCAACCACCACAGGACAACCCAGACATGGCTTCTTCCGCCTATGCCATATTTCATAACAAAAGCGACCCACCAGCTGCTCCGGTGTCTGACCCACCGACTCTCCCGCCGCCCGGTTAGCCGCCAAGATCCTGTTATCCAGGCCTTGAAAGGCTATGAGTTCGCAGATATTATCTAGAATCAATCTCTTCTCCTCCTCGGAAATTTTCAGTTCTCTCACGATCCTTTTGCTCTCGGTGATGTTTCCAAACAGCCTGATGATTGCGATTAAATTGCCTTCATCGTCCTTCAGAGGAGAAACTATCGTGATAACGTCAAATAAACGACCGTCCTTGGAAACCATCCGCGACTCAAAGGCATCGAGTTCACCGGACAACACCTTGGCAACCATCTCTACGGTCCTCTCGATACCCTTGGGCAACAGCTTGGAAAAATTCTTGCCAACAATCTCATCTCTAGAGTAACCAAAAATGCGTTCAGCGCCGCGGCTCCAAACAGTGATCTTCCCCCGGGCATCATGAGCCACTATCGGCTGCGGTGATTCCCTCACCAAATTCAAGACTATCCGCGGATCAAATTTAACAGCTGCTCTCGCCTTATCTTTCATCTAGATACCATTTATCTCTTTTTTTGCTTTACATAAAGAAGAGCATTGGAGAGCGAAACTAATCGCCAAACATCATTGAAAAAGAAAACTTTACATTCATTGACGCGGCTAAACAGTCAACCATCGCCGCCGAGCCATCTAAAATAATCCTTTTCATTTCATTCCTGTGGCGGGATCTCAAGAACCATCAGGTCCCGAGCAACCAAAGTGTTGGGAAAGATCTTCCTTGCCTCCTCCAACAGAATAGAGTCATCCTCGTAGCGCGGGCTGATGTGCATTAAAACCAGCTGTTTAACCCCGGCGCGCCTAGCGACCTCAGCTGCCCCGCGCGGTGTCGAGTGATGATTTTCCTGCGCCTTTTCCGCCAGCTCATCGCCCAGAGTGCAGTCATGAATCAGGATATCGGCACCGCGGGCAAGTTCAACCACGCGCTCGCTTGGCCTAGTATCACCGGTGTAGACTATCTTCCTTCCCGGGCGGGGCGGGCCTAGCACCTCCTCCGGCCTCACCACTTGTCCGTCCTTCAACCTGATGCTCATCCCTTCCCTGAGGCGCGAAAACTCCGGCCCGGGCTTCAGGCCCAGTGCCGAGGCCTTCGCAACGTTGAAGCGTCCGGGCCTTTCATCCTCAACCACGGCGTATGCCAGCGAAGGCACGGGATGGTCAACCTCAGAAGTCAAAACACGATAGCCCCTGCGGCGGACTTCATCACCGGGCCTGAGCTCCCGAATCAAAACGTCAAAGGTGAGGGTGTAGTGGGGCACCTTGAGATAGGTCTCAAGACGCTCCCTTTCTCCGGCCGGGCAGTAGACCTCAAGAGGGCTGGTGCGGAAGAGGAGCGCCATCGTCTGAACTAGGCCGGCCAGCCCAAGAAAATGATCGCCATGGAGGTGGGTGATGAATACCGAAGAAACCTTCATGAGACTGAGATGAGCAACGGTCATCTGTCTCTGCGTCCCTTCGGCAACGTCAAAGAGCAGCAGCTCCCCATTCAGCTTCAGCGCTATCGCCGGGATGCCACGCCGTGACGTCGGTATGCTTCCACCAGTGCCCAAGAAGACCAGCTTCATGGAACCTCAAAACTAAAGTCCCCCGCAAGGCTAAATAGCTGAGGCCTACTTTTTCCTGAAAACGTGAATCCGCCGCGTCAGGCTGCGGTGCACCCTCTGCTCGTGCTGTTCAACCTTGATTAACCCGGAGCCACCGGCCAGCTCCTCCAGTTCCAGCTCAGCGGGCGAAGTTATGCACAAGTAACCCTTTCGCCTCAGCACCCCGGCAATTGAGGGAAGCGCCTCGCGGTAGAGCTCATCAAGCTTCGTCCCGGCGGTGCTGGACTGCCTGCCGTACGGAGGATCGGTCGCGATTGCATCCACCTCCATAGACGGTAGCTCGCGAGCATCGCCGACGATAAGCTGGAAATCCCTTATGTTCATCGCCTCAAGGTTAACTCTGGCCCCCTCAACCATGGACTGCTCGATGTCGATCCCAACAATTTTGGCGCCGAGGATTCCCGCCTCGAGCAGAATGCCACCCACGCCACAAAAGGGATCGAGAAACGTGCCCCCTCTCGGCGTCCGGGCCAGGTTCACCAGACATCTGGCCAGAACTGGTTTTAGGGTGCCAGGATGAAAGGCCGGACGAGAAGTTGGCTTCCTCCGCGTAAACTGGCTCCTATCCAACCTCGCGGCAGTGATCCCAAAAACACATGCCTCTCCGGTCAAAACACCGAGCAGCTCCTGTTGCGGGTTGACGAGGTCGACCTTGAATTCAATTTCCTCCGCAATAACCCTTGCAATTTTTTTAGACAGATCAAGGGTGTTAATCGACGGGGCACTCCTTTTCACCCGCTCAATCCGAACCGCGAAGCTCTTGCCGTGGGGGAGAAGGTCCACGATATCCGAGCTCCCCACCGCCTCAAGTATCTCCTCCTCGGTGGCCCCCGATGTACAGAGGTGGTGGCAGATTTCTCGCGACATGGCCAGTCGTGATGCCAGCACTTCAGGCCTTGCCTTTGTCTCCACCACAAGGACCTGATCCAGCTGCTCCACAATCTTGAAGGAGCGGCGCTCGGCCTTTATGGCAGCCAACACCTCCGCCGCCGGCAGCGTCTTGTGCTCACCGGAAAGCATAAACATTAGCCCCGACATCTGAAGACCCTACTTCAACAGCTCTGCGATCAAGGGCGCAACGGAAACCACGCTCACGTCCTTCTCTATGGTGTCCGTGGCGATGATCTGCTTGATTCCAGCATCCTTTAACCTCTGGGCAGCATTTCCGGCCAAGACCGGGTGGGCGCAGGCAACATAAACATCGTGCGCTCCCTGCTGCTGCAACATCTTGGCCGCCCCAATTATGGTTCCACCGGTACTCACAATATCATCCACCATCACGACGTCCCGGCCCTGCACATTCATATCCTTGGGATAAACCACCACGTTTTCCGGGGAAATCCGGCGCTTTTCCAAGAAGTAGTGCTCGGCTCCCAGCTCCAGCGCCACCCGGGTGGCGCGTTTGATGGAACCCTGATCGGCGCCGATGATCACCGGGTCCTTGAGGTCGAGCCCCCGGAGATAGCGGCCGATCAGCGGCATTGCGGTCTGGTTAAAGGCAGGAATGGTAAAATTGCCCAGTGTTTCCTCTTGGTGGATATCCACGGTGATCACCTCCTCAGCGCCGGATTGACTTATCAACTTGCTTATGGTGCGCAGGCTTATGGCCTCGCCGGGCTTGAACCGCTTGTCCTGACGGGAATAGGCGAGATAGGGAACAACCGCTATGATTCGCTTTGCCCCCAGGTCCTTCGCAGCGTCCAGAAGGAGCAGAAGTTCAATCAGGTTATCGTTCTGAGGAGGGCAGGTCGACTGTATGACTGCAACCGGCTTCCTCCTGAGCTCCGCATCGGTTCTCACGTAAATTTCTCCATCCGGAAAATGTCTGATCTCGGCGCTGACAAGCTCGGCTCCGAGCAGGCTCGCCACCTGGGCCGAGAGCTTTGGCGAGGCGGAACCAGATATGATTATCATGTCATCCTCTGCGAAATTCTTTAACACGGTAACTTATTTAATGGTAATTGGTGGCCCCCCTGTGGCGGTTCTTCAGACCTGACGCAGTTGAGGTGCTCAAGGACGAGAGGGCTAGGGTAGCCCTTCCCCGCTATTTTGCCGTGATGGAGGGCCAACTTCCTGCCCGTTTCCAAGTGTGCAAACGTGTGGGGGTCGATGTCGATCGCTCGGCACCAGATGAGGAACTCTGGCGCGTTCACGGCAGGGGATTGCAGGAGTTCCGCAAACTGCTGTCGAATGTTGACTCAGGCATGGAGAAATTAGAGAGCCTGGAAAAACCAAAACTGTCGCTACTGGATTTGAAAGTCGAACTAGCCAAGCGGGTTCTGAAGTCCTGCAGGTTCTGCGAGCGAAGGTGTGGGGTCGATCGAACATCGGGGAAAACAGGAGTGTGCGGGGTTGGCGAAAAATCGAGGATATCATCAGAGTTCATGCACCACGGAGAGGAGCCGGAACTTGTGCCAAGCTACACCGTCTTCTTCAACGGCTGCACGTTCAAGTGTCAGTACTGCCAAAACTGGGACATCTCCCAGTATCCTGAAGAAGGTGTCCCGGTTTCACCTCTGGCTTTGGCCAAGTTGATTGAAAACGCCAGAAGGGAGGGGACGCGAAATGTTAACTTCGTCGGAGGGGAACCCACCCCGAACTTACACACTATTTTGGAGGCCCTGAACTTATGCGAGGTAAATATCCCCAGCGTGTGGAACTCAAATATGTTTCTATCGCAGGAATCGATGGAACTGCTGTTCGGCACCCAAGACATTTATCTGGCCGATTTCAAGTACGGCAACGATAAATGTGCCCAGCGATACTCAAAAGTTCAGGGATACTTTGAGGTCGTGGCGCGTAACCATCGTTTGGCACTTGATAACGCCGAGTTGATCATCCGCCACCTTGTGCTGCCAAACAACATTGATTGCTGCACGCGCCCAGTTTTAGAATGGATTGCGGAAAACCTTGGCCCCATGGTCAGGGTTAATATCATGGGCCAGTACCGGGTTTGCTACCGGGCCGACAGGTTTGAGGAAATAAACCGGCGTTTGACAACTGAAGAATTTTCGAGAGCACTGGATATCGCGGAAAAAGTGGGTCTAAAAAACGTGATCACTTGATAGTGCTGACTTTTCCCTTGCGGACTCCTCAGAAATTTTCCACCTCATAAGCTCTAAAAATCAACTAACGTCCCTGTCTTCAATTCATCAGCGCGCGCCGAAAGATTCAGGAGTTTGTTCTTCTTGCAAGGTTTATTTTGAGCACTGTTGATTAATCTGGGGGTTTCATATGGAGATTCACCAAATCGGTGGGATGGGCCTTGACTCAAACATCTACCTCATCATCGACAAGGTCGTCACCCTCATAGACTCTGGAACGGGCCGGAACTTCAAAATGGTCAGACAGAATTTGAGCAACTTGGGCCTGAGACCCAGCGATGTCAAGCTTCTCATAAATACTCACTGCCACTTCGACCACGTGGGGGGCAATCTGGATTTTCTAAAAGCCGGCTGCGAAATAGCCATTCATGAATCAGAGGCCGATTTGCTCCGGAGGGGAGACGGACTGGTTACCATGGCCCAGTTTTTCGGCGAGAATCTCGGACCCATTGAGGTGGCGAGAGAACTCCACGAAGGCGACCGGATAAACCTCGGAAAATTCGTGCTCGAGGTGATACACACACCCGGGCACACGCAGGGCAGCATCTGCCTCCACGAGCCCTATCTTGGCGTGCTCTTCTCTGGCGACACGGTGTTCTGCGGGGACGTGGGCCGGACTGACCTGCCAACCAGCGACGGTGCCGCTCTTGTCCGTTCTCTGCGGAAGCTGGCGGGGCTCAGGCTAAGAAGTTTATACCCGGGACACGGCCCGTCTGCCGAAGAGGACGCCCACGAGCTGATTTTGATGGCGCTCGAAAGCATCCGGTGACCTGCCTATCCTTAAAAATTTTTAGTGGTTTTATGGGTGCCCGGGAAATTTTGAATGAAATTAAATGGAGCGGCAAGGAAAAACTCAGCGATGCCAAAATAACCATAATACATCGAGGCGCCCCAGGCGACAGACGTGCTATAGAAGGTGGAGATATAATAGAACTGGGCACTGGGTTCATGCGCGTGAGAACTCCCGAGGGCGAGGTCGATATCCCATATCACAGGGTAACGCAGATCGAGGTTGGCGGACGAGTAAAGTATGAGAAAACCTGAAATTTTGCAAGAATCCGCCGGCCAAAGACCGGTGAAACTCTTCACGTTATTAAACATCAGGATTTTTTGTTCAGCTCGGGCAGACCGTAGCTATCCCAACGTTTTCTCGCCTCCTCAAGCATTTGTTCGGGAGGCAGGGCCGTTTCGGGATATTTGAGCTTACGCGTTGCATCGATCAGCATCTTTGAGCCTTGCCCCCTCTTCTCCCGCTGCACCGATGGGTCCAGCGGGTTTGCGGCGGCGTTGGTAATTATCTGGATGTCCCTTTCAGGCTGCACGCAGGTGGCCAGCCTCCACTCCACATCCTCAGAATTAAAAACATCGCAATCGTCATCGACCACAATTATCTGTTTGAAGGCCAACGGGTAAGCCACCCAGCAGGCCTGCGCCACGGTGAGCGCATGCCCGGGGTAGAGCTTCTTGATCCCAACGACGAGGTGTTCTATGGCTGAGGTTTCTCTGATACAAATGCCGGTCACTCCAGGAACTCCGGCGCTCTTGAGCTTGCCCTTGAGGAAGGCCTCCATCGTTACATCCCTCAGCACGTTCCCCTCATTGGGTGCCTTTTGTTGGAGAAGAAGCTGATATATCGGATCGTTCCGAAACGTGATTGCGGTGACATTTATCACCGGGTCTATTCCCCTCTCCCCCATGTACCCGTAGAACTCCCCGAACGGCCCCTCAGGTTCCACGCTTCTTGGAGGAACTACCCCCTCGATCACTATTTCAGCGTCCGCAGGCACTTTCAGATCCAATGTTTCACATTTTGCCACTTTCAGGGGCGCCTTCGCTAGCCCTCCGGCGACCGCGAACTCATCGACTCCATAGGGTATCTTTGCCGCTGCCGCCATGTGCACCACCGGTGGCAAACCGATCGCTATCGCGACCTCCATCGGCTTGCCCATTTCCCTGTACTTAGAAAAAATTATTCCCCCGTCGTGGGGAGGCTCCATGTGCAACCCGAGCTTATTTTTGCCCTTCACCATGCACCTGTAGATCCCGGCGTTTTGCACGCCCGTTTCTGGATCCTTTAGGACAACGCAGCCCGATGCAATATAAGGTGCTCCATCTTTTTCTGGGGTGTAAACCGCATGGGGGAAGAGGTTCAGGTCAACTTCATCCCCGACGAGGACATTTTCCTTGCAGGAGGCTTGACCGACTGTTTCTGGATTCAGGAGATTTTTGAGGGCCGAATCCCAGCGCTCCTCAATCTCCCTGACTGCGCTCTCGAGTCCAATCGCGTACAGGTCGCGGGACGCGAAGGCGTTGATCAAGACCGGATTTTTAAACCCTTTAACATTTTCGAAAAGTATTGCATACCTCTTTTGGGGAGGAAAGCCCATGACAATTCTCGCGATGCAACTGACCTCCCAGTTCTTGTCCACGGGCGCCTTCACCCTCTTGAGCTTGTTATTCCTCTCCAGCTCCCTTATAAACCCTCTGAGATCAATCATGATTTTAATTAAGACAGGACAGTTAAATGAATTGCCTCGGCACAACAATTTTGAAAAATAGAGGCCTTCAGGCAGGAAATAGTTAAAGAAAAAACAGATGGGGCCTGTTCTCCCTGCGTTGACAACGAAGTAACTAAAATTTATGGCAAGTTCTCGCACGGCGCTCATCAGGGGGAATGATTTTAGCGTTGCCCATCTGCCCGGCCAAACTTATCATCCGTTTTTGCCGCATGACAGCACAGGCATTGAAGAGAAATTGTTTATTAACACCCAGAAAAGTAGATTGGGGGTGAAGTATGTTCAAAAGAATGGTCCTGTGCATAACGGAAGCGACCCCGGAAGAAGTGGTCCAGGTTGCCATAAAGCTGTGTTCAAAGGAAACCAAAGTCTTTGCGTTACATGTGGTGCGCCTGTTAAGCGAATTTTCCAGGAAAGAGGCCTTGGAAAGATTCTCCTGGGTCACCGAAGCTTTTGAGAAGAAGGGCTTGAAAAGCCAACTCGAGATCCTTGAATCCACAGACATTGGGAAGGCCATCATCTCCTTCGCTAAGAAAAATTCATGCGACGTGATAGTGACGGGAACTATCCCCAGGAAAGGCCTGCTCGGCGCCTTTTCTGAGAGCGTTTCGGACTTTATAGTGAAGTACGCCCCATGCACCGTGATATTGATAAGGAAGTCCGATCTGCCGGCATGATGAAACGTCCCGCCAAGGAGACAGGTAGCAGGTATTCCTATGAACTCACTTTCAATAGTGCCTATGCTTGTCTTCGTCGCGACGATTTTGCTAGTTTTCAAACATCCGATAATCAGGATCCCTTTCACGAGGAGGCACCTTCCCATAGATTATGGACTGGCACCGCTGCTCGGAGTATTGTTCTTGACAGCCGTTGGCTCGGCTAACCTTGACATTATCCAGAGGGGCATCGTCGGCTCGAATATGGTGACACCCTACGCAATAATAATACTGATAATCACGCTTTCGTATATCTGTGTCTCCTTGGACTACACCGGCCTCTTTGAATACGTCTCACTGCGTTTTGCTAAAGCCGCAGGTGGTTCAGGCAAAAAGCTTTTTGTCTACTTTTTCCTCCTCAGCAGCTTACTCACTCTTGTCACGGATAACGACATCGTCATCTTGACCATGACCCCGATCATCTTTTACTTCAGCCGGAGAGCAAAGGTAAACCCGATCCCATACCTTATCGCCCAGTTTTTTGCCGCAAATATACTGAGCATGACACTTTACATCGGCAACCCGGCTAACATAATCGCGGCCGATTCCAACGGGATAACATTTATGGAATTCTTGAAGTGGATGCTCATGCCATCTATCTTGGCGGCGGTCGCGTGTTTACTGATGCTCTGCTTGGTTTTCTGGAAGGCGCTGCCCGGCAGAATAGAGATGCCGGAGGTGAACCCGAGCTTAGCCATAAAGAATAGGGCTGGCGCGGTGTTCGGCACGACGCTGTTCGTCAGTACCATAGTTTTAATGAGTTTACCCACCAGTCTGCTGGGCGTGCCTTTGTGGGCAATAACTTCCATCTCCGCAGGGATAATGGTCCTGTATGACACCGTGCATTATCACTATGTAGTGCCAAAAAAAGAGAGAAGAAATCATTCCAGCATTTTTGTCATCGGCTCAAGAGTGCCGTGGAAGACAATACCCTTCGTCATCGGCTTGTTCATAATCATCGAGAACTTGGTCTCGACTGGATGGACAGATCTCTTCGCGTCTCATTTGTCGATAATCTCAACCAGTTTGCTGATGACGGTGCTGGGAACAATATTTCTCTCCTCATTTGTCGCCAACGTCATGAACAACCACCCGATGACGATATTCTTCGTCAGAACATTTCAGAGTCCTTCCTTCAATGTCTCGCCTTCAGCGCGTTTGGGCTCAACTTTGGCGCTGATAGCCGGGGCCAACTTCGGGGCCAATTTAACCCTCGTGGGTGCGCTTGCGGGCATAATGTGGGCCAATATACTGTCGGAAAAGGGCATCCAAATCAGCTTCTCGAAGTTCTCCAAGTATGGCTTCTTGATTATGCCCCTAGTGATCTTGGTGGCGGGCTTGACTTTAGCTCTAGAGCTGATGGTGTGGACGTGAGTTAATATTCAAAAATATGGGCAAACTCCTCTGATGCAATGGTAGCTCGGACAAGCTCCTCCTTTTAAGCGACCGTCGCTCAAAGTCTCGGCGGGTCATGTGTCCTCGGGTGTGGCCGCATCAGATATAATAAGGTCTATGACGCGCGCCGGGTTCTCTCGCGACGAGATTTACGATTTGTTGACGGAAGTGGGGTTACAAGGAGAGCAGGTGCAGCTCCTGATAGATCGCGTGGCAGCAGAGTTCCACAACGCTGGGATGACATCTCGCCCTTCACGCATCGCTGCTGAGATGGGAAAGCTGTTTCTGGAAACTATTGAGGACCTAAAGCACGCGATGTTCTCGCGCGCCGACTCTTTCACGATGCAGCAAGAGATAATAAAAACAGAAATTGAGAAACTGAGGCGTTGCTTCAATGATTTAAAACTAATAACTCAAGCCAAAAAATTTAGGAAAAAACAAGGCACAACTACAAACTTATAACCCTGTTCTATCGTGTTTTTATCTGAAGTCATTGATTACCTTCGTGATCAGATGCGGATGACATTCAAGATCCTGCTGCTCTGCTTAGCCGGCCTTCTGTTGCTTAGCTCGGCGCGCCGCGCAAACGCTGACTCCGGCTGGAAGACGACAACTGTCGACTCCGATGGAGATGTCGGCTGGTACACTTCGATAGCCGTTGACCCGAGCGACCGACCGCACATAAGCTACCATGATAAAACCAAGGGAACGCTGAAGTATGCCGTCTGGAACGGCAGCACCTGGAATACATCGACGGTGGATTCAAACGGGCAGGTCGGCTGGGACACCTCGCTAAAACTGGATTCAAGCGGTTTCCCGCACATAAGCTATTACGACAACACAAACGGTGTACTGAGGTACGCTTGGTGGGACGGGAGTTCATGGATTATGTCAGTGGTGGACTACGAAAAGCAGGTGGGCTGGTACTCTTCCCTGGCCTTAGACCTGAGGGACTTCCCGCACATAAGCTATTACGATGTCACAGACGGATATCTCAAGTACGCTAAGTGGATGGGGAGCGCATGGTATACCCCTGACGTGGACACCTCTGGGCCTGTGGGTGAGTTCACCTCGCTGGCTCTGGACCTGAGCAACTACGCACACATAAGTTATTACGACAGAAAAAACGGGGACCTGAAGTATGCCGTCTGGAACGGCAGCACCTGGGACATCTCCATCGTTGACTCGGAGGGAGATGTCGGCCAGTGGTCTTCTCTGGCTTTAGATCAGAACGACAGAGCCCACATAAGCTATTACGATGTCACGGACGGGGACCTGAAGTATGCCGTCTGGAACGGCAGCACCTGGGACATCTCCATCGTTGACTCGGAGGGAGATGTCGGCCAGTGCACCTCCATGGCCTTGGACACAAAGGGGCACCCGCACATAAGCTATTTTGACCCCACCAACAGGAATTTGAAATACGCAGTGTTTACCGGGTACTCGTGGAGCATCTCGACCATAGACTCAGTGGGTGAGGTGGGCTGGTGTGCTTCAATGGCGCTCGATGCCGACGATAACCCACATATAAGCTATTACGATATCACCAATGGAGACCTGAAGTATGCTGTTTACAGCGAAAGCTTTATCCCGGAGCTACCGCCGCCGCTAAACTACTATTATATAATTATACCGGCGATAGTCATCCCGCTGCTGGCCATCACTGTTTTTTTGGTCAGGCAAGGAAAAATCTCGAGGAAGTTCAGCAAAATTCTTTTTGGTGTCCTGATTTTGGCATTGATACTCACGGTCGTCGCGTGGCTGCTATCCTTGTTTCAGTTCAGTTGAGCTGACCATATTTCCATTGAAGCAACATGGCTGGGCTACTTTGTAAAAATTGTGAACGGTTTTGGACTGAAAACAGTCACTGTTGTTACAAACCTCTTTTCGGGTATCTTCCAACGATAGGCGAGTGGTTCGTGAACATAGAAGTTGCCATATAAGAGCGGGATCGTCGGGTTATCAAAGTCAAATATTTTCTCGACTGGCACGTCATCCATTTCAACTGTTATTTCCCACTGGCCCCACCAGATTGCGGCGCCGGTTGACCCGATCGGGATTGGGGTCGCTGTGGGCAGGCCCAGCAGTCCCGCAGGATCCTCACGCCTATAGCTCACCCTCTTTATGTTGAACTCGTGGTAGACGGAGATACCGGGCGAGGGCCTTATCGGGACGGGTGGCAGGAGCCCGTAGAGATTTTCACGAGACATCGATATCCCAAACAGGCCCTCAGTCCCATCGAACAGGTCACTCAAAATTTCTGCACCAACACTTTCACCGGCCAATCCCTGCGCGGTCGCCCAATAGTCAGATGAACCGAAAATATCAAGTTCGTGAGATGCCCAAGCGGCCTCAAAGGACGTCTTGGACCGGGAGCGGACGAGTTCCACCCTTCCTGTTAAAAACAAGGCTACCAGAGCCTGGGAGTATTCCATGGTTCTCCATGAGCGGATAATTTTGCCCCGCCCCTCAACAAATTCGTTCATCTTTTGTTCTAGCAGAAAATACCGGGAGTCCACAAAAACTTCAATATTTTCAAAGGGGATGGCGAGTGAGGTCTTATCGTCCCACGAAGTGAGCCTTATTTTGGACCCGGCTGGCAACGACGCGCGCGCGGTCACGTAGCCGTTCCCAGCGTCCGATATCTCTATCAACGGCCGCCTGGCCTCATCGCAAACAACCACTTCGATGCGAGCGTCACGTGAGGAATATCCGGATATAAGTCCAGACAAATGCTCCAGAAAATATCTCGTGGCAAGAAGACCTATCGCACTTACCCCGTTGTCGTGAAGGTCCGCATCCTTGCAGACCTCCCAGAGAGCTCTGTAGGTAGCATACTTGACCGCCAATTGAAGATCACCACAAACTCCAGCGGCCATCGCCTGTAACGAAGAGATTGAAATATCACTAATGGTATCGAGCGAGCGCTGGTGCCTAGAAAAGCTCGCTTGGGCGACCATCCCCAGGACCACAATTACTACAAGCGCGCCCGCAGCGCTGAAGGGCATAAATCCACGTTCCTTCATGTTGACCAGAGCTCCAAGCTAACTTCGATGACCAGCTCTGTTTTCAGACCCCGGGGCAGATTAATCCCATGTTGGTTTCTGGTGATCTTCGTCAGCTCAGCCCTCGAAACTGGCAGCGAGAGGAGCTGGGTTTCCGAGCACAGCTGGATCCTGGCACAGGATAGGTCCTCAACCACGAGGTTAAAATTAAAGCTGGTGAAACCTAGGTCCACAGGCCCGGCGCTTGCCCGCAAGCGGTACCCGAACCTGCCATCAATCGTGTTATCGAGGACGGATTTCAGAAAAACCCTTAGCTTATCGTCCATCTCGCGGTTGGGACTCAATGTGACTTCCCTCGCCTCCAAGCACATATTTAGCAAGATGTCCTCGGCCAGAAGCTGCGCAATGGTTTTGTGGCCAAGTTGCCTTTTTAAGGAGTCACCGATAAATGGGATATTTACTCCTGAGCCGAGGCCACCGAGCCGATAACTGAATCCACCAAACTGGTCTGCCGTGCAGTTTAAGAAGGATAGAAGAGTGCTTCGAGCAAAGCTCTCCGCATATCGCTCGCTGTTGATCCGGGGGTCTGCTGGGCTAAAGGCGCATAAAATGGATATTGCAGTTGAAATCAGTAGGGCGAATACCATCACGTCCGCGGTGCATCCTATCCCCCTCTTCTCCACATTAGTCCCTCCAAACATGAACAACTAGCTCGCAGAGCTTCGCCCCTCTATTATCGCACACCACCGCAACTGGGAGGCTCACATTCGTTGCTGGAGAAAGATAACAGCTCAGCGCGTCCGGACCCGGGCCGCTGTACTGGAGCAGCTTGCCGTCAAGGGTTCTGATCTCGACCCGCATCTTTATGCGCTGAACAGCCAGAATTTTTGCAAAATTTTCGAGGCGACATTGTGATATCTCAATTAACCCGGGCAACCCATCGCCCACTGCAAGGATGCTGCCCCTGAGTCTCTCGGCTACATCCAGCGCTAGGTCGAAGTCATCAAAGTCCTTTTGCCTTAGAGAGTAGAGATGGTATGAATGAACAAGTGCGGTTATAAACAGCGACAGCAAAGACACCGCGATGACGTTGGAGAAAAGGTCCTCTCCTACATGCAGGGTCATCTAACCAGCTCCAAACTGATTGTCTTAGTTTTTCTGACCATGATTTCGCGCGGATCCTCCATTGAGAGCCAGAAATCGCCGCCGTTAACAACCGAAGTTATAACCAGCCAACGCTCGGCTTTGGCCTCTGAGGTCACGCAGACGCGAATTGTCTGTAACCCGTTCGCTCGTTCACCGGTTATCAAGACCTCGAAGTGCTGTGCTCTTGGCGGAAGCTCACCGCACAGCTCTAACTCCCCAGGACATCCATCTGTCTTTTCTATTGCACTGATTATCGCGCGTGCGATCAGCTCCAGACTTTCCCTGTCAGCCAAGCGCGCGGTAACTGAATACATGGAGAGGACGAACCCTATGAAAGTGATTGAAGCGAATGAAATCCCAATTTTGCAGATCAGGAAGCAGGCAGAGGTCCCCCTTCTTTCCATCTCAGGCCTCCTCAACTTTTATAAATAACCGGCCATCGTCCCCGAGGCACGCTTCCATGATGTAGTTGCCGCTTCGGAGTTCATTTTGGTCGGCGAACAAGCGGAGGGACAGAACCTCGCTCCGCACAACTGTATCACCTGCTAGTAGCTGAACTAGGTTTCCGTCCAAAATGATCGAACCGCCACCTAGGTCCAGCTCCACAAGCCGCACGTTGCCCGCGCCCCCAGCGCTGAGAAGCTGAGCGCGCTCGACGAAGATATTGAAGCTGTCGACTGCACGCTGGCGTGCGCTCATCCTCTGCACTCTGTCTAAACAGTCCATGCCTATGGCGATGGTGCTTGCGGCCAGCATCATCCCCATCAGAAGCATGACCGGCAGCGACTCCACGCCACGGTCATCATGGAGCATGAAATACTACCTCACGGCGACTTGGCCCTGCCACGGGATGTAGCCGTTGCGGGTAACCTGAACCGTGACTATCACTACCTTCGCTCCGTTCATAGGCACAGCGAAAGTATATTGATTGGTTTCTTTCCCCAGCGTGCGGGCATCGGTACCGCCCGGATATTTCAACACTATTGTTGTGCCCCCGAGAGCATCGCCGCTCGCCGCATCATAGACCTTCACCGTGAGTTTTTTGCTGGAAGTTGAAAATTGAACATCCATATCCCGCAGAACGTTGCGCTCCGCCGTCCCGACAAACTGCATTAATATCCCCATTGTCATTGTCCCGATCACGAGCGCCATGACAAGCTTTATCGGGACGCCCATTAACTGCCCTCTCTTGTCCATTTTTCCCGCCGCGCTTTTGCGCGCTGGTTCTTTATAAAGAGGTAGTTCGGCGAGTGACATCGGTATATTTCAACAGGCAACCCATGCACAGAACGGATACCCTAGTCCCCCGCCAATTTTTACCATAACGGCGGGGCCCTCCAGTTCATAAGTTCGTTGGTTCCTGCATTTGGTCCTATAGTCTTTCGCTCTGACGGCCTCCTTAGTATCCTGCTTTAAAAATTGCGTCAACCGTGCGCCGCTGGAGGGCTTGGTGGTGTTTTTATAGGCAGATAAATTTTGTTTTAGAAGTGAGCGAGATGACAAAAACGTACTATGTCTACATGCTCCGGAGCCTGAAGGACGACAACTTCTACACCGGGCACACCGCCAATCTCAAGGATCGCTTGGCCCGCCACAATCGCGGCGAGGTGCGTTCGACCAAGGCGCGAAGACCTTTTGTCCTGATTTACTGGGAAGCATTCAAGACCCGCGGCGAGGCGATGAGGCGAGAGCGCAGGATAAAGTCATTGTGCCGTGATGCCAAGCTGAAGCTGATCCAGGAGTTCAAACAAGCCGAATAGGTTTTTAACTTCCTTAATCTAGTTTATCTAGGATTGGATGCGTGAGGGAGCTTTGAAGTGGGCCTTGAGGCTGCTTGGACTAGCTCTCACCATTGGTCCAATTCTCATAGCTCTTGGAGCCCACGACTGGGATGTGAAGAAAGCGGTGCTTCCCAGCGACGAAGAAATAAGGCAAATTTCGGACCAGGTCACAGGAATCTTCGGCGGCGGGTTCTCACAGGAAACCTTAACATTTGGTGAACCTATTTTGAGCGGCAACATCATCAGGCTTCCGGTAACGTTCAGGTCCCCATTAAAAGTACCGATTAAGATCACCGACTTCTCCGTGATGGTGACCGACCAAGGGGCGCAAGCTATCGAGTTGCAAATGGAGGAAACCGGGCTGGACATCCCGGCTAATGGAACGGCGGCTCTTACGCTGGTTGGGTCCATTTCAGGAGCGCTTCCGAGCAACCCGAAATTGGCAGCCATCAGCGCCAGCTTGGAGGTATATGGTGTGACGATCCAGTTGCACCCCAGTATCCAAGGAGGTTGACCATGAAGCACGGCTCTGATTCCGCAACGCGCGCCACGAACGTGCTCGGTGTAGCCGCTGGCGTGCTCATGCTTGTGCTGCCGTTCCTTGGCCCTTGGTGGATCGCTAGGGCTGGGGCCGATGCCATAGCGATAGCGCTCTCACCGTTCGACCTATCAATCTCAGTGTTGGGACAGCCGGTCCACTCAAATCTTGTAGAGTTGTTTCTTTTGGCTGAGAAAATTGCCATGATCATCGCGGGTGTTTTCATGATCTCGGGATCACTATCGCCGAACAGCTGGTGGGCAGGTCGCCTAGTGAGGTTCGGGGTGATGAAACCGTTCTGGGCTATCGTTGGCCTAGTTGTCCTGATAGTGTTCGGGACCTTCTTAATAAACAGTGCCCTGCCCAGCTTACTGTCCAACGCTGTCCAAGATGGCGGCACCTCGATCCAGCTCAGCATCCCGTATTTGGTCGGCTCGTCCAGCACGACAATCCAGATCGGGTCGCAGGCCACAATAACCGCTCCGGTTAACCTATCGCTGGCACCCGCCTTCTGGGTGGCTGTGGTCACCGCCGTATTGGGCGTGATGGCCAGGATCAGCCACCGCAGGTTCCAGAAGCGGTAAGATTGCGGGAACAAAAGATACTGAATTCTCGGAAAAGCTAATTTGGATAAATTGAAAATAGCATTGGTGGTGGTGAGCACGAACAGGTTAATTGTGGAAATTATGATGCTAGGAATAATCATCTCCGCTGCCTTTGCTGTTTTAACCTATTCTGGTGCCACGGATGACCTGAAGCACGATACAGACCGCTGGGCGGCAATAGAGGACGTCAACGGAGATAGGATGGCCGTGGAACCGACCAGCGATGTGGTTTGGTCTGAACTCGTCGAGATGAACCGGGAGGGCACAAGGTTGTGGGTGGGCGGCATTGTGGAGAGATACAACAGCAGGTGGGGATTCAGGTTCAGGCCAGACACTGTCACGGTGGCTGAGGTCACCGCTGAGGGCCTTCAGGCCACTATTGATCTCATTAGCTCAAACATTGAATACTGGGAAAAACTGGGTTGGGCTTATGTTTCATCAAAAGTTGTGGAGATTCACTCTTGAGCCCATGC
>Ga0315298_1005212_pt1 | contig 18701 bp, 15 predicted proteins | sample WHS_1_MG_FD_203077 | JGI IMG/M metagenome (GOLD analysis project Ga0315298, IMG submission 203077) | Extremophilic microbial mat communities from Washburn Hot Springs, YNP, Wyoming, USA - WHS_1_MG | ecosystem: Environmental > Aquatic > Thermal springs > Hot (42-90C) | place: USA: Wyoming...
ACCCCATAAGCCGCAACCTGAAAGAGTTTACCGGACACGTTCACCTTGGCGCCATGGGTCAGATGGCCACCGTGGGCCAAGCTCATACCCATAATCTTATCGCCAGGCTGGAGCACGGAAAGATAAACCGCCTGGTTAGCCTGCGAACCGGAGTGGGCCTGGACGTTGGCATGTTCGGCGCCAAAAAGCTCCAAGGCACGGTCAATGGCCAACTGCTCGGCAATGTCCACATACTCGCAGCCGCCGTAGTAGCGCTTGCCCGGATAGCCTTCCGCATATTTATTGGTCAGCACCGAGCCCTGCGCGACCATCACCATGGGACTGGCGTAGTTTTCAGAGGCGATGAGTTCGACATGATCTTCCTGGCGCCGGGTTTCCTTGCGCATAGCGTCCCATAGTGCAGGATCGAAATCAGCAATAGTCAGGGTTTTGGAAAACATGGCCGAACTCCTTAGAACTTTAAGAAAAAATAGGGGTAAACACTAATGGATGCGCACGATCACAGCAAGGGTGAAAAATTGGCATGCATCATGAATCTCTTTCATCCGACGTCCGCGATCCGGGTATTCCTTAGATCAGATCTTGATGCGCACTGGCTGTGGGTGGCCCTGTAAAACGAACTTCGGTGCCGCTTTTTCTTTCTTGCCACGACGTGGCCGCTGTTTGTCCGCAAAAATATCCTGATAGGCCACATAAATGACCGGTGGACCAAGCACCCAGACCACCAAACCCAGCCACAACTGCGAGAAGGACGGCATCAATACATTACTGATCAAAATAATCGCCCAGAGGGCGATGAGAGGATCGCGCAGTTCCGGTCGGAAAATCAGCGTTAGGGTAGTTTCCACCTCAGACTCCAGCCAGCCATGTCCTTTGTGCAAGGCCAGGGCTATCCCGAAAAATGCGGGCGAAAACCAGAAGTAGGGCATGAGCGCGAGGTCGGAAAAACGCTCGCCGAAAGCAAACCACCAGCCCCAAAATCCCTGCCCCAATCCCGATCCGTCATTCCAGGGCATCCGGATCCCCGCGAGAATTCCTCCCATGACCACCACATCCTGGCCAAATTCGAAAATCATGCCAAACACCGCGAACACCATGCCCCACAACACCGCCACATGCAGTGCGTGCCGAATTTGCTGCGGGGTGTATTCCTCCCCCTCACTGCGCCCGGCGATGCGCAGACCGACCAGCAGTCCAAGCGGTGCCAGCGCGTCCATAAGCCAACCCGGGAACGGAATGGCGGTGAAGAGCATAGCCCCTGCGGCGAAGGCGAGCCAAGGCTTGGGGCGCGCCGCCACCAACTCGGCCCCTCCTTCCACCCAGGTCACCATTCGATTCAACCATTTCCAAGCCAAAGTGCTGCTCCCGGACTGAGGGCAAACGAACTGCGCACCACCCTTGTGCCAGATCGAGACAATCCTTTGCCATTTTAGCCAAGAATATGCGCCATTACAAAAACCGGTTCGCCCAGGCAGTCGCGACGCTATCTTGTGGCCAGCGGCTGGCGCGATTAGACTCTTTCAGCTTTCCCTATAAAACAAAGTGCGCAATGCCAGCAGAAATACCCGCTGATTCCGTAGGACTGGTAACCCCGCAGACCGTGACCTTTTCGGCACCTCTGGAGTTGGAGTGTGGCCGCGCCCTGCCCGGCTACACCCTCAGCTATGAGACCTACGGCACCCTCAATGCACAGCGGAACAATGCCATCCTGCTCTGCCACGCCCTTTCCGGCGACCACCATGCGGCCGGTTACCACAGTATGGACGATCGCAAGCCGGGCTGGTGGGAGCACCTGCTGGGGCCAGGTAAGGCCATGGATACTGAGCGCTTTTTCTTCGTCTGCGCCAACTTCATCGGCTCCTGCAAAGGCTCGACGGGGCCGGCCAGCATCAATCCGGAAACAGGCACACCCTGGGGACTGGATTTCCCCATGGTCACGGTGCGCGACTGGGTGAAGACTCAGGCAGAGCTCGCTGACCATCTGGGTATTGCGCAGTGGGCAGCTGTCGTCGGCGGTAGCCTGGGGGGCATGCAGGTCATGCAATGGACGATGGATTACCCGGAACGCTTGCGTCATGCGGTCGTTATCGCCGCGGCATCCAAGCTCACTGCGCAGAACATTGCATTCAACGAGGTCTGCCGCCAGGCCATCATGACCGATCCGGACTTTCATGGCGGACGCTACTATGCCCACGACACCAAGCCCCGGCGCGGACTGTCACTGGCGCGCATGATCGGACACATCACCTACCTTTCCGACAATGCCATGCGCACCAAGTTCGGCCGCGACACCCGCGGCGGCAAGGCCTTTTCCTTCGGCTTCGACGTGGATTTCGAGGTAGAGAGTTACCTGCGCTATCAGGGCTCCAGTTTTGTTGAGCACTTCGATGCCAACAGTTATCTCTACATCACCAAGGCGTTGGACTACTTTGATCCGGCCAACGCTTTTGGCGGGAATCTGGCCGAAGCGTTCGCCTCAACACAGGCAGCCTTTCTGGTGATCTCCTTCAGTTCAGACTGGCGCTTCTCGCCGGAGCGCTCGCGTGAAATCGTGCAGGCCCTGTACACCTGCAATCGGGATGTCAGTTATGCCGAGATTGAGGCGGAGCACGGCCACGATTCTTTCCTGATGCCCATTCCACAATATGTGGCCGTGCTCCGCGCCTATCTGGGGCGCGTTGCTGAAGAGGTGGGAGCATGACTCTGCGTAAGGATCTGGCGATCATTGCCGACTGGATTACGCCGCAAAGCCGCATCCTCGACCTGGGTTGCGGGGAGGGCGAACTGCTGGCCTACCTGCGCGCTGAAAAGGGCGTGCAAGGTTATGGCGTGGAAATTGAGGAGGCGCGGGTGGTGGCGGCCATACGCCGCGGCATACCGGTGATTCAACAGGACCTCGATCAGGGTTTGCGTAATTTTGCCGATCACAGCGTCGATACGGTAGTCCTTTCCCTGACCCTGCAAGCCTCAACCTATCCGCGTGAACTGCTGTTGGAGATGCTGCGGGTCGGACGCGAGGTCATCGTCACCTTTCCCAATATGGGGCACTGGCATGCACGCTGGCAACTGGGTGTCCGTGGCCGCATGCCCATGACAGACGTTTTACCCCATACGTGGTACGATACGCCCAATATCCATCTGTGTACGATCCGTGATTTCGAGTCGCTGTGCCATGATAACGGGATTGCAATCCATCAGCGGGTCGTACTGAACGAGCGGCGTCGCGAAACCTGGCGCAATCGCCTGTTGCCCAATCTGTTTGGCGAGGTGGCCCTCTATCGTTGCGCCCTGATGGCGCGCTGACCCGCTGCAGGAGAACGCCATGTCACTGGAACTCATCAGCTTTCCTCTCTGCCCTTATGTGCAGCGCTCAGTCATCACACTGCTCCACAAGCAGGTGGGCTTCACCCTCACCCACATTGATCTGGCACACAAACCCGAGTGGTTTCTGGCCCTGTCACCCCTGGGCAAAGTCCCCTGCCTGAAGATTGATGAACACACCGTACTTTTCGATTCGCAGGTCATCAATGAATATCTGGACGAAACCATCGCCCCCGTGCTGCATCCCGCAGACCCTTTGGAACGGGCACAACACCGCGCCTGGATTGCTTTCGGCAGCGAAATACTGAGCGACCAACTCCAGATGATGATCGCCCAGGGGGAAGAGCGTTTCGCCGCCTCCAGTCGCCAGCTTTTTGACAAGCTGGATCGGCTGGACAAAATCGTGGGGGAAGGCCCCTTCTTTGCCAGTAAGAACTTCAGCCTGGTAGACGCTGCACTGGCGCCATTGTTCATGCGCATGGAAATCCTCCATGCCCTACGCCCATTGCCGCGCTGGGAATCCTTGGGCAAACTGCGACGCTGGACGGCTTTGCTCATGGAGTTGCCGGAAGTCGCAGGCTCGGTGACTGCGGACTTTCCGGATCGTTTGCGCAACTACATCAGTGAGAGGGGCAGTCTGTTTTTGCGTTCTGCCTGAGCCACTGTCGCACCACAAATTCGCCCGAAGTGTAAGGAGTAGACCGTATGAGCGAGCATCACGAAAACGAGAAACCGAGCCAGCCTCTGGTGCCGACCACCCATTTCGGCTACCAGGAAGTGCCGGAAACAGAGAAGGAACAGCTCGTCAAGGGGGTTTTCAGCAGCGTCGCCAGTAAGTATGACCTGATGAATGACCTGATGTCTCTCGGGGTGCATCGCTTGTGGAAACGCTTTACCGTCGATCTCGCCCGTCCCCGGCCAGGGCAGCGGGTGCTTGATCTGGCGGGCGGCACGGGCGATCTCGCGGCGGCGATTTACCCCAGGGTCAGGCCCAATGGCTCCATTGTCGTTTCCGACATTAACCCGGAAATGCTCGCGGTGGGCGAAAACCGCCTGGCCGACAAAGGCATCATCGCCGGAATAGAATTTGTGGAGGCCAATGCCGAGGAACTCCCCTTTCCCGACCGCGAATTCGATCTCGTCACCCTTGCCTTCGGTATTCGTAACATGACTCATCCGGAACGGGCCTTGAGTGAAATTCACCGGGTACTGAAGACCGGCGGGCGGGCACTAATCCTCGAATTCTCCCACCCGCGCTGGCCGGGATTGCAGAGCATTTACGATCTCTACTCTTTCAATCTGCTGCCGCGCATCGGTGAATTCATCGCCAACGACCGGGAAAGCTATCAATATCTGGTGGAGTCCATTCGCCGATTTCCCGACCAGGAAACCTTCAAGATGATGATGGAAGATGCCGGGCTGGCCCGAGTAGAAGTGTTCAATCTGTCTGGCGGCATTGTCGCTCTGCATCGCGGATTCCGGATGGATTAATGAATATTTTTCATCACCATCCCTAAAAATTCCCTCTTGAGCCTGCTGGCTCAGCAGGGCATCATGGCGACAATTTTCGCAGAGGAGTAATGCCCATGACATCGGTCCACAGTCTCGGTTTTCCCCGTATCGGCCACAAGCGTGAGCTGAAAAAGGCGCTGGAAAGCTTCTGGTCCAAGGAGATTGACGAGAAGGAACTACAATCGCGCGCTGCCGGGTTGCGCGATCGCCACTGGCGGATTCAGCAGACCTGCGGCATGGATCTGGTGCCAGTAGGCGATTTCAGCCTCTACGACCACATGCTCGACATGAGCTGCACTCTGGGCGCTATTCCGCCGCGTTACGGCTTCTCCGGTGACCAGGTGGACCTCGCCACCTTCTTCGCCATGGCGCGCGGCTCCAGCACCCAGCCCGCCATGGAAATGACCAAATGGTTTGACGCCAATTATCACTTCATCGTCCCTGAATTCCATGAGGGTATGGATTTCCACCTCTCCAGCGACCGCATTTTTGCCCAGGTGAAAGAGGCGCAGGCACTGGGCCTGAAGGCCAAGCCCGTCCTAGTCGGCCCCATCACCTATCTCTGGCTCGGTAAAGAGAAAGACCTTAAGGCCGAGGCCCAGCATCATCATGACGACAGTGCCTGTCACGGCCACGGCGCCCCGGTGGGCAACGCCTGCTTTGATCGCCTGACCCTGCTGCCCAAGGTGCTGCCGGTCTATGCTGAGGTCCTCGCCCGCCTGGCGGAACTGGGTGTGGAATGGGTGCAGATGGATGAACCCGCCCTCGCGCTTGACCTGCCCCAGGAATGGATCAAGGCGCTGGATACGGCCTACCAGACACTAAGCAAGGGCAAATCGCCCAGGATACTACTCGCGGCTTACTTCGAATCCGTTGCCGATCATGCCAAACAGCTCAAGGCCCTGCCCGTCGCTGGCTTGCATCTTGATCTGCGCCGTGCGCCGCAGCAGTTGAACAGTTTCCTCACCGACTACCCCGCCGACAAGGTGCTCTCCCTCGGTGTCGTCGACGGTCGTAACGTCTGGCGCGCTGACCTCGATGCCGCACTGGAACTCCTGCAGCCCGCCCACCAGCAGCTCGGCGAGCGTCTCTGGGTCGCACCGTCCTGCAGCCTGCTGCATACGCCCGTAGATCTGGATCAGGAGACGGAGCTGGACGCTGAACTGAAGTCCTGGCTCGCCTTCTCCGTGCAGAAGCTGGACGAAGTCGCCGTCATCAGCCGCGCCCTGGACAAAGGCACGGAGTCGGTGGCCCAGGAACTGGCTGCCGCCCGGGCCGCCGTCGCGTCCCGCCGCAGCTCGCCGCGCATTCACAACCCCGCCGTCGCTCAGCGCCTTGAAGGCTTGGGTAAGGATGACGGTCAGCGCAACAGTCCCTTCCCGGCGCGGGAAGCGGCACAGCGGGCGCGCTTCAAACTACCCGCCTTCCCGACCACCAGTATTGGCAGCTTCCCCCAGACCCCGGAAATCCGTAAGGCCCGTTTGCAGAATCGCAAAGGCGAGCTGAGCAATGCCAATTACCAGAAGGCGATGGAAGCGGAAATCGCTCTGGTGGTGAAGGAGCAGGAGCGTCTCGGTATTGACGTGCCCGTGCATGGCGAGCCCGAGCGCAATGACATGGTAGAGTACTTCGGCGAGCAATTGTCCGGATTTGCTTTTACCCGCCATGGTTGGGTGCAGAGTTACGGTTCGCGCTACGTCAAGCCGCCGTTGATTTTCGGTGATGTCTCTCGCCCCACCCCGATGACGGTGGCCTGGAGCAAGTACGCCCAGTCCCTGACCAAGCGGCCAATGAAGGGCATGCTCACCGGCCCGGTGACCATCTTGCAATGGTCTTTCGTCCGTGATGACCAGCCCCGCGAACGTACTGCGTTGCAGATCGCTCTGGCCATCCGCGATGAGGTCAAGGACTTGATTGATGCAGGCATCGGCATCATTCAGATCGACGAGCCAGCCTACCGTGAAGGTCTGCCCCTCAAGCGCAAGGATTGGGATCAGTATCTCAACTGGGCGTCGCGCGCCTTCCGCATTTCGGCGCAGATCGCCCCCGATGATGTGCAGATCCACACGCACATGTGCTACTCGGAGTTCAACGATATTCTGCCCGCCATTGCGGCCATGGATGCCGACGTGATCACCATTGAGACCTCACGCTCGCAAATGGAATTGCTGGACGCTTTCGCAACCTTCAACTACCCCAACGAAATCGGACCGGGCGTCTATGACATCCACTCCCCACGCGTACCCAGCGTCGAAGAGATGGTGGGCCTGATGGAAAAGGCGGTAAAGGTGGTCCCCGCCGAGCGCCTGTGGATCAACCCCGACTGCGGCCTGAAAACCCGCAAGTGGGCGGAGGTCACCCCGGCGCTGGAGAACATGGTCGAGGCGGCTCGCCAGATTCGTGCCCGTCACGGCTGAAATGCGTCATAAGCAGCACGAAGGAGCCCCCTTTGGGGGCTTTTTTGTGACCATTTTCCAACATTATCAAATGGCTTGATAGTTGTTGAGACTTGTTGATAAAGTCCAAGGCGAGGTCGCGTTTTCATCCGAATTTCATCTGATAACGAGGGAGTGGTAGCCATGAATAACGACGTGATCGACGCCATGATCGACGGCTTCAAGGATTTCCACCACACCTATTATGAGGAACGGCCAAACTTTTTCGATACCCTGGTGGAGAAAGGGCAAAACCCAAAAGTCATGCTGATAGGCTGTTCCGATTCCCGAGTCACACCTACGTCACTCTACGGCAGCGAGCCCGGAGACATTTTTGTGGTGCGCAACGTCGCGAATCTCGTTCCTCCGGCGGAGCAAGACGGCCATCTTCATGGCACCAGCGCAGCGGTGGATTTTGCGGTTAGTCACCTGGAGGTGGAACACATCATTATCAACGGTCACTCACACTGCGGTGGCATGAAAGCGCTATTGAACGGCACTGAAGGCAAGTATGTCGGCCCCTGGGTGGAAATCGCCAGAGATGCCCGCTCTGACGTGATGCGGGAATATGCTGATGCCAGCCCCGAAGAACAGGCGCGCGCCCTGGAGAAAGCCAGCATTCTGGTTTCTCTGGAGAATCTGCTGACCTTTGACAGTGTGCGTCGCCGCGTGGTGCGGGGTGAACTACAGTTGCATGGCTGGTACTTCGACATGGAAGAAGGGGCACTCCTCGCCTACAACGTCGAAAAACAGAAGTTCGATCGACTCGCCTGAGGACACAGCATGGAAAACAGTGTGAATCTTTCGCCCCTTAAAAATCTGCGCGCCGACGTACCCGCCGCGGTGGTCGTGGCACTGGTGGCGATGCCGCTCTGCCTCGGCGTGGCTTTGGCATCAGGGACACCGCTGATCGCCGGACTTATCGCCGGCATCGTAGGCGGCGTGCTGGTCCCCTTGTTCAGCCGTTCGCAACTAGCCGTCAGCGGTCCAACGCCGGCCATCGTCGCCACGGTTCTGGTGGCCATGCAAACTTTACCGAGTTTCTCCGCTTTTCTGCTGGCGGTGCTCATCGCCGGGGTCATCCAGATCGTTTTGGGTGTGATCCGTGCAGGCGTCGTCGCCTATTTTTTCCCCTCTGCCGTCATTCAGGGGATTCTTTCGGCTATCGGCATCATCCTCATCCTCAAACAGTTTCCCTATGCCATCGGTTTTGATCTGGGCGAATTCGGCAGTCAGGACTTCATTAGTGCGCATGGCGAGAACACCTTCACCGCTGTTATTGCTGCCCTGGCGCATCTGGAATGGGGCGCCCTGCTGGTCAGCGTACTTGCCCTGTCCATCCTGATCACCTGGGACAAAGTAGCGCTATTGCGTAAACAGACCTGGCTGTCCGGGCCACTCATGGCGGTGGTTTTTGGCACCTTACTCAACACACTGCTCCTCCACGCCGTTCCGAGCCTGGCGGTCAGCGGCCCCAACCTGGTCAGCTTACCGATCATTCGCTCTTTAGCGGATTTGCGGGGTATGCTGCAAACGCCGGACTGGGGGATGATCGGATCGAAAACCGTCTGGGTGACGGCCATCGCTCTCACTTTCATTGCGAGCCTCGAAAGCCTGCTTTCCATTGAGGCAGCCGACAAACTCGATGTCTTCAAACGGCGCACTCCGCTGGACCGCGAGTTGCTGAGTCAGGGTATCGCCAATGTCGCCAGCGGCCTCATCGGCGGCCTTCCGGTGGCGGCGGTTATCGTGCGCAGTACCGCTAATGTGGCGGCAGGGGCCCGCACTAAGGCGAGTGCCTTTCTGCATGGCCTATTCCTGCTACTTGCCGTACTGTTTCTGGCGACGCTGATGAACCAGATTCCGCTGGCTGCCTTAGCATCCATCCTGATTTTCGTCGGCTTCAAGCTGGCCCATCCAAGCATATTCGAGCGAATGTTTCGGCTCGATAAATCGCAGTATCTACCGTTCATAATCACCATTGTCGCGATTCTGTTTACCAGTCTCATCATAGGGGTAGTCGTCGGCCTGCTGACCGGGGTGTTCTTTGTGCTCAAGGCCAACTACCACAGCGCCATAGAGATTGGACGGGAGGGTTCCGCTTACAAAATTGCACTGAATCGGGAGGTGACATTTGTTAACAAGGCACGGCTCTCCCATATCCTCGAGCGGCTGCCCAAGGGCGCAGAGGTCATACTGGATGGTGAACATGTGGGTTTCATCGATCACGATGTCCTCGAAGTGATCAGGGATTTTGAACGCTCTGCGCCCTTGCGTGAAATCCGCCTACGGGAACAGGGCTTTGATGCGCCGGTGCTGAAGGCCCCCGTCTGACACCGACGACATGTGCGGAAACAGGCCATCGGAGTTCCTCATAGTTCCACCGCCCGACCTGATCGGCTAATGTACAAGGCTCCCGATGCCCGGCCGCCGAATATGCTTGACGTTAATACCGTAATAACGGCTCGGGAAACGGGCGGCCAAGCACCGCACTCTAAGTCATGTAAATTTTCAGTCCGCCGACGGTAACAGCGGCTTAACGAGTTCTTTGAGGAAAGCGTTGTGTTTCGCGGTCGCGATCTGGATAGCCCGCTCGATGTCCACCAGGCGCGCATGGGTCGCCGCGAGGTCGATTTCCTCCTCGGCCACCGTCGTGCTGATATAGCGGGAGATATTCAGGTTGAAGTCGTTCTTCTCGATCTCCGCCATGTCCACGCGGCGGGCGTAGCGCGGCTCTTCCTTGCGGAACTGGTAGGTGTCGACAATCCGGTTGATGTGTTCCTTGGTCAATTGGTTCTGGCGCTTGCCTTTCACGAAATGCTCGGCGGCGTTGATAAACAGCACGTCATCGGGCTTTTTGCACTTCTTGAGCACGAGGATGCAGACGGGGATGCCAGTGGAATAGAACAGGTTCGCGGGCAAGCCGATGACGGTGTCGATATGGCCGTCTTTCAGCAGCTTGGTGCGGATGCGTTCCTCGGCACCGCCACGGAACAGCACGCCGTGGGGCAGGATGATCGCCATCACCCCTTCGTCTTTCAGGAAGTGGAAGCCGTGCAGCAGGAAGGCGAAGTCGGCGGCGGACTTGGGTGCGAGGCCGTGGCTTTTGAAGCGCACATCGTCGGCCAGCGCGTCGGTGGGTTCCCAGCGGTAGCTGAAGGGCGGGTTGGCGACGATGGCGTCGAAACTCGGCTTCTTCGCCGGGTTCTGCTCGCGCAGCATGTCCCACTCGTTGGTCAGCGTGTCGCCGTGGAAGATCTCGAACTCGGTGTCCTTCACCCCGTGCAGCAGCATGTTCATGCGCGCGAGGTTGTAGGTGGTGATGTTCTTCTCCTGGCCGTAGATTTTGCCGATGGTGCCGCCGGCCTTGGCCACCTTCTTGCGCACATTGAGCAGCAGCGAGCCGGAGCCGCAGGCGAAATCCAGCACGCTCTCCAGTCGCTTCTTGGTGCCGGTCTTCGGTTCCTGGCTGTCCAACGTGACGATGGCGGAGAGGATGTCGGAAATCTGCTGCGGCGTGTAGAACTCGCCCGCCTTCTTGCCCGAGCCCGCTGCGAACTGGCCGATCAGGTATTCATAGGCATCGCCCAGCGCGTCGATGTTCGTGGAAAACTCCGCCAGCCCTTCGGCGATTTTCTGGATGATGGTGCAAAGCTTGGCATTCCGGTCCTCATACTTCTTGCCCAGCTTGGGGGAACTCAGATCAATCTCGGAGAACAGGCCCTGAAAGGTGCTCTCGAAGGATTCCGTCTCGATGTATTTGAAGCCCGCCTGCAGCGTGTTCAAAAGCTCCACGTTCTGGGTGCGGGCCAGGTTGGCAATACTGTTCCAGAGATGCGCGGGCTGGATGACGTAATGCACCTTGCGGCGCATCTGCTTCTCGAAGGCCGGAATGTCGTCCACGTTGTTCGCATACCAGAGCGCCAGCGGCACCTTGCGGGTGTCTCCGCCCACATCCGGATAATCCCGCGCCAGCTCCTTCCTCGCCGCCGTCTCGTAGTTGTCCGAGAGGTAGCGCAGGAAGAGAAAGGACAGCATGTAGTCGCGGAAGTCGTCCGCATCCATCGCCCCGCGCAGTTGGTCGGCGATGCTCCAGAGGGTGTTCCCTAGTTGTTTTTGGTTCTGTTCGGTCATGGGTTATCTTTTTTTGTCTTCCCGAGGAGGCAGGGTCTTGGTGTGCTTTGCCAGCTTCTTTTCTTCCGACTTCACCCGGCGCTCCAGCTTTTGCAGGTCTTCTTCGGCGGCCAGTTTTTCTGGTTGGATGCCACGCTGCCCTAGCATATTACGTACACTCTCGTTGTTCTTTACATGCTCATGGGTGATAGCGCCTTCCCCCCGCAAGCTGGCCTGTTCCACGTTGTGATTGGTCATTTCGGTGGCCAGATTTTTGGCGGCAATCGTCAGCGTGGGCAAAAAGTCCGCCAAAGGGCGGTTTTTCACAATGCCGTACTTGTCTTTCATGGCCTGCGTGGTATGCCCGCCAAACAGCGCCTGATCGCCTTTGGAACGGATACGGCCAAACCCGGCATCATCCACGCCGCGCTCGAAGATGTTTTGCGACAGCGATTTTTCCGATTCCCTCAGCCGGTCACGCGCCTCCATTCGCGCCTGTAGCCGCATGCGGTCTTCAATCAGCTCCTGCCTGCGGGTTTGCACGGCGAAGTAGCTTTGCGCAAAGGCAATTTCCGGCTTGCGCGGGTCACCGTTCTGGGCAATCAGGTAGCTGGCGTAACGGGTGAGCATGAAATCGTCGATTTCCCGCACTCCCCCCTTGCCCAGCTCGATCATTTTCGTGACGCCACGAAAATGATCCGCCGCCGCATGACCAGAGGCTTCGCAGGATTCCATCGCGCGCTGGATGGCGGTTTGAAAATTCTCCCAACGGGCATACCCGAGAGGGGCTTGCAGATCGCGGGCAAACCAGAATTCGATGCCTTCGGCATCGGCGCGCTGCACGACGGCTTCAAGGTTGTGCTGCAAGGCTTGTAGCTGCTTATCCATGGCATGGCCTCCACTGTTTTGGGGGTTCTTCGGGTATTTGAACTACCGAGCATATCTCGGCAGTTGCTGGCCGGTTGAACCACGCTTGAACTGTCAAGGATTGCTTGACAGTTGCCTCATGGCCCGACCGAATTTGAGTAGTCAAGGAATCCTTGACGACTGCCCACGAACCCCGCCCGTTCATGCTTCAACCGCCTCCGTGGATGGGAAAAGCTGCTGCATCAGCCCTTTCTTGTGGGTCTTGAGGGCTTCGAGCTTTTGGGTTTCGGCGGTGATCAGGGCGTCGAGGCTGCTCAGGCACGAGGCGATGAGTTGTTGTTCGGGAACGCGAGGATGCGGGATGGGTATGCGATCCAGCATCGCCTTGTTGAGTTTTGGCTGGGCCATTCCTGTGATGAAGTCATCGAGTTTGATCGAGTTGAGATATACCTCCACGAATTTCTGTGTGCAGGCGTTCTCGAATCTCAAAACGTGGGCGTGATTGTTGACCCATGTCTTTCCCGAGATTGGGAACGCAATCGGGTAGGTTCGTGCAACCAGATTGGCTCCGTCCTCGGATACGCAGAGTAGGTCTTCGTCGAAGATAAAGCCTTCGACGTAATCGACGATTCCGGATGCGCCGTAGTATGGAACATCGCCAGCTTTCCGGTCGCTAGATGTAATAGGGACACGCTTGTTGTCGAGATTCTCTGCCACCCTTCCAAGAGGCTTCACTTCCCACGCTGGTGCGTTTTGGAATTCGGGGAAGCGGAGGCGGGGTTGGGTTTCGCCTTCGCGGGGAAAAAGCTGCTGCATCAGCCCTTTTTTATGGGTCTTAAGCGCGTCCACTTTCCACGCTTGCGCGGCCATCAGCTCGTCCGCCGAACTCAGGCACTCGGCGATTTTTTGTTGTTCTGGTTCCAGTGGAGGAATCGCCAGAGCAACATGTTCGAGGACATCCACTGACAAGCCGGGCTGAGCTTGGCCCGTCGCAAAGCGGTTCAGATTCAGCAGGTCGAGCGAATAAAACAGCCAGCCGACGTCAATGGCCTCTTTCGGTGTGGCAACAACTGCATGTTCCGTGGCGTGGAATTGCCCACTTGCCAGTCGAACATTTCCACAGAGTGCGCCTTGTCTCCCGATGAGCGGATAAGTTCCATTGTGCGTGTGCGTCGCCGTGAAACCACGGAGCCCGTTACCCCCGTAACAGGGGAAAAAACCGTTTTGAATGCGCTCTGAGATGTTGGATGCGGAGACAAATTTACCGGCCTGCATGTCACATGCATCCGCCAAGACCGATGGTTTCCACCCCTCCGCCCCCCGAAACTCCGGAAACCGCAGCTTCGGCACTCGCGTGGGCTTTGTTTCTGCTGTCAAAACGGTGCTTGGTGTTTTGGGGTTCATGCTTGCACCTCTTCGGTGTCGTTCTTGTCATCGGCATCCCACAGCTCGCGGTAGGCGCGGACATAACTCGCGGTAGCTTGCGGGTTCAACGTCCAGTAATGGCGGCAGAGGGCTTTGAAGAGGGTCAGGCCCTCTGGCAAGCAGGCGTGGCCTAAAAGCTGGTCGAGTGTGTGCTCGATCCGCTGAACATCGCGGCTGCCGCTGCGCACCATCTCTTGAACGCTGGGCGCCAGTGCTTCGACGGCCTGCTGGTGCAATGCTTGCAACGGGGCGATGGCCGCTGACAGCTCAACGAGCAAGTTTTGGTAAACGGCCGCGCCCGGCGTTGTGGTTTGCTTGTGGGGGATGGTCATTTCAACAAGACCTTTCCTTGTGCGGTCAGGCGGTATTTTTGTGTGGGGCTGCGCGGTGAGTCTGGCTGGGTCAGTTCCACAAAACGCTGTTGGAGGGCCGGGTTCAGATAGCCTTCCAAAAAGCTCGGGCGGTGTTTGAGGTTGAGCGACTGCATCAGCTCCTTCGTTCCTTTGGCCTCTTGCCCCAGAGCCACGCACAGCCGGCGAACTTGTTCGGTTACTTGTTCGGTTACTTGTTCGGTTACTTGTTCGGTTACTTGTTCGGTGACTGGGGCCTCAACTTGTTCGGTGGCTTGTTCGCCCGCCCCCGCCCACTGCGCCCTGGGTCGCTGCACCCGAGCGGTGAACTGGTTGCCGCTAACTTCGTCGATCAGTTCGATCTGCGGCCACTCATCGAGCGCGCGGGGGATACCGCTGCCCAGCCCCCGGTAGGGCAGCAGCCGGAAGGCGTGCTCGCTCAGGGTGGGGTTGCGGCGGTTGCTTTTGCCGTGGCGGATGTCGTCCACGCTCAGGCTATCGGGCAGGTGGCCGGGGCTGATGATGTCGATGCGGTCGGCGAAGACGAGGATGCGAATGGATGCGCTGGTGAAGTAGTCGCGGTGTACCAAGGCGTTAACCAGCAGTTCTTGCAGGGCGATTTCGGGCACTTCCAGAATGCCCGGCGAGTTGAAGCCCTGATCGCCCTGCACCCGGTGCAGGTTGCGTTTGATGAAGGCGAGCGCTTCTGTGTATTGCTGTGGCAGGGTGCCGCTGATGTCTTGGCTGTCGAGGTAACGGGTATCGGTGATGCGGGTGCCCGGAAAGGCCACTGCCTTGATGGTGTAGGCGGGCCGCCAGCGCAGGGGGTTGCGGCCAAACAGCAGTAGGCCTGTCAGATTTAGTTCCAGCCCGTCGCCTAGCCCCAGGTTTTGCAGTAGTGCGTCCAGCGGCAGTCCTGCGGGGGCGGTGTCGGCGCTGAAGTGCTGGGCCAGGTAGCGGCGAAAGGCGGGCTCGTCCAAGTCGGCGCTGGTGGTGCCAGCCACAGGCACCACATCGGCATAGACCAGACCGCCACACTGGAACATGCGCTGCAACTCTTCGCGGGCGGTCACATGGCGTTTGTCGGCACCTTGTTTGACCCAGATGCGGCCTTGCTGATCCAGATAAGGCTTGGCCAAGCCATTGGGCACGGTCACCACCATCACCAGCCCAGCGTGGGTTTGCACGTTTTCGGTGTGGGGGTGAACGGGCGGGCGCAGATGCTGGCTACTGGCGTTGCTGAGCATCTGGTTGAGCTGGCGAACATCCGCCGCGCTCAGGCCAGTGATGATGCCGTCATCGGCCACACCGATCAGCAGCGTGCCGCCGCCACTGTTCGCAAAGGCAGCCAGCTCGGCGGCCAGGGCGTCAGGGTTGTGGAAGTTGCGCTTGAACTGCTGACGGGTGTGCTCGCCCCGAGCTATGCGCGCCAACAATGTGGCTTCAGTCAGCGGCTGTTCACTCATACGCGCTGAGTCCTGAGATGTCGCGGCCCCCGGCGCGCTTGGTGAGGAGGGGGTGGAGGTCTTCCATCAGGGCAAGTTCGGCCTGGGTGCGGGCTTTCCAGCCGAGGTCGAGCGGGGCCATGAGGTCGCTGAGCTGCTCGCCATCGAAGATCATGCGGTCGAGGATGCCGTCCACGAAGGTTTGCAGGACGGCGGTGGCGAGGCCGTGTTTTGCGGCGATGGCGGCGAGTTCCTTGGCGTCGTTCTCGGCCTTGAAGCGGGTGTAGCCCTCGCGGATGGCGGCCTCAGAGAGGCCCTCGCCCGCCTTGAGCGTGCCGATATATTCGGCGATGTCGTCGCGCTCGTTCATGAACTTGGCATCGGCGCTGATGAGGCCGATGAGTTCCTCGCGGGTCATCTTGGACTTGCCCGGCCCCTTGGCCGAGAAGCGGGCGATGAGGCCCATGATGTAGTCGTAATCAATGACGGCGGAGGCGAAGAGGACGAACTCGAAGTCGAGCTGATCCACGGAGTCGTCGGCGCCGGGTTTGTCGCCGCCCTTGCCCTGCTGGTCTCTGAGCTTTTTGGCGGTTTCCAGATACTGGCCTTTGAAGCCGCGCAGGTTTTCCTCGGGCAGCACCTGCTCGATGGTGGCTTTGTTTTCCCCGGTGAGGTCGGTGTATTGGTCGAGCTGGGTTTTGAGCCGCTGGACTTCCTTGAAGTGGGTGATGAAGGCGGCGCGGGCCTCGTCGCCCCTCAAATTCGCCACTGCGGAGGGCGTGCAGTCGAGGCCCTGGGACTTCATGAAGTCGTCGAGCTTCTGTACGGCGGTCTCCAGCTTCTTGATCACGACAGGCGCCTTGTCCACGAGCCAGATTTCCCGCGCCTGCTCGCCGGTTTTTTCGCCGGAAAAAAGGGCGATGGCGGTATCCACAGAGTCTTGCTGCTGGCGGAAGTCGAGGATGTTGCCGAACGGTTTTGTGCCATTGGGCTTCTTGTCTGGTGCCTGAATACTGGTAAGCACGCGATTAGTGCGGGAGAAGGCCTGGATCAAGCCGTGGTGCTTGAGGTTCTTGTCCACGTAAAGCGCGTTCAGGAACTTGGAATCGAAGCCGGTGAGCAGCATGTCCACGACGATGGTGATGTCGATCTTCTGCGCCGGGGGGTAGTCGGCATTGGGCCACTGCTGGTCTTTGATGCGCTTTTGCACGTCTTGGTAGTAGAGATCGAACTCGCTGAGGCGGTGATTGGTGCCGTAGCGGGCGTTGTAATCGGCGAGGATGGCTTCAAGCGCCTTCTTCTTCGCTTCTGGCTCGACCTTGTTGTCTTCCTGCTCTTGCGGTAGGTCTTCGGAGAGCTGTTCGATGTCCTTTTTGCTTTCGGGATTCTCCGCGAGCTGTGCAGGCGGGGAAAAGACACAAGCGATGTTCAGCGGATGAAAGTCGGAATCTGCGGCCTGCTTATCCGCCTGCATCGTCTTGAATAGCGCGTGGTATTCGATGGCGTCGTTGATGGACGCGGTGGCGAGGAGGGCATTGAAGCGGCGGCCGCCGGTGGCGGCATCGTGCTTGGCGAGGATGGCCTCGATGACCGCCTTCTTGGCGAGGGCCTCGGCGGGTTTTTGCCCTCGGGCTTGAAGTAATCGATGTGGAAGCGCAGGACGTTCCCGTCCTCGATGGCGTGGGTGATGGTGTAGGCGTGGAGCTGCTTCTGGAAGAGGTCTTCCGTGGTGCGCATGGAGGCCTGGGTGTCCTCGATCTTCTGCAAGGAGGCATTGGCCTCAAAGATGGGCGTGCCGGTGAAGCCGAAAAGCTGGGCCTTGGGGAAGAACGCTTTGATGGCCTTGTGATTCTCGCCGAACTGCGAGCGGTGGCATTCGTCGAAGATGAAGACGATGCGTTTGTCCTTCAGCGCTTCGAGTTGCTCCTTGTAGGTGGCCTGGCCGTTTTTTGTGCGCTGCTTGTTGCGCTTGCTGTTTTCGTCCAGCGCGAGGCCGAGCTTCTGGATGGTGGTGACGATGACCTTGTCCGCGTAGTCCTCGGAAAGCAGGCGGCGCACGAGGGCGGCGGTGTTGGTGTTTTCTTCGACGCAGCCTTCCTGGAACTTGTTGAATTCCTCCCGCGTCTGGCGATCGAGGTCCTTGCGGTCCACGACGAAGACGCACTTGTGGATGTGATCGTTTTCCTTCAGCAGCGTGGAGGCTTTGAAGGAGGTGAGCGTCTTGCCGCTGCCGGTGGTGTGCCAGATGTAGCCATTGCCGTTGTCTTCGTCGATGCACTTCACCATGTGCTGCACGGCATAGACCTGATAGGGCCGCATGATCATGAGCTTTTGCTCACCGGCAAGCAGCACCATATAGCGGCTGATGGTCTGGCCGAGGTCACACTTTTTCAGGAAGCGCTCGGCGAAGGCGTCGAGGTGGGTGATCTTGCTGTTGTCCTCGTCTGCGAACTCATAGATGGGCAGAAAGCGCTCGTCGGCATTGAAAGCGAAGTGACGGGCGTTGTTGTTGGCGAAGTAGTAGGTGCGGTCTCGGTTGCTGACGATGAAGAGCTGGAGGAAGCACAGCAGCGTCTTGGTGTAGCCGTTGCCGGGGTCGTGCTTGTATTCGACGATCTGCTCCATGGCCCGGCGCGGATTCACGCCGAGGGTCTTCAGCTCGATCTGCACACAGGGCACACCGTTGATGAGCAGAAGGACATCGTAGCGGTGGTGGCTGTTGTCCGTGTTGATGCGGAGCTGGTTGACGACCTCGAACGTGTTCTTGCACCAGTCCTTGATGTTAACCAGCGTGTAGTTCAGCGGCGTGCCGTCGTCGCGGGTGAAGGCATTGATGCTGCGCAGGGTCTTGGCAGCGGTGAAAACATCCGGCGTAACAATCTCATCGAGCAGGCGGGCGAACTCGGTATCCGTAAGGCGGACGCGGTTCAGGGCCTCGAATTTTTCACGGAAGTTTTTCTCTAACGCGGCGCGGTCGCGGATGTCTTCGCGATATTCGTACTTGAGGCTTTGGAGTTTGCCGATGAAGCCGTATTCGATGGTGTCCTCCCGGACGGCGAAACTCGGGGTATCAGAGGGCCGACTGTAGGTGTCTGGGGCGTCGATTTGTTTCCGGGCGCGGTTTTCCGGTTTCATGCGTTCTCCGGCGGCATGTTTTTGTGCATTCTACGCTGCCGGGCTTAAAGGACAAAATTTTGCCGTTTTCCGTTAAGTGGTTGGTCGCTTACGTGACG
>Ga0315298_1005214_pt1 | contig 18698 bp, 18 predicted proteins | sample WHS_1_MG_FD_203077 | JGI IMG/M metagenome (GOLD analysis project Ga0315298, IMG submission 203077) | Extremophilic microbial mat communities from Washburn Hot Springs, YNP, Wyoming, USA - WHS_1_MG | ecosystem: Environmental > Aquatic > Thermal springs > Hot (42-90C) | place: USA: Wyoming...
CCGAAATGGAACACGCTGGCGGCAAGCAGCCCCGTCGCGCCCGCCTCGGCGCCTTCGACGAAATGCGCGAGCGTGCCGACCCCGCCCGAGGCGATCACGGGAATGTTCACCCGCGCGGTCACGGCGCACAGCAGGTCGAGGTCGAAGCCGAGGCCGGTGCCGTCGCGGTCCATCGAGGTCAGCAGGATCTCGCCGGCTCCGCGCGCGGCCATCTCGGCGCACCAGCCCACCGCGTCGATCCCGGTGCCGCGCCGTCCGCCATGGGTGAACACTTCCCAACCCTCGCCGCCGCGCCGCGCATCGACCGCGACGACCACGCACTGGCTGCCGAATTTCCGTGCCGCCTCGTTGATGAAATCCGGGCGGGAAATGGCTGCCGAATTGATGCTGCACTTGTCGGCTCCGGCCAGCAGCAGGCGGCGCATGTCATCCGTGCTGCGGATGCCGCCGCCGACGGTCAGCGGCAGGAACACTCTGGCTGCGGTGCGGCCGACCACGTCGATGATCGTGTCGCGATTCTCATGGCTCGCTGTGATGTCGAGAAAGGTGAGTTCGTCGGCGCCCGCGCGGTCATAGACCACGGCCTGCTCCACCGGGTCGCCGGCATCGCGCAGCGAGACGAAGTTCACCCCCTTGACCACGCGCCCGTCCTTCACGTCGAGGCAGGGAATGACGCGCAGCTTCAGCATGCGGCGGCCTCCGCCAGCGCGGCCTGCGGGTCGATCCGGCCATCGTAAAGGGCGCGGCCGATGATCGTGCCGGCAAGGTTCGGCGTGCGGGCGGCGGCGGCGCGCAGGTTGCGGATATCCTCGATGCCGGCCACACCGCCCGAGGCGATTACCGGAATGGAGATGGCGGCGGCGAGGGCTTCGGTGGCGTCGAGATTGAGGCCCTGAAGCATGCCGTCGCGCGCGATATCGGTGTGGATGATGGCGGCGATGCCGGCATCCTGCAGGCGCATCGCCATCTCGGTCGCCGGCAGTGACGATGTTTCGGCCCATCCCTCGGTGGCGACCATGCCATCCCGCGCGTCGATGCCGACGATGATCCGCCCCGGAAAGGCGGCCGCCGCCTCGCGGACCAGGGCAGGGTTCTTCACCGCGGCGCTGCCGAGAATGACGCGCGAGATGCCAAGCTCGATCCAGGCGGCGATGCCCGCCATGTCACGGATGCCACCGCCGAGCTGCACCGGCATCGCCACCGCGGCGAGTATCGCGCGCACCGCCTCGCCGTTCACCGGCCGCCCGGCAAAAGCGCCGTTCAGGTCAACCACGTGCAGTGCTGTGAATCCGGCGGCCTCGAAGGCGCGGGCCTGGGCGGCCGGATCCTCGGCATAGACCGTCGCCTGGTCCATCTCGCCGCGGCGCAGACGCACGCAGGCGCCATCCTTGAGGTCGATCGCCGGGTAGAGGGTCAGCACCATGTCAGGAAGCCTGCAACAACTTGTAGTAGAAATGCCCTGCGATCGTCTGCCCGTCGGTGCGGGCATAGGCCGGGTGCGTACCCCAGCGGACGAAGCCAGCACGCTCGTAGAGGGCGATCGCGGCGTCCTGGGTCGCGCGGACATCGAGGTTGAGCACCTGATAGCCGAGGGCGCGGGCGCGGTCTTCGACCCGCTCGACGATGAGGCGAGCCAAGCCGTGGCCGCGTGCGTAGGGGGCGACGAAATTATGCGCGAGCGTCGCGCCGAAGGCCTGCGCCTCGTTGTTGCGTGGCGGGCGGACAAGCTGGGCGGCGCCGTAGATCACCCCGTCCATCCGGCCGACGAACAGTTCGCGTTCCGGCACCATCACGACGCCGCGGAAATACTGCTCCAGCGCCGCGCGCCCTGGTGGGCGGAGCCAGCCGAAGCCGCCGCCATCGATGATCGCCGCATCGGCGGCCTCGCACAGCGTCTGCATGTCGTCATCGGCGATCGCGGTCAGGCGATCGACCTGCATGCTCGACGGGGGAGGAAGGTCGCAGAGGTCCGGTTGGGTCATCATGGCATCCAGCGCAGGAAATTCGCCAGAATGGTCAGGCCGACCTCCTGGCTTTTCTCAACGTGGAATTGTGTACCCGCCCGGTTGCCGGTTGCAACCATTGCCACGATCTCTTCACCATATGATGTGGTCGCGATCACCGGTCCGCGATCATCCGTGCGCAGGGCGTAGGAATGCACGAAATACGCATGGTCGCCCGGCGTGAGCCCGTCGAGCAGCGGGTGCGCGCCGGGGGTGAAGGCGAGTTCGTTCCAGCCCATGTGCGGCAGGCGCAGGCCGTCTGCGCGAATCGGCGCGATGTCGCCGCGAATCCACCCGAATCCGGGGGTGATTTCGTGTTCGAGACCGCGTTCGGCCATCAGCTGCATGCCGACGCAGATGCCAAGAAACGGCGCCCCGGCCTCGACCCGCCGATGCATCGCGGCGGCAAGGCCCGGGCGCGCGGCAAGCCCGTGCGCGCAGTCGGCGAAGGCGCCCTGGCCGGGCAGCACGATCCGGTCGGCACCGGCAACGATATCCGGGTCGTCGGTAATCGAGACGGTGGCATCGAGCCCGAGACGGGAGGCGGCGAGTTCAAGCCCGCGCGCCGCCGAGGCGAGATTGCCGCTGCCGTAATCGATGACCGCAATCCTCACAGCACCCCCTTGGTCGAGGGGATCGCCCCCGCGGCCCGCGGATCGGGCTCGACGGCCATGCGTAGCGCCCGTGCCGCCGCCTTGAACGCGGCCTCGGCCACGTGATGCGCATTGTGGCCGGCGCGGCGGGTCAGATGCAGGGCGAAGCCGCCATTGGCGGTCAGCGCCTGGAAGAATTCCTGAACCAGCTGGGTGTCCATGTCGCCGAGCATCGGCCGCTCGAACGGCACGTCGAACACCAGGAACCCCCGCCCGGAAAGGTCGATCGCGGCCTCGCACAGCGCCTCGTCCATCGGGGTCGCGGCGAAGCCGAAGCGGGTGATGCCGCGCTTGTCGCCCAGCGCCTCGCGAATCGCCTGGCCAAGCACGATGCCGACATCCTCCACCGTGTGGTGGGCGTCGATATGCAGGTCGCCCTCGGCGCGGACGATCAGGTCGAGCATGGCGTGCCGGCCGAGCGCGGTCAGCATGTGGTCGAAGAACCCGATTCCGGTGGCGATGTCGGTGTTGCCGGTGCCATCGAGGTCGAGCATCAGTTCGATCGATGTTTCGGATGTAGTGCGCGTGATGCTTGCAGTGCGGCTCATGCGCGCTGGCCTAGCCCAATTTCGCCGGCCCGCCAATCAGCCGGCCGGCGAAACTTCGCTCAGTGGTTGATCTGCTCGAGCGCGAGTCCCCTGGTCGAGGGACCGAGCGCGATCATCGCGATGCCCACCAGCATGGCGACGGCGATGAACACGGCCACTCCCGGCACGCCGTACCGGGCGAGCAGCACGCCGATCGCGAGCCCGGCGAAGGCCGCCGCCAGCCGGCTCCACGAATATACGAAGCCGACCGCGCGGGCGCGGATCCGGGTCGGATACAGCTCCGGCTGGTAGCCGTGATAGGCGAAGGACATCACGTTCGAGGCCAGCGTGAACAGCACGCCAAGGGCGATCAGCACCGGCGGCGCCGAACTCTGCGCGAACAGGCCGATCACGACCGTCATGACGACGAGCGCGCCGATGATCTGCGTCTTGCGCTCGATCCGGTCGGCGAAGACCGTGCCGAGCAGCGGGCCGAACGGATTGGCGATGGCGATGATGAAGGCGTATTCGAGACTGTGGGTGACGGTGATGCCGCGATGGATCAGCAGCGTCGGCACCCAGGCGGCGAAGCCGTAGAAGCCGATCACCTGCGCCATGTTGAAGATGGACAGGATGATCGTCCGCCGCAGGTATTCGGCGCCGAAGATTTCCATGATCGATCCGGCGCCTTCCTCTTCCGGGGCCGCCGGCTGCAATGGCGGCAGGGCCGCGCCGGTCTCCGCCGCCACCCGCCGCTCGATGTCGGCGACGATCGCCTCCGCCTCGGCCATCCTGCCGTGGCGGGCCAGCCAGCGCGGGCTCTCCGGAATGCCGCGCTGCAGGGCAAACACCACGACGGCGCCGACCGAGCCGATCAGGATCAGCACCCGCCAGTAGTCCAGCCCGAACGGCTTGCTGCCCTTCATGGCATAGGCCAGGAACGCGATCAGCGGCACCACGAGGAAGGTGATGAACTGGTTCACCGCGAAGGCCTTGCCGCGCTCGCCGCGTGGGATGATCTCGGATATGAACGTATCGATGGTGACGAGTTCGACTCCGATGCCGATGCCGGCGATGAAGCGCCAGATATCGAGCGCGAGGCCGCTGGTCTGGAACGCCATGATCGCGGTGCAGACCATGTACCACAGCAGCGAGCCGGTGAAGACGGCGCGGCGGCCGAACCGGTCGGCGACCTGGCCGAAGATCAGCGCGCCGACCCAGAGCCCGGCGAAGGTGGCAAAGACGAAGGTGCCGAAGCCGGCGACCTTCAGCACGCTCAGCCCGGCGAGGAAGCCGAGCGATTCGGGCTTGAACAGCCCGTCGCCCACCATTCCCGGAGCGACATAGCCGGTGAAAAAGAGATCATAGAATTCGAATATGCCGCCGAGCGAGATCAGGACAATGATGGTCCAGACCGTGCGGGACGGCGGCAGACGGTCGAGGCGGGCGGCGATTGTCGCCGCAGTCTGGTCCGGCATGCGATCCTCACTGACATGTTTTTTATCAGTAAGCCCGTCTCCTGAGACCTTGGCAAGTCGGGGGCCGGCCTCGCCCGTCTAATCCTTCATTTCCCGGCGATCCTGGTCGCGGACCAGCCAGTAGACGATTCCGAGCGACAGGAACGCGACCGAAAGTGCGAGGAGTTGCAGCGCGTTCTCATGCGCGAGATCCATGATGATCAGCTTGCGGACGATCGCGAGCATCCCGATCAGGATGACCACCCGCACGCGCACCGGCCCCTCGTCGCGCTCGCTCGTCACGAGGATCGATCGCTTGAATTCCAGCGCGATGACGACGGTGAATATCCCGCCGAACACCGACTGGAACACCGCCGCGTTGGTCGGATCGAAGGTTGTGGCCAGGATGTCGTGTGCGATGTTCACCACGAGATGCGCGAGTGCCGCCGTCACCACGATCGCCATCAGCAGCGTCACGGCCTGGACGACGACGAATTCGAAATATTGGTACGCCCTGCTGCCGAACCGGCGGTCCATCCCCTGGTCTCCCCGTGCCTGCCGCGGCAATGATAGCGGCTTCCGCCGTCCGTTGCATGCACGAAAGGGACACGGACCCGGGCCCCTTCAACCTTTGGCGCCTTGCCCGGCCATCCGCGCGGTGCCATCTGGAGTGCATGATGAACACCAATGATCCGGTCGGCTGGCATGGCACGACCATTCTCTGTGTGCGGCGCGACGAGCAGGTCGCCATGGCCGGCGACGGCCAGGTCTCCCTCGGCAACACCGTGGTGAAGGGCAACGCGCGCAAGGTGCGCCGAATCGGCAATGGCAATGTCGTGGCCGGGTTCGCCGGCGCCACCGCTGATGCCTTCACCCTGCTCGAACGGCTGGAGGCGAAGCTGGAGCGCTTCCCGAACCAGCTCGAGCGCGCCTGCGTCGAACTCGCCAAGGACTGGCGGACCGACCGCTATCTCCGCAGGCTCGAGGCGATGATGGCGGTGGCCGACCGCACCCATGCCTACACCCTCACCGGCAATGGCGACGTGCTGGAACCCGAGGACGGCATCATCGCCATCGGCTCCGGCGGCAACTACGCCCTTGCCGCGGCGCGCGCGCTGATCTCGGTGGACGGCATGACCGCCGAGGACATCGCCCGCCGGGCGATGAAGATCGCCGGCGACATCTGCGTCTACACCAACCATCACGTGACGGTGGAAATCCTGTGATCGACAGCCCGACCTACACGCCCCGCGAAATCGTCTCCGAGCTCGACCGCTTCATCGTCGGCCAGCAGGACGCGAAGCGCGCCGTCGCCATCGCGCTGCGCAACCGCTGGCGCCGCCAGCAGCTCCCCGAGGGGCTGCGCGAGGAGGTGGTGCCGAAGAACATCCTGATGATCGGGCCGACCGGCTGCGGCAAAACCGAGATCGCCCGCCGCCTCGCCAAGCTCGCCCAGGCGCCGTTCATCAAGGTCGAGGCGACGAAATTCACCGAGGTGGGCTATGTCGGCCGCGATGTGGAAAGCATCGTGCGCGACCTCGTCGAGGTGTCGATCACGATGCTGCGCGACATGAGCCGCAAGGGCGTGCAGGCCCGCGCCGAACTCGCCGCCGAGGATCGGCTGCTGACCGCGCTGGTGGGCGAGGGGGCCTCGTCGGAGACGCGCAACCGCTTCCGCCGGATGCTGCGCGACGGCGAGATGGAAGAAAAGGAAATCGACGTCGACGTGAGCGAGGCGCCGCCCAACGTGATCGGCCAGATGGACATGCCGGGCATGCCGCCGGGCGGCGCGATCAATCTCGGCGACATGATGAAGTCGATGTTCGGCCGCCAGCATGGCCGCAAGCGGATGACCGTCGCCGCCGCCCGCGCCGCGCTGGAGCGCGAGGAGGCCGACCGCCTGCTCGACAACGAGCAGCTGACCGCTGATGCCCGCCTGCACGCCGAGACGCACGGCATCGTCTTTCTCGACGAGATCGACAAGATCTGCGCGCGCACCGAAAGCGGCTTCCGCGGTGGCGACGTCTCGCGCGAGGGCGTGCAGCGCGACCTGCTGCCGCTGATCGAGGGCACGACGGTCTCGACCAAATACGGTCCGGTGAAGACCGATCACATTCTCTTCATCGCCTCGGGCGCGTTCCACGTCGCCAAGCCGTCTGACCTGCTGCCGGAACTGCAGGGGCGGCTGCCGATCCGCGTCGAGCTCGCCTCGCTCTCGCGCGAGGATTTCCGCCGCATCCTGACCGAGCCGGAACATTCCCTGCTCAAGCAGTATGTCGCGCTGATGAAGACCGAGAATGTCGACCTGCACTTCACCGACGACGCGGTCGATGCCGTGGCGGCGCTGGCGGCCGACATCAACGACCGGGTCGAGAATATCGGCGCGCGTCGGTTGGCCACGGTGCTGGAGCGGCTGCTCGAGGAGATCAGCTTCGCCGCGACCGACCGCGCCGGCGAGACCGTGACGGTCGACGCCGCCCTGGTCAACGACAAGGTCGCCCCGCTCGCCGCGCGCGGCGATCTCGGCCGCTTCATCCTGTAACGGCGCGGGCCTCCGGCGACGCCAGGGGGATCAATCCCCCAGCGTGCGCCGCCGGGACTCGAACTCGGCAGCGTCGATCTCGCCGCGCGCGAAGCGCTCCTTCAGGATATCGAGCGCCGTCCGCTGCGGCGGATGCGCCGGCCCGTGGGTGAACGTGCCGGCGGAGCGCAGCAGCGCCACCGCCACCATGACGATCACGGCGAGAACGAGGATCATGAAGAAAGGTCCGAGAAACATCGTCGTCCACCCATCATCCCACCACATCATGCCCGGTCCGTAGCCGAACCCGCCAGGTCCCGCCCCGCCCTGCGCGAAGGCGAGGCCCGGCAGGGCGGCGAGCGCGGCCGGTGCCGCAATCCGTTTCAGCCTGTTCATGATCGAGCCTCCTTCATCCACGAGGTCACGGGAGAAGAATGCGACTGTCTGCCCTTCTCCGCATTGATCCATATGGATATGCCCCGGCGTTCCGCGTAGCGCTGGTTTGCGCCAGCCGGAACGGGGCGGAGGATCAGCCGGCGCCGCGCGGGTCGATCGGCATGATCGGCGCATCGTCCCGCGCGATCGCGGCGCCGGCGGCGAGCAGCACATCCTCGCGGAAGGGGGCGGCGACGAGTTGCACGCCCAGCGGCGCACGGCCGGCGAAGCCGGTCGCGACATTGAGGCCCGGCAGCCCGACCAGCGGCAGCGCGATCTGCGTCGCCTGCGCATCCCACACGCGGCGGAAGGAGTCCGGCCCGGCGAGGTCGAGCCCGTCGCGGAAGGGCAGCTCGCCGGAGGTCGGCATCATCAGCACGGGGAAGCGGGCGAGCAGCTGGCGCCAGGCGCGGGCGATGGTGGCGCGGCGCTTCAGCGCCTGCGCAACCACGTCGCCCGGCCAGGATTTCGCCAGCTCGCGGAAGGAGTCGATCACCGTCATCGCGCCGGGATCGCCCTCCTGCGCGACGGTCGAGGCCAGCGCGTCGAAACCATCGCCGAGCCAGAGCTGGATCTGCACCTCGACCGCCTCGCGCATGTGCGGCAGGTCGTCGATCGTCTCGACCGCCCAGCCCGCCGTCTCGAGCGCCCGGCCCGCCGCGATCAGCGCCGCCTCGACTTCGGGGACCACCTTCATCCCGCCTGGGCGCAGGCAGAGTGCCGCCCGCCGCGGCAAATCCGGCCCGTCGAGCGGCGCCGGGCACCACCACGGGTCGCGTGGGCCCTCCGGGCTCGGGTCGGGTTGGGCCATCGCCGCGAGGGCGAGGCGCAGATCCGCCATGCTGCGCCCGATCGGGCCGGAGACGGCGGTAATCTGCGCGCCGATGCCGCGCTCGGGCCCCGCGGCGTTGAACGCCGCGACACGGCCGATGCTCGGCCGCAACCCGTGCAGGCCACAGGCATAGGCCGGGTAGCGGATCGAGCCGGCAATGTCGGTGCCGTGGGCGAAGGCGCCGATCCCGCTCGCAACCGCCGCCGCCGCCCCGCCGGACGAGCCGCCGGGCGTCAGCGCCGGATCGTGCGGATTTCGTGTGTCACCGTGCAACTGGTTGGTCGTGAACCAGCGCATCGAGAAGGCGGGGGTATTGGTGCGGCCGATAATGACCGCCCCCGCGCGTTCCAGGTTGTCGACCACCGGACTGTTGCTCTGGGCAACGAGATCCATCTGCAGGCGGATTCCGTTGGTGGTGGCGAATCCCTTCTGGTCGATATTCACCTTCACCGTGACCGGAACGCCGGCGAGCGGGCCCGGATCATCGCCGCGGGCGAGTGCCGCGTCGATCCGCCCGGCGGCGGCCAGCGCCCGTTCCGGGCGATGGTCGATCACGGCGTTGATCGCCGGGTTCACCTCGTCCAGCCGGGCGAGCGCGGCGGCGGCCGCCTCGCGCGCCGAAACCTCGCGTCGGCGGATGCGCGCGGCGAGGTCGGATGCGGTGAGTTGCCAGAGTTCGGTCATTATCGCTCCTGTCGTCTCCGCCGGTTCAGCCCGGCTCCAATCCGCACCATTGCGCGACGAACAGCGCGATCGCCTTCGTCACCCGCCGCACCGAGGCGAGGTCCACCGCCTCGTCGACCCCGTGAATCCCACGCGAGACCGGGCCGTAGCACAGCGCGGGAATCCGGTCGTAGAGCGCATGCACCCGCGCATCGAGATAGGCGCCGGTGATCATCGTGCCGAGCGGCGCGCCGGTCGCCGCCGCATGGGCGTCGGCCAGCGCCGCCTCCGCCGCCGATCCCGGCTCCAGCACGTAGCCCTCGGCGAAGAAGCCGTTGAAGCTGACGCGCGGCGGATTGGCTGCGAGCATCGGGTCCGTCGCGGCGAAGGCGGCGATCCGCGCCTCGATCTCGCGCGCGGCATCGCCCGCCCGCGTGCCCGGATAGAGCGAGATCCGGCAGGAAAGCCGGCATCGGCTCGGCACCGAGGAGGCCCAGTCCCCACCCTCGATCCGGCCGAGATTGAGATTGATCGGGTGCGGCTCGGCGGCGAAATGCGGATGCCCGCCCTTGCGCGCGTTCCACTCCGCCTCCAGCCCGCGCAGATCGGCGATGATGCGATACGCGGCATCGATTGCGTTCGCGCCCTCCGCCATGGCGCGGACATGCGCCGGCGCGCCGCGCACCTCGATCTCGAACCAGAGCACGCCGACATTGGCGCGCACCAGCCGCTCGTCCTGCGGTTCGGGAATCAGCGCGGCATCGGCCCGATAGCCGCGCAGATGCGTCATCAGCGCGCCGTTGCCGGTCGATTCCTCCTCGACCACCGATTCGACATGCACGGTTCCGGCCGGCTGGAACCCGGCGCGGCGCAGCGCGTCGAGCGCGAAGATGTTGGCGGCGTGGCCGGCCTTCATGTCGGCCGCGCCCCGCCCGTGCATCCACCCCTCCGCGATCACCGGCTCGAAGGGCGGATGCCGCCACATCTCCGCCGGGCCCGTCGGCACGACGTCGACATGCGCCTGCAGGATCAGCGAGCGGCCGGTGTCGCGCCGCGGGCGATGGGTGCCGATCACGATCGGCGCGTCGGAATGTTCGGCCGAAATCCGGCCCGCACCCGCATGCCGCGCCAGCGCGTCGCGGTCCATGGTGAAGCGGTCCATCGCATAGAAGCGGTCTCGCAGCGCGCGATGGACGAAGTCCTGGATCGGCGCCTCGGCGCCGCGGGTGGAGGGGAAGCGCACCAGCGCCTGGGTGAAGGCGACCTGCTCGTCGAACCCGGCATCCACGGCGTCCATCAGCCTTGCCGCCAGATCCGGATCCAGTGTCATCGCCGCCCCCGTTTTTCTGGCGGCGATTTGAGAAGCCGGGGCGGCGGCTGTCAAGAAAGGGCGGGCAGGATCAGAACAGGCCGGCCCCGGACAGCCCGCCATAGACGCCAAGCCCCGCGGTGACCGCCGACATCGCGATGGCAAGCCCGGCATACCAGCCCCGCAGCCGCACCTGCGGCGGCAGCGCCTTGAGGCCGAGCATCACCAGGAAGCCGAGCACCAGCGGCAGCAGCAGCGCGTTCATCACCTCGACGGCGATGTTCAGGATCACGAGGTTCGGCACTACGCCGACCAGCACTGCGCCGAGGATCAGGCAGGCGGCATAGACGCCGTAGAACCACCTTGCGCGCAGCGGGTGATCCTCCAGCGAGCGGCGATACCCCGCCACCTCGCCAAGTCCCCAGGCCAGCGCGAGCGAGGCGACGATGGCCGCCACCAGCCCGGCACCGAGCACGCCGGCGCCGAACACCAGCTTGCCCATCGCGACGCCGAGATAGGGGGTGAGGGCCGCGGTGATGTCGCCCACCGTGTCGAGGCTGGCATTGGGGTTGTGCCGGCCGATCGTCGCGGCGGTCGAGATCAGCACCGCCGCCATGACGAGCTGGGTGACCACCGCGCCGATCGCGGTATCCCAGCGCGCATACTTGAAATCCGCCGGCGTCAGCCGCTTATCCGCCACCGCCGATTGCTGGTAGAAGATCATCCACGGCATGATCACGGCGCCGATATTGGCGGCGACGAGGTAGAGATAACCTGGATTGCCCAGCGCCGGCTGGAAGGTCTGCGCGGCGATCTGGTCGACATCCGGCCGCGAGACGAAGGCGATGACGAAGAACACCAGCTCGAACAGGCCCAAGGCGATCGCCACCCGCTCGACCCGGCGATAGGAGCCGGTGAACGCGACCACGAGCAGGAACACGACGGCGAGCGTCAGCGTCACCGCGCGGGGGATGCCATAAAGCTCGCCCACGCCGGCCACACCGGAGAATTCCGAGAGCAGCGCGCCGACGGTGGCAACCGCGAGGCCCCCGGCCGAAAGCCAGGCCCAGCCCTTGCCGAACGTGTCGCGGATCAGTTCGCCATGGCCCTTGCCGGTGAAGATGCCGAGCCGGACGGTGAGTTCCTGAACCACAAAGAGAATGGGAATCAGGATGAACTGCAGCAGCAGCAGCCGATAGCCCCAAGCCACGCCGGATTGCGACGCCGTGATGATGCTGCCCACCTCGGTATCCGCGAGCATGACGACGATGCCAGGGCCGAGCACGGCGAGGAAGGGCAGGCGCGAACGACGGGAACGCGGTGACACGGCGGTTTGCGACAAGAGCGGTCTCCGGGTTAATTGAGAATGAGAATTATTCTCAACTGATGGTCATGGTGAATACAGGACCTCACAGGTCCTGTCAACGCGCCGACCGTTCCATGGCTCTGCGTCAACGCGCCGGTTGACTTCCGCTTGCCCGGAGAGGAAATCCGCGGCCATGATCCAGATCAAGCTGCACAACACGAAAACACGCCGGCGCGAGCCCTTCGCCCCCGCCGACCCCGCGCATGTGAAGCTCTATGTCTGCGGTCCCACGGTCTATGACCGCGCGCATCTCGGCAATGCGCGCACGGTGGTGGTGTTCGACACGCTGGTCCGCCTGCTGCGCCATCTGTTCCCGCGCGTCACCTATGTGCGGAACATCACCGACATCGATGACAAGATCAACGCCCGCGCCGCCGAAACCGGCGAGACGATCGGCGAGATCACCGCGCGGACGACAAGCTGGTTCCACGAGGACATGGCCGCCCTGTACTGCGCCCCGCCCGATATCGAGCCGCGCGCCACCGGGCATATCGGCGACATCATCGCCCTCATCGAGCGCCTGATCGCCCGCGGCCACGCCTATGCCGCCGAGGGCCATGTCCTGTTCGCCGTCGCGACCGATGCGCAATACGGCAAGTTCTCCGGCCGCTCGCCCGAGGAACTGCTGGCCGGCGCGCGGGTGGACGTCGCCACCTACAAGCGCGATCCGGGCGATTTCGTGCTCTGGAAACCCTCGTCGCCCGACCTGCCGGGCTGGGACAGCCCCTGGGGCCGCGGCCGGCCGGGCTGGCACATCGAATGCTCGGCGATGATCCACGCCACCCTCGGCGAGACGATCGACATCCATGGCGGCGGCGCCGACCTGATCTTCCCCCATCATGAGAACGAGATCGCCCAGTCCTGCTGCGCCTTTCCCGGCTCGGAGTTCGCCCGCGTCTGGGTGCATGCCGGCATGTTGCAGGTGAACGGGCAGAAAATGTCGAAATCCCTCGGCAATTTCCGCACCGTGCAGGACGTGCTGGGCGAGGCGCCGGGCGAGGCGGTGCGCTTCCTGCTGCTCAAGACGCATTATCGCGGCGTGCTTGACTTCTCCACCGCCGCGCTGGCCGAAGCGAAGCGGGAGCTCGACCGGTTCTACCGCGCACTGGAAAAGCATGCCGACCCCGCGCCCGCCGCCACACCGCCCGCCGCCTTCATCGAGGCCCTGGCGGATGACCTGAACACCCCCGGCGCGATTGCCGAACTCCACGCGCTGGCCGATGCGGCGATGCAGGGCGATGCCGCCAGCGCCGCCGGCCTGCGCGCCGCCGGCATGCTGATCGGCATCTTCAATCACACTGCCGACCAGTGGTTCCGCGGTGAGGCGACCGACGATGCGCGGATCGACGCGCTGATCGCCGAGCGTCTGGCCGCGCGGAGGAACAAGGATTTCGCCCGCGCCGACGCGATCCGCGCCGAACTCGCCGCCGCCGGCATCCTGCTCGAGGACGGTCCCGGCGGCACCACCTGGCGGCGCGCATGACCGGCCGCGACGAAGGCGCCGATCTCGCGCCGATCGACCCGTCCCCCGTCATCATCCTGGTCCGCCCGCAGCTTGCCGAGAATATCGGCTCGGTCGCGCGGGCAATGGGCAATGGCGGGCTGTTCCATCTCCGCCTCGTCGCTCCGCGCGATGGCTGGCCGCAGGACCGGGCGATGCGCACCGCCTCCGGCGCCTACCGCATCCTCGAAGCCGCGACGGTGCATGACACGGTGGCCGACGCGGTGGCCGACCTGCACCGCGTCTTCGCCACCTGTCCGCGCCCGCGCCACATCGTCAAGCCGCTGCTCACCGCCCGCGGTGCCGCCGCCGAACTGCGCGAGATCGGCGCTCGCGGCCTGAAATGCGGCATCCTGTTCGGCCCCGAGCGCGCCGGCCTCGACAATGACGACATCGCCTGCGCCGACAGCCTGATCCGCTACCCGCTCAACCCGCGCTTCATGTCCCTCAACCTCGCCCAGGCGGTGATGGTGATGGCCTATGAATGGTGGATCGCCGGCGAGGCCGCGCCGGTCCGCACGCTGCAGACCCACAAGACCCATGTCGCGACCAAGGGCGAGCTGGAAAACTTCCTCACCCACCTGATCGCCGAATGCGACGAGGCCGGTTTCCTGCGCAACGAGCAGAAACGGCCCGGCATGGTGCGCAACATCCGCCACTTCTTCCAGCGCGGCGAGGTGACGGAACAGGAATTGCGCACGCTGCATGGCATCGTCACCGAACTTGCGCGCGGCCGCCGTGGCGCGCGTTGAGTTGGCGTCCCGATTCTGTCATCATAAGGGCGCCATATCGAAGCGGCGATCAGCGGAGTGGACAGCGTGATGGACCAGGTCGAAAGCGCAGCGCCGAACGCGTTCCTGAGGGATGTGCGCGCCATCTCGGCGCGGATGCACGGCGCGCTGCTCGATGAGGAGTCGGAGGGCGCCGATCCCGCGCTCGTTCTCCTGCAAAGCGCGCTCACGGCCGAAATCCTCTGCGTCTGGCGCTACACCATGATGTCGGTCTCGCTCGCCGGGCTGAAACAGCCGCGCATCGGCGCCGAGTTCCAGGAACAGGCGAATGACGAGCGCCGCCACATGGTCGCCATCGCGCAGCGCATCCGCGAACTCGGCGGCACGCCGGATTTCTCCCCGCACGGGCTCGAAACCCGCTTCGGCGAATTCGGCACCAGGGCGGATCTCGCCGGCCTCGTCGAACAGAACCTCGCCGCCGAGCGCGAGGTGATCGGCCTCTACCGCCGGATGATCGACCATTTCGAGCCGCACGACCCGGTCACCGCGCTGATGCTCACCAACATCCTCGAAGAGGAAAGCGAGCACGCGACCGACATGCAGGACCTGCTTTCGATCGAGACCGGCGGCCACGGCTGAAACGCCTGCCGCGCCGTCGCCGAACCGCTACCCCAGCAGGCCGATCAGCCCGCGCAACAGCGCGGCCGGCGTCGGCGGGCAGCCCGGAATCGTGAGCGTGACCGGCAGGACCGACGCCGTGCCCCCGAGGCAATGCGGGCTCGCCGCGAACACCCCGCCATCGCGCCCGCAATCGCCCACGGCAACGACGAATTTCGGCGCCGGCATCGCCTCGTAGGCCAGCCGCGTCGCGGCACTCATGTTCCGCGTCATCGGGCCGGTCACCAGCAGCACATCCGCATGGCGCGGCGAAGCGACCAGTTTCAGCCCGAACCGTTCGAGATCGTAAAGCACGTTGCCGAGGGCGATGATTTCGAGCTCGCAGCCATTGCACGATCCCGCATCCACCGCGCGGATCGCCAGCGACCGGCCGAGCCGCCGCAACGCCGCCCGGTCGAGTTCCGCGACCAGCGCGGCGGTTTCGGCGTCGCGCGGCGGGGCCGGTTCGGTCATCGTGCCGCGATGGAGGCTTTCGAAGAGGGTTCTGCGCATTACAGGTCGCACCCCGAATAGGCGGCGTTGAAGCTCTTGTTGCAGAGCGGGAAGTCGGCGACGATGTTGCCCTCGATCGCCGCTTCCAGCGCCGGCCAGAAAAACCACGACGGATCGCGCAGGAACGCATCCGCCACCACCGCGCCGCGCAGCCGCACCGCGGCGAAGACATCGCCCCTGAACCCTTCCACCAGCGCGCAGCCGAACGCCTCGCCACCGTTCTCCGGCAGTGAGGCGCGAATGCCGCCCTCCGGCAGATCGCCGAGCAACTCGCCGATCAGCGCGACGCTGGCGCGGATCTCGGCGATCCGGATCCGCACCCGCGCATCGACATCGCCGGCCGCAAGCGCGGGCACGTCGGGCGCATGGCGGTCATAGGGCGGGTAGGGCGCATCGCGCCGGGCGTCGAAATCCTGCCCCGCGGCGCGGCCGACATAGCCGCCGCAGCCGAGGCGGCGGGCAAGGTCGGGGGCGAGTCTTCCGGCGGCGACCACCCGGTCCTGCAACGAGGCGGTCTTGCCATAGAGTTCGACCAGTCGCTCGAACCGCCCGCGCCAGGACGGCAATTCGGCAAGCAGGGAAGCGGCGGAAGCCGGCGCCAGATCGGCGGCAACCCCGCCGGGGACGATCCGGTCCATCATCAGCCGGTGGCCGAAGCAGGCCTCGGCCTGGCGCAGGATCGTCTCGCGCAGCGCGCCGGCATGGGCGTTGATCAGCGGGAACCCGGCATCGTTGCAAATCGCGCCGAAATCGCCGGCATGATTGGCGAGGCGTTCGAGCTCGGCCATCACCCCGCGCAGCACTGACGCCCGCTTCGGCACGACAACCCCGAGTGCCGCCTCCACCGCGCGGGCAAAGGCCCACGCATAGGCCACGGTCGAATCGCCCGAAACCCGCCCGGCGAGACGCGACGCCGCATCCGGTGTCGCGCCCCGCATCAGCCCGAGCGTGCCCTTGTGCGTGTAGCCGAGCCGCGCCTCCAGCCGCACGATCGTCTCGCCGTTCACCGTGAAGCGGAAATGGCCCGGCTCGATCGTCCCGGCATGGATCGGCCCCACCGGTATCCGGTGCAGCCCCTCGCCCTCGGCGGGCAGGAAGGCGAAGTCCCGCTCATGGTCGAGCCAGGGGCGCGGATCGGGCAATCCCTCGGCGCGGAGCCCGCTCGCATCCTGCAAGGCCCGCTCCATCAGGATCGCCCCCGGATGATGCCGCCCGATCGACGGATAGGAACCGTCCTCCGCGCGCAGGGCGATCACCGCGAGATCGCTCCCGTTGGGCCGCCGTGTCGCCAGATGAACGCGCGCCCCCGCATCATCCCGCGCCGCCCAGAGCGCGACCAGCACGCGCTCCCCCGAAGCGAGTGCAGCACCTGTCGCGTGCCATCCGGCGGCGTCGACCATCGGCGGCGCGTCAGCCGAGCAGGGCGGCGGCATGGGCGAACCAGTCATACAGAAATCCCGGCAGCGCGATGCCGACGGCAAGCACGAGGCCGAGATGCAGCAGCAGCGGGGTCGCCGCGGCGGAACTCGGCGCGTTGCCCGGGCTCGGCGCGCCGAAACACAGCCCGGTCATCCGCAGCAGCAGCGCGCCGAAGGCAAGCAGGATGCCGAGACCGAGCAGCACCGCGAGCAGCGGGGCGCGGGCGAAGGTCGAGGTGATCAGCAGGAATTCCGAGGTGAAGATGCCGAAGGGCGGCAGGCCCGCGATCGCCGCGATGCCCGCCACGAGCGTCCAGCCGAGAAAGGGATGGCTCGCCGTCAGCCCGCTGATCTCGGCGATCTTCTGCGTCCCCTTGGCCTGCGCCACATGCCCGACCGCGAAAAAAATCGCCGACTTGGTCAGGCTGTGCATCGCCATCTGCAACAGCCCGGCGAGATTGCCGATCGGCCCGCCAATGCCGAAGGCGAAGGTGATGATGCCCATGTGCTCGATCGAGGAATAGGCGAACAGGCGTTTGATGTCGCGCCGCCGGTAGAGCATGATCGCGGCGAAGAACAGCGTGGCGAGGCCGAAACCCTCCATCAGCGTCCCGGCGGCGATGCTGGCATGGCTCGCCGCGAGCAGGATCTTGAAGCGCAGCAGCGCATAGAGCGCCACATTCAGCAGCAGGCCGGACAGCACGGCCGAAATCGGCGTCGGCCCCTCGGCATGGGCGTCCGGCAGCCAGGCATGCATCGGCACCAGCCCGGCCTTGGTGCCATAGCCGATCAGCAGGAACACGAATCCGACATCGAGCAGGGCCGGGTCGAGTGCGGCGGCATGGCGGAGCAGGCCGGTCCATTGCATCGCCTTCATCCCGCCGCCGAGCGCCGGCTGGGCTGCGAGATAGACCAGGATCGTGCCGAACAGCGCCAGCGCGATGCCGACGCTGCCGAGGATGAGATATTTCCACGACGCCTCGATCGCCGCCGGGGTGCGGTAGATCCCCACCATCATCACCGTCGACAGCGTGGCGAGTTCGACGCCGAACCACATCAGCCCGAGATTGTTGCTGACCAGCGCGAGATTCATGCCGAGCATCATCGCCTGGTACATCGCGTGGTAGAGCCGCAGGTGATGCGGCGCGAGGCGGCCGGTGCCGATCTCGTGGCCGATATAGCTCGCGCTGAACAGGCTGGTGGTGAACCCGACCAGCCCGTTCAGCAGCAGGAAGGCGATGTTCAGCCCATCCACGAGAAACAGCCCGTCCGGCGCCGGCCGGTGGAACAGCAGCACGGCGGCGGCGGCCACCGTCGCGCAACTCGCCAGCGCGTTCAGCCGCGCCGCCAGCCGCCACGACGGCACGAAGGCGAGCAGCAGCATGGCACCGGCCGGAATGGCGAGGGTGGCGATCACCGCGGCGAAGGCAGCGCCCGTCATCGCAGCTCTCCGCGGAACGCGTCCAGTGCGGCGCTGTCCACCGTGTCGAACCGCTCGCGGATGCGGAAGAGAAACACGCCGATCACGATGAAGGCGATCAGGATCGAGAAGGCGACGCTGATCTCCACCACCAGCGGCATGCCCTGCGCCCCGGCGGCGGCGAGGATCAGCCCGTTCTCCAGCATCATGAATCCCGCGATCTGGCTCACCGCGTTGCGCCGCGTCACCATCATCAGCATGCCGATCAGGATGACCGACAGCGCGAGAGCCAGATCCTCCCGCGCCAGCGCGTTGGCCTGGGCGGCAGTGCGCAGCATCACCAGCAGCGACAGCGCGACGAGCCCGATCCCGGCCAGCATCGTCAGGCTGATCCCGCCCACCGTCTCGACCTCGCGATGGATGTCGAGCCGCTCGATGATGCGGTGCAGCGCGAGCGGGATCGCCACCGCCTTGAACCCGATCGCGATCGCCGCGGTGATGTAGAGTTCCGGCGCCCGCTGCAGCCAGGCCTGCCAGCCGACCGCCACACCGAGCAGGGCGGCGTGCAGCGCCAGCACATTGACCAGCGCCGGCAGCCGGTCCTGATACAGCATCATCAGGCTGACCAGCACCAGCGCGCCGGCGAGCACATGGGCAAGGCCGAAGGCGGTGGCACCGGGCGTGAAGGGGGC
>Ga0315298_1005215_pt1 | contig 18698 bp, 19 predicted proteins | sample WHS_1_MG_FD_203077 | JGI IMG/M metagenome (GOLD analysis project Ga0315298, IMG submission 203077) | Extremophilic microbial mat communities from Washburn Hot Springs, YNP, Wyoming, USA - WHS_1_MG | ecosystem: Environmental > Aquatic > Thermal springs > Hot (42-90C) | place: USA: Wyoming...
TGGTCGAACTTTTCTCCTTGGGGTGCTTCTGGTTTGAAGTTGCAGTATAGGAAGCCGACGATTACATCAGCTACTTGGGCGCCAGAATCGTCTATGTAGTTCAGAACCTTCACATCGTAGCCGCTGTGTTTGAGCAGCCTGTAGATCACATCGCCTATAGCCACGTTTCTTAGATGCCCTATGTGAAGCGCCTTGTTTGGGTTGACGCTCGTGTGTTCGACCGTAACTTTAATCCCTCTCCCTATATTGATTGGCTTGACCTGCTCGCTGCTTCTCAGGTTTGGGAGAAGCTTTTCAGCTAAGAGGTTGTAGTTTAGTTTGAAGTTGATGTAGCCGGGTGGATCTGCTGTTACACTCTCAATTAGGCTGTCTTCGCTGAGTTTTATTTCTGAAACTATCTTCTTGGCCACCTCTAGGGGTGGTCTTCTCAGATGTTTGGCTAGGGTGAAGGCTGTGTTGGCTGCGAGGTCTCCATATTGTTCTTCAGGGGGTTCGCTGATGTTGAATTCTACTGTAGGGTAGTCTAGTTTCTTCAGCGCTTCTTCCACAGTGCTCTTAGCTTGCTCTTTGAACTCTCGGAAGCTCAATCTTGGTTGAACCTATCTATCTTCACTTTAAAGAACTCTTCTGCGACGTGGTTGAGGGCTTCTACCAGCCCTTCGCCGTTTTCGCTTTTTGTGACGTGTTTTGCTGCGAGCTTCGCTTCTGTTGGTGCGTTGGCTAGGGCTATGCTGTAGCCGCAGAGTTTGAACATGGGTATGTCTGTTTCGCTGTCCCCTATTGCTATGGTATCCTCAGGATCTATGGTGAGGTGCTTTAATGCTACCATCAACCCAGTCGCCTTGCTTACCTCCCTTTGGTTTATGTGGTAGGCGTACTTTGAGTCGTTCAGCTGCACAGGTAGGTTATGCTGCTCTATCACCCTTCTTCCAGCTTCGATGTCAAAGCTCCTCTCGAGCACAACATCTGTGAACCTTGGGAAGACGGGTTTGATCTTAACACCTTCTATGCTTCTAGATAGGATTTCATAGGCTTCTAAGCAGACGGATCTATCCGCTAAGAGAGCCATCGTGGTCGGGGAGATTGCTACTACACCACCGTTTTCACCAACGATAACTCTGGTGGTGCCTAGGTAGATTGCTAAGGCGAAGAGCTCGAGCGGGGTTCTGCCGCTAGTTAAGATTACGCGTAGACCAAACTTCTCCATCCACCTTAGCGCGAAAACAGCCTCTAGATTGACAACACCACCATCCTCGGTGATCGTGCCATCTACATCGACAGCGAAAGCCTTTGGGTTCAATGCTTCTATCTCTCGGTTAAAGATTATGGTATATCATCTTTTTGATAAGGTTATAACAGAGCCTTCAGAGCATGTAAAGGCTGAGGGCCCGTGGCCTAGTAAGTTCAGCCTAGAGTGGACCAAGGCGCTGGCCTCCGGTTCAAAAGAGAGGGGGGTGAGCCGGAGATCCGGGGTTCGAATCCCCGCGGGCCCGCATCTGATTGGGTTAGTTGTTTGTTTTGTTTGCTATTGACTTTGTGGTGTCGTTATGTAGATTTGTGTGGGTTGTAGAGGTTTTCTTCGCTGTTTGTTTAGTCCTCAGCTTTGCTGATTTTGCATAGCTTTCCTCTCATCACGTTTGTTCCGACTATGGGTTCGTAGCCGTAGGGGGGCTTTAGAGGGATTATCACGTTTATGTTTGGTTCGTAGGCTCTTTTTTCGTAGGTTTCGCCTTCTGGATACCACCATAGGGCTTGTGCTGAGACGACTTGTGGGTGGATGCCTCGTGTGAGCATTGCTTGCATCTTCACTTTTTCGCTGCTTGCTGGTGTTTGTATGTAGACCCAGTCGCCGTTTTTTATGTTGAGCTTCGCTGCGGTTTCAGGGTGTATTTCTACTATTGGGTTCGGGAGTAGTTCTCGTAGGCGTGGGATGTTGTGGCCCATGGTCTGGTAGGAGGATATGTGTCTAGCGCCAGTTATGAGGATGAGCGGGTATTCTTTTGCTAGGTCTGGTGTGGAGTATGGGCTTTCGGGTGGTTCAACGTAGTTTGGTAGTGGATCGTAGCCGAATCTTTCTAGTAGTGTTGAGTATAGCTCGCATTTGCCTGTGGGTGTTTTGAAGCCTGGTTTGCCATCCTCTCTTAGCATCCCTTTTTCGTATCTTCTTTCAACATCGTTGGAGAATACGTATCTTTTTTCTTTGAATTCGTCGAAGGTTATGCCTAATTCTTTCAAGCGGTAGTCTAGAAATTCTCGGTATGTTGTTACTGGGAAGGGTGTTTTGAGCCCCATCCTTCTTATGAGCTCGAAGAGGACTTCGTTGTCGTCTCTGCATTCACCTACTGGTTCTATGGCTTTTTGGCGTGCGGCGATGAAATTTGTGTATGTGAAGGCATCGCATATATCGTCGCACTCCAAGTATGTTGCTGATGGTAGGACGTAATCTGCGAGCTCGGCTGAGGGTGTCATGAAGAAGTCCATGACGACTAGTAGCTCTAGATTTTTTAGGGCTTTAACAACTGTTTTGCTGTCTTCGAAGCTTACTGCTAGATTTGAGGTTAGGATTAGTGCTTTGATTGGGTATGGTTTGCCTGTTAGCATGGCTTCAAAGACGCTTGGGGGGTGTGTGAGGCATCTGAATGAGTTTGGTCCTGAGAGGAGGGGGTAGGTGTTGGCGCCTATGGTTCTTTTTTCGATTTCTTTGTTTAGGCGGAGGTGTTTCTTTATGTTCATGTAGGTTAGTTTTATTGGGTAGTTTGGTAGTTCGGCTCCTCCTTTTATGTCGAGGTTGCCTGTTATTGCTACGAGGATTGATAGGGCTCTGCTTGCTTGCACGGAGTTGTAGCTCATTGAGACTCCGAGGTGGGATTGGAGTGATGCTGGTTTTGAGGTTGCGTAGAGTTCGGCTGCTTTGATTATGTCCTCTTTAGGTATCCAGGTGATCTTTTCGACCTTTTCAGGTGTGTATTCTTTTACTCTCTCAGCGAGTTTGTCGAACCCGTAGCACCAGTTGTTTACGAAGTTGGAGTCGTAGAGCCTCTTGTTTATTATGATGTTGAGCATTCCGAGGGCTAATGCGCCGTCTGTGCCTGGTCGTATCTGTAGCCATAGATCAGCCATGGATGCTAGTTCTGTGTGGCGGGGGTCTATGACTATGAGCTTTGAGCCTTTTCTTTTAGCTTCGACGATCTTTCTGCCTAGTGGTGGGTAGGTGTGTAGTGGGTTGAAGCCCCAGAGGAGTATGCATCTGCTTTTTTTGTAATCTGGGACTCCTAGTTCGCAGGTGTAGACTTCTCCGCAGGTGAGTAGGTCGGCTATTAGGTGTGGTGTGTAGCAGTAGTGGCAGTTTCCGATGAGTTGGTTGGGTGAGCCTAGGGCTGCTAGGAATATGCTTAGCCCTATGGCTACTCGTTTTGGGTAGGTTCCGTATGAGACCGCTATGGCTTCAGGGCCGTATTGATCTCTTATTCTTGAGAGTTCGCTGCTTATTTCGTTTAATGCTTCTTCCCACGTTATTTGTTGCCATTTGCCAGCTCCTTTAGCGCCTATTCTCTTAAGGGGATGCTTGAGTCTGTCTGGGTGGTATTGTAGTTGCAGAAAGGATAGCCCTTTTGGGCACATATATCCGGCGTTTAAGGGGTGGTTTGGGTCTCCTTCTATTTTGACCGCTCTTCCATCTTCAACGTGCACTAGGGCGCCGCATTCGCTCATGCAGCCTCCGCATACGGTTCTTACAATCTTTTTCAAGTGAACACCTTGGGGATGTGTGGTGATGTTCTTTATGTGTTTTGTTGGAGGTTGACGGGGTTATCTGCCTTTAAGCATGGGTTCGTTTGAGAGTAGGTTGTAGATGGTGTCTAGTTTTATTTTGAGGTTGAGTGCTTCGCTTATTGCTTCGTCGATGACTCTTCTAGCCTCTGGGTTGGCGAATTCTTCTGGCAGGGGTTTTAGGTGTAGGTTGCGGATCTTTTCGTCGAAGAGTTGGATGATGTGTTTCTTATCTTTGTTTGTTAGAGCGTTTATGTCGAGTATAGGCATATCTGAAAGCATATCCTTCTTAAATTTCACCCATGGGCCTCGAGTTACTTCCGCTATTGAGAGTAGGAGTAGGATGCCGAATGTTGAGTTTAACCACACAGCGAGGATCTTGGCTATGTCGTCATCGACTTTGATGGGCCACCAGACGTTTGATAAGACCTCTTCATCTAAGTATACGGCTAGGGCGGTGTAGGTGCTCAACCAACCTCTTTCAACTACTAGGAGTCTTCCACGCTTCTTCCATAGGTTTCGTGCTTGCTCAGCGTTCTTCGGTTCTAGGGATGCGTTTGGTTTCTGTGGGATGGTTTTGATGGTGCTTGAGTCATAGCCCCAGAATGCCTTATAGAGCGAGGGGGTTATCGGTTTGCTTACTGTGAAGGTTGAGTGTATCTGACGCACATCTGGTCCTATTTCTGCTCCTAAATTGGGGAGGGTGGTTAGGGGGATCTTCTTGGCTACGATGCCTTCATTTGGTAGGTAGATAAGCCCTCTTCTCAGTAGAAGTATCGTTCTATTAAGCTCCATCTGTGAAAGGATGTTGTAAACCCCAAAGTTCGCCTCAGCAAGTTTGGCTGAGTAGGCTTCACCAACCTTCCTCCCCTGAAGCCTAAGATGATAAGGGGAAGCGTTGGTATTCTCTATATCATATAATCTAGCACTATCATATAGATCTCTGAGCTGCCTACCTACATAAATCGACTCAGTTTCGTTTGAAGGCTTCCTCCACAAATTAGCAAAGATGGTATGTGTCTGCTTCTCACCCTTCCGCAGCTTCCTCGCCACCAGAAGAATCTCGCTAAGATCGGTATTTTCACTAAAGTTCCAGGAGTTAGGCGCCTCAAAGCTCGTAATAATGTATTCGACTTGATACTTTTCAAGAAGCATATCCCTAACCTTCTGCCAAGAAACACCAGAGAGAACGGCTCTAGGTAGCACAAGCCCTAACCTACCGCCTTCAACCAAATACCTATCCGCTAAACAGACGAAGACCGCTCCGAGACCAGCTTGCCCTATGCCAGTCAGATCATTCTCTTTAAGTATCTGGCTGAGCGCTTTCTGCAGCCTGGCTCTCTCCTCTTTCGGTAGAGAGCCGAACAGAAGATTACCCCCAACACTCCTAGTGAAGGGAGGGTTCATTATGCAGATATGGAAGTTTGGAAGCGTTATCGCCTTAGACTCCTTTTTCGCTAAACTGATGCCCTCACCCCCTCCTTTGATCTCGCCCGTCAGCACCATCTCTCGGTCAAGGCTTGGTGAAGAGAGGAAGTTTATGCTGCCTAGAAAGCGCCCCTCACCTAAGCGTAGCGCATAGAGCTTTGATGTGTTTACCGGTATGGGGTTGTGTAGAGAGAGCACGGTCGCAGCGAGGTGAACAGCGTGGTGTAAGACGTCAAACCCCCATATCCCCTCTTCCATAAGATACTTGTGTAGATCATCTACCCTCACCTCCTTACTCTCAACCCTATGCTTTACATCCAGCTCCTTATAGATGGCTGAAAGCAGCGTCCCAGAGCCGCAAGCAAAATCCACAACCCTAAGAGGCTCACCACCATAAGTTGGAGGAACCTTCCTAACATCCAACCCAGACGGCAGATTCACCAAAAGCCTAGCTAAAAGACGAGCAGCAGGTATCGAAGTATAATATGTCGCATAATACTTCACAAGCCTACCGAGCAGTAAAGTGTGATAGATCCTACCGAACAGATCGTGCCTAAGCAGAACTCTCGAGGAGGCTATATCATACGCCAAATCAACGAGAGATCTGAGCTGCTCATCCAAAACGGGGTTTGCTGGGATATTAGAAAGAATCCTCAACGCAGCATCTAGGACAGGCTCATAATCTATATTGCGAATCACATACTGCCAAGCTGCTTCTAAATCTTTCTTCAGATTTTGCGACATCAGCAACTTAGAAAGTGTCGGAACCTTAGGATGTGAAGCTGCTATAACTTCGTGCACCACGAGAGCGTCGATGAGTAGAAGCCCTGCGGTGGATAGAAGCTTTTGTGCCTCATCCTTATTCAGCGTCTTCATCTTCCTTCTCTCTCAGCTCTAAAGCCTCTTTTAAACGCTCTATATCGACTAGAGGCGCGGTCTTGCTAGCAAACTCACTCAAAACCTCATCCATCTTACTTACGACTGGTTCGATGATATCTTCTCTCACCACACGGTTGTATACAGCCATCAAGTATGTGATAAGATCGTCAAAATTGACGTTCTGATACTTATCTGGTTTAAAATGAGACTTGCCTAGGGTTGCCCTATCAAGGTAGGATACGAAGCCTATGTTAAATCTGCTCTTAAGAAGGATCTGCTTGATATCCGACTGGGTTAAAGTAAGCCTCTCAGCCCTAATATCAGCATACTCAACCATCACACACAAATCACAAACGTTGTTATCCACACGCTCAACACACTCGCTGACCAGCTGATCCCACATACCCGGCTTCTTACCCTCCACAACTATCCTCACACCATTCAGCAGCAGAAGAACATCAGGCTCAGCCCTCCTACCACGCTTCTTCAAGATCACTTCGCCCAGAGCATTAAGCCCCCTCTCTGCCAGAAGCTCAGCTAACACAACATTCAAATTCTCCTCTCTAAGGCTCATCAGCTACCAGCCTGTTAACAAACCACTTACCACAGGCGCGTATATTTGTCTTTTTAAAGTAATCCTTTTAAACATCATCCACATCCGCATAAGCGTGCCATTCTACCCTTACGAGGTTGGACGCGTCTTCTTCATGCCAGGCTACAAGCTAGGCGGGTTTAGGGTTGTGGCCGGGCATGAGCACGGTGTTATGCGTAAGGCTCTAGATATCTGCTCAAAGTATAATGCTTACCTCATAAGCCTACACTTCACACTAAACCCTAGGGGAGAGAAGGTCTTCACACTCATCTACGACCTAACAGAGTGCAGCGCACCACTAAAAGAGATCGCTGAAGAGATCAAGAAGATCGGATCGATCAAAGAAGTTACCTTGATAGAGCAGCAGGCTGAAGGATTCATAGCAGACACAACATCGCACATAATTACAGCTGGTGGGATGAGAGTAATCATACTACGAGAGATATTCTGGTCGATCTTAGTCAACAAAATTAGAGAGAAGTTCGGATCCGGAGGCGAAGCCCTCCTCTACTACATTGGCGTAGATATGGGGGCAGAGGCTGCGGCAGAGCATAAGAGGAGGGCTGAAGCGTTAAGGCTGAGGGAGCCCGACAAGATAACACGCATACTAGGCGCATCGATATTCACAGGCACAGGATGGGGTAGCATGCAGATAGAGGAGTTCACTCTAAACCCACCCCACGCAGTCATCACAGTCTACAACAACTTCGAATGCGAAATAGGACTAACCTCCAAAACCCCCTACAGCCAGCTAACACGAGGACTAATAGCAGGCTACCTCTCACATCTACTAGGCTTAGAGATGGAAGTTAACGAAACAGAGTGCATAGCGAGAGGAGACCCCTGCTGCAGATTTGAATGCAAACCCAGAAAATAGGCACCTAAAGCAAATATCCACACTCTACTCGTTTTATGCTTCAAAACTATGCTTCTTTAGCGCGGCTGCTAGATAAGCTATTTTAGCGGTCTCCTCTAGAAGATCAAGGTTATTATATGCGTCCCAAATATCCCGCCCAACAACCAACACACCGTGCCTCTCAAGCAACGCACACCTAACAGACACATCCTTAAACACATCAACACACCTTCGAGTAAGCGCATCTGAACCAGGGTGCTCAAACCCAACCACCTTAACCTCACCAAGCAGCTCCAAAGCCTGAACCGTAACACAAGGAACAGGCTTACCCAACACAGCAAACCCCGTAGAGTAAGGAGGGTGAGCGTGTATGATAGAGCCAACATCACCCCTAACCCTATAAAGCGCCAAGTGAACAGGCGTTTCGGTCGACGGCTTACCAACACCCTCAACAACCACACCATCGCTGTTAAGAACCAGCAGATCCCTCTCAGTAAGATCTCTAAACGATGATCCGCTACGCGTTATAAGGAAGAGACCGCCGCCTACTCTCACACTCACATTCCCACCACTAGCAGAAACCAGCCCACGCTGGTATATGGCTCTACAGACCTCTATCAAAACTCTACTAACCTCATCGAAAGAGCCAGCCAACCTTGGAACACCAAGATTGCTTGCCTTAAGCACCTTATATGTTTGAAGCACCACTCACCTCTCTTAACTCCTTCACCATTCTAAAGTACCACTCAGCTTCTTCTTCATCAACAAGATGAAGCTCGAAGGGGTGATAAGGTGGTAATGCCGCCGACCCCTCTATCCTAACCTTTAACGCAGCCCTTTCAAGACCGCTTTTAGGAACAGCATTCGAAACAATAAGAACATCTATATCACTTGCAGCAGTAGCTTCACCTTTAACAACACTCCCAAAAACATAAACGCGTGAATCGGGCAAAACATCCTTCACAGCAGCCGCAAGCTTAACAACATACTCCCTCCATTTCTCAATAATCTCCACACTAATCTTAAGAATCTCAAGATACTTCTCCAAGCTTCAACACCCTTCCAAGCCAAAGAAACCTACTACTAAATACTTATGTGCCTCTAAACGCGTAGTAGTGGTACGATAAGCCGATACTCGTCGAAGATCAGGGGTTCGACACCATATACTTCAGAAATGTTCTTCGCCGTCAGCACCTCCTCGGGCTTTCCAGCAGCGTACACTTTCCCGCTATTCAGCATTAAAATCTTATCTGATACTCTATAGGCGTAGGTGAGGTCGTGTATAGCCATAATTATAATCAAACCTCTAGATCTAAGACTTCTAACGAGCCTAAGAACCTCCACTTGATACTTGAGGTCTAGGTTGCTTGTGGGCTCATCGAGCAGCAGCACCTCAGGCTCCGCAGCCAAAGCTCTTGCGATCAACACCCTTTGAAGCTCCCCTCCACTAAGCTCCTCCAAACCTCTACCTACAAGGTCTATTGCTCCAACGGTCTCCAGCGCATCATACACCTTTGCCTCATCCAGTTTAGAGGGGGCGAAGCCTATGTATGGTCTTCTACCAGTCATGACGAAATCGTAGACCGTTAGCATACCACCAACCTGAACTCTTTGTGGGACAGCTCCACATATCTTAGCAAGATCTCTAGACTTAATCTCCCAAACAGCTCTTTGGTCGAGGTACACAGATCCCATCTTCGGTTTCAACACACCATTAACCACTTTAAGCAGCGTGCTTTTACCAGCGCCATTCGGCCCAACGACTGAAAGAACTTCGCCACGCTTTACCGTCAGCGATACACCATCCAAAGCTTTAATGCTCCTATAATACACCTTCACGTCTCTGATTCTAACCTCTATAACCAAACCTCCCACCCTTAACTAGCAAATATACTAGTAGAGGAACACCTATCAAAGAGGTCATAATCCCAACAGGAATAACAGTTGGTGCTATCACCACCCTACCCAGCGTGTCGGACAGTGTTAGAATAAGCGCACCCAAGATCATAGAGGTGGGCATCAGATATCTATGACCACCCCCAATAAGCAGCCTAGCGGCGTGCGGCGCTACAAGGCAGACAAACCCTATCACCCCAACGAAAGATGTTGCTAAAGCAGTACCTAGCGCCGCTACTATCGTCGTTTCCAGCCTAAGCCTCTCAGGCCTCACACCAGAAGACTTCGCTAACTCGTCGCCGCCCACTATCAGATCATAGTCTAGGCTTCGGTAGATAAAGTATGGTAGGACTGTTGCGAAAGAAAGTAGGGCAACGAGATTAAACTCAGGCCAAGCTATCCTCCCTAGGTCTCCAAATGTCCAGAAGACCACGGTTGCGACGAGTATCTCGTTCAGATAGAGGTATTGTAGAAGATACAAGACGGCTTGATAAGCAAACGAGATCGCTATAGAGGATAGAACGAGCGCACCTGCGCTTAACCCAGCCTTATACGCCAAAAGGAGGATGATGAGGACTTGAATTAAAGCGAAGAGGAAGGCGGAGGCTGAGACGATATACGGGTTATAAACGTAGATCTGAAATCTTTGAATAGCGCCGCCTTGTAACACCAGAAGAGCAACCGCCACACCCAAGGAAGCAGCGAATGAAAGCCCGAATGTGAATGGGGAAGCTAAAGGGTTCCGCATACAAGCTTGAATAGCGACACCAGAACCACCTAGAACCATACCTACAACTATCGCAGCAAGAACTCTCCTAAGCCTTAGATCCCAAATAACAGTCGAGAGTTGGCTGTTATCTGGTAGGAAGACGGCGCGAAAGGTCTCAGGAAGCGAAGCCTTATACCAACCCACTGAAGCAGAAAGCGGTATGAGAAGGAGAGTAAAGAAGGTAAGTGAAAGCAGAATTATCTGCTTCCTCCGAATAAGATGCTTAACATTCAACCTGAAGGCTTGAACATTTCGGCTAGACATCTAAACCCTCCATAGGCTTCAGCATACTGCTGGTAGAGAGCCTTACCAACGAACACTCTGAATATCTCGTCAGCCTTCTCACTAGGATTAACGTCGCTGAATCTCTCTGGATACAGTATCTTACCAATGTAGTAAGCGTCTGCTAAGGCAACAGCCACATTCGTATGATAATAGTTGTAAGGTAGAATCCCATAGACCCTCCCTTCTTTGAAAGCGTTCAGATGCATATACTTACCCGGATCTTTATCAAAATCCTGCTTGACGGTTGCCAAGTTGTTTTCATCTATAAACACTATCTCCGGCTGCTCGCTTAGAATCGCCTCAAAACTCCAGAAGAAGACACCTGGCTTAGAAGCGTATCTATCTGCGATAGAAGGGGTGTTCAAGAGTGAGAGTGGTGGGAATGGTGTTTGGGTTGTTGTAAATGGTTGAGGCCCTTTGTATGATACAGCGCCAACATACACTTTTGGTCTAACATCCAAGTCTCTCGTCCTCTTATCCAAGTCCTCGACTACGCTTCTAATATAGCTGATTAGACTATCCGCTCTTTCTTTGCGACCCAAGGCCTCGCCAAGCACTCTTAAAGCGTTCGTCAAACCCTCTACATCAAGATTCCCAGCCGGACCATAATCCATGACTATTACCGTTGTGTTGGTCTCCTTCTCTAATCTATCTGGGTCGTAGAAGTCGCAGTATGTTCTAGACATTATTATTAGCTCAGGTTTCGCTGCTAAGATTAATTCAGGCGCTGGTGGCTTGCCTGGTCCGCCTGGACCTATGGCTGGCAGCGCTTTAAACGATTCACCATAAGCCATCGCATAGTCCCTACCAGCAGACCCCCAGCTTCTTTCGCTGTCTTCCACACCCACAAGCAAGTCCGTTGCATTTAGGTAGCATACAAGCCTAAGCATCCCAGGTCCTATCGCTACAATCCGATCAACGCCTCTAGGTATTGTGACATTCCGCCCAACTATGTCGACCAAGTGTATTTGCTGCGTGGTGGTTTGCTGCTGCACAGTAGTAGAGCTGCTGGAGAGTATGAAGTAGGCTGCGGCTGCCACGGCTACAACCACGATTACTGTCAGGCTTAGTGCGTAGACCTTAGCTAAACCCTTCTTCACAGCCCTTCACCTTCCGCGCATTAACGGAACTCTGAAGTCCGGTACAATGCCTCTCCCTACGACCGCTGCGCAAACACCCAAGCAGCTCAAGCAAACAGCTCTACCATCCACATATTGGATCCTAGTACTCATCACAAGTTCGCCGCACTCTGCACACCTAACGCTCTCAAAGATGGGCGCCCGCTCAATCTCCGCAACCTCAACAGCATCAATCTTAAACTCTTCTTCAGGGATGGTGAGCATAGAGCGCCCTATCTGAGACCATATCTCCCGCAGCCTCTCAATGTCATCTCTACTCCCCTCCCTCTTCGTAACAACCTTCTCAAAAAGATCCAAGGCGTCTTTCGTAAAGTATCTACTCCTAATCTTCTCAGCGTCAACATAAACCCTTACACCCCTCCACGAACCTCTTCTAACAAGCGTCACAGCATTCTTTCCAACATCCAAGTAGATCAGACTGTTATTACCAAGCGTGCATCCTGTAGCGATCTGCACACCATCAGAAAAACAGTTGTTACATTCAACGATAGCAAGAATCTCCTCACCAACACTCTCAGTTAAACCAGCTTTCGCGAGACCGAGCCTATGCATAGCCAATTCTGAAGCCCTTAAGCCTAGCGCTAAGAAGGGGCAGATATGACCATGAAAATCTTCAGCCCTTTTAAGCAGCGACTCTTTAATCATGCTTCCCACCGTATTACTAATTAACAAAAGGGTAATACCAACCACTATTTAAGAATGTCTCCACTATTTCCAACATCTAGAGAAGAAAGGGACTTCACATCTTCGCAAAATTCGCCATATTTAGACGATTACCTGCAACTAAAGCCGTAAAGGTTAGTTTATTAAGGCTGTTTGAGCGAGTTCAAGCTGCTGTTGCAAGCAGACCTACTCCTAAAGAATGGATACGTACTCACCCCACAAGGGCTTCTTGAAGCTTGTGTAGCAATCGAACAAGGGAAGATAGTAAAAGTTGCAAAGGAACCGAACCTCCCTAAAGGCGAAAAAGAACTGAACTGCAGAGGGCAGATAATCTTACCCGGCTTAATCGATCCACACGTACACTTCCGCGACCCAGGCTACACCGAGAAAGAGGACTTCTACACAGGCAGTTGCGCAGCCGCAGCAGGAGGGTTCACACTAGTAGCAGACATGCCAAACAACCTACCACCAACATCAACACCAACCGCACTCAAGCTCAAGATTAGAGAGGCTGAAACCAAGGCTGTTGTGGACTTCTGCCTCTATGCCGGCTGCGGAGCCGATAACGTTGAGGAGATGAGCGGGTTAGCTGCCCAAGGGACTGTCGCTTTCAAGACGTGGATGTATCTCCCCTCCACAGCAGCAGACGCCGCACTATGCGCAAGTAGCAGAAGAGATCTATTAGAGGTTATGGCTAGGGCGTCGAGGTTAAAAGTGCCTTTAGCGGTGCACGCAGAGGATGCTGAAATCATCGAGCACTCAACCTCCATCCTCAAATCTTCTGGCAGAACAGATGCTCTAGCTCACTGCGAATCAAGACCAGCACAGGCTGAAGTTAAGGCTGTTAAAACATGTTTAGAGGTAGCTGAAGAAAGCGGTGCCACACTATATCTGCTCCATCTAACCACTGCGGGCGCGGTTGAGGAGGTTAAGTCTGCCAAGAAACGAGGATTAAAGGTGTTCACAGAAACCTGCCCACACTACCTCTTTCTAAAAGAAGAGGATATGCTTCGCTTAGGCTCCTACGCTAAAGTCAACCCACCCCTACGGAGAAGGGAGGATCAAGAATCCCTCTGGAGGGCTCTGGTTGATGGCGTAATAGACTGTGTGGGCAGCGACCACGCACCCCACCAAAAGAGTGAGAAGGATGCCGGTTTAGAAGACATATGGGCGGCGCCTGCCGGTGCGCCTAATATTGAGGTAAGCTTACCGCTGATGCTCACCAAGGTGAACGAGGGGTTGCTAAATTTATCGAGGCTTGCCGAGCATATGTCAACCAACCCCGCAAAGCTCTTCAACCTCTACCCAGCGAGGGGAGCAGTCATCGAGGGGGCTGAAGGGAGCCTAACGGTGGTAGATCTGAGGGCTGAGTATAAGATTAGTGTGGATAGGCTCTACACAAAGGCTAAAGCGTGTGTGCTGTTCGACGGCTGGGCGGTTAAAGGCAGAGCCACACACACAATAGTGAGGGGTGTTGTAGTTATGGAGGATGGGGTAGTGGTGGGCTCAGGAGGCTTTGGAAGATTCATTAGGAGAAGAGAGTTTGGAGGAGACCTCCTTAAGTAGGCTGAGCAGATCGCCTTCACCAAGACCCACACCAGCCTTCGAGTCCCTTCTAGCCACTATCTGGCCGCTCTTAAAGGCTATGACTGTGGGCACATAGTTGATCTTATACCTCTCCCAGTAGGGGTGTGAATCGTCGGTAATATCTGCCTTAGCGAAGATATAGGGTTGATTTACACTATGCTTCTCAAAGATGGGCGCAAACCTCATGCAGAAAGGGCAGTACGTAGCATAGAAGAGCGCTATTACCGGGCTATCACCTTGAGCCAACTCATCCGAAAACACGGCTTTAACCTTCTCCAACATCGATCATAAAGGGGCTGCAGCTACCTATTAAAGTTTAAAACCCAAAGCCTATCTTGAAGTCGATGCGAAGAAGCATAACCTACAATTATGAGGGTTCAGCCGAATACAAACGGCACAAATTTTTATTAAGAGGGTAGAAGAAGCCTCCATGACGCACATGAAGTCGCCCACAGGAGAATTCGCTGGAAGAATCTTAAGAGAGAAGAGGCAGAGGCTACGCTGGTCCGACAAATACTATAAGCGGAGAATGCTGATGCTAGACGAAAAAGCAGACCCACTCGAAGGCGCACCTCAAGCAAGAGGCATAGTATTAGAGAAGGTCGGCATAGAATCAAAACAGCCAAACTCAGCAATCAGGAAATGCGTGAGGGTTCAGCTCGTTAAGAACGGTAAGCAGATTACGGCCTTTCTTCCTGGGGATGGGGCGCTTAACTATGTTGATGAGCACGATGAGGTTCACGTGCAGGGGATAGGTGGCTCTATGGGGCGCTCTATGGGCGACATACCGGGTGTGAGGTGGGTTGTCTCTAAGGTGAATGGTGTTTCACTTAAGGAGCTTGTGCTTGGGAGGAAGGAGAAGCCTAGAAGGTAGGTTGGTGAAGGAGAGAGTATGTCCTCTGAAAAAGCGGCTTTACAGCAGGAGTTATCTAAGCAGATAAAGCTCTTTAACAAATGGGATCTATCTGAAGTTGTAGTGACAGACCCTGGTCTTAAGCGGGTTATATCCCTAAAACCTATGCTCGTACCAACCTCTTTTGGTAGACATGAGCATAAGAAGTTCGGTAAGGCGGAGGTCAATATCATAGAGAGGTTAGTCAACTCTATGATGCACTTCGGTAGGAAATATGCCAAAAACACTGGGAGGATGGGTGGTAAGAAGATGAAGGCGATAAACATAGTCAAGAGCGCGCTTGATATAATTCATTTAAAGACTGGGCAGAACCCTGTCGCTGTAGTTGTGAAGGCTATTGAGAACGCTTCGCCAAACGAAGACACAACAAGGATAGCTTACGGAGGAGTAGTCTATCACGTCTCCGTAGACGTGTCGCCTTTAAGAAGAGTGGACTTGGCGCTCAGATTCATATCTGAGGGTGTGAGAGAAGCCTGCTTCTCAACACCTAAGAGCGTTGAAGAAGCGTTAGCAGAAGAGATCATCTTAGCAGCGAACAACGACCCTAATAGCTACGCGATAAAGAAGAAGAATGAACAAGAACGCATAGCTATGGCTTCAAGGTAAAGAAGGCTCAAAGCCATAAATGCTGAAGTTTAGTCGCTGAAAAATATGAAGCTGACCCCCTCAGCTACGCTCATCTCCTCAAACCACGTAGCCCCCGAAAACAAAACGCAGAGCGCTTTACGTTAACGCTAAAATTTAAGTGTGATAGAAGAAATAAGATCGGTGTGTTGGGGCTATGTTCTTACTCCCAGTTGTCTTGATTAGCGAAGGTGAGGCTGTGTGGCTAGTTCTGTTATTATCTCTTCTGATCTTTGTAGTGTTCGCTGCACTCTTCATCTATCTTATGCGTTCCGCGCTCAAATCGAGTGGGGTTCGCTGGGCCTTCGGATTCTTCCCTCCGGGTGTGGTGTTGTGGAAGAAGAGGTCTGTTGAAGAGGGGCTCTCCGAGTTAAGGAGCTACGAGGTGTGGCTGAGGTCTGAGCTGGAGAGGGTGAGGAAAGAAATCGAAGAAAGGGAGAAGCGTAACCTTTGAAGTATGCGATATATGTTACGCCTCCTCAAGTTCCAAGCCAAACTCTCTCAAATATTTGAAGTGTTCGTCTCTGGTTACGAGTGGTAGGTTGTTGGTTATGGCTGTTGCTGCTATAAGTAGATCGGCGTCAGGCAGTGGTGTAGCCTTCTTCTTGAGCTTCTGGTATACTCTGCAGTACGTTTGAATGGTCTCATTATCTAAACCTTTTACCTCAAAGCTCTCTTCGAGCAGCTACTTGACGAGCCCTCTCTTCTTATCATCCAACCCCCTTAAGACTTCAATCAGTGTTATTATTGAGATGGTGTTCGGCTCGTATCTTTGCTCCTTGAGCCTCTCTATAAGTGTGTTCGTGTCCAGCAGCTTCATCGCAGCACGAACCTTTCTCTGAATTCCCTACTTGACTCGATCAAGCCTTTGAGTTCATCTTCTGTGAGTGTTTCAGCCAATCTTTTGAACGCCTCTTCACCCCTCCTCCTTCTAGCTTCTTCGTATAGCTTAAGTAGGAAATCTCCCCATTCAACCCTACCCTTAGCCTCTTGAAGAATCTTCTTTACCTCTTCAGGGACAGAGATTGTAGCATACTTCTTCATCCTATCACTACATAATTACATAACAAATAACTATATAGGAATTCTATGCGTGTTGGTAAGGTGAACCTAGCCCTTTAACTAAAAAAAACAGTTAAATAATCAGATTTACTGCCAAGTGGATGCGAAGGGTGTAGCGTAAATGCCTGAGAAGCCTCATCTAAACCTCGTAATAACAGGACACGTAGACCACGGTAAGTCAACCGCTATGGGCCACTTCCTATTCGACCTAGGGGTAGTTGATGCCAGGACCATCGAGGAATACGCTAAAGAATCGGAGAAGACAGGCGCTGGTGACACCTTCAAGTATGCTTGGGTACTTGATAGTTTGAAGGATGAGCGTGAAAGAGGTGTCACCATAGACCTTGCCTTTCAGAAGTTCGAGACCGAAAAATACTTTTTCACACTTATCGATGCGCCGGGGCACAGAGACTTCATAAAGAATATGATAACTGGAGCGAGCGAAGCCGACGCATCTGTCTTAGTGATATCGGCGAAGAAGGGTGAGTTTGAAGTAGGTGTAGGTCCGGGTGGACAAACGAGGGAGCACGCTTTCCTACTGCGTACACTCGGTGTAAACCAGATTATAGTCTTCTTCAGCAAGTTCGATGATCCGACAGTGAACTACAGTAAGGAGCGGTATGATGAGATTAAGGCTATTACCGAAAACTTGCTTAAGAGTGTGGGCTATGATGTTAAGAAGATACCTTTCATACCAGGCTCAGGCTGGACTGGTGAAAACCTAGTCAGACGCTCTGATAAAATGCCATGGTACACTGGTCCAACACTATTCGAAGCGCTTGACCAGCTCACGTTACCTGAGAAGCCTGTTGATAAGCCGCTGAGGATCCCTATACAAGACGTATACTCTATTACAGGTGTCGGTACGGTGCCTGTGGGCAGAGTCGAGACTGGGCGAATGAAGGTTGGTGATAAGGTGATAATTATGCCTCCAGGCATAATCGCTGAAGTTAGGTCTATAGAGACTCACCACACACCTATCCAAGAAGCTATAGCTGGCGACAACATAGGGTTCAACGTTAGAGGCGTAGATAAGCGTGATATTAAGCGTGGCTACGTCGTGGGTAAGCCCGATAATCCACCTACAGTAGCCAAGGAGTTTATTGCTCAGATCATAGTAGTTTACCACCCGACAGCTATAGCGGCTGGCTATACACCTGTGCTGCACGCTCATACAGCCCAAGTAGCTGCTACCATCAAGGAGATCATAGCTAAGATAGATCCTAGGACCGGCCAACCCGTAGAGGAGAAGCCTAAGTCTATTAAGACGGGTGACTCAGCGCTAGTTAGGATAGCTCCCCTCAGACCTCTATGCATAGAGACCTTCAAGGAGTTCCCTGAGCTCGGTAGATTTGCGCTGAGAGATATGGGTACGACTATAGCTGCTGGTGTGGTTAGAGAGATTACTCAAAAGTACACTGGTCCAGAGAAGTAGTATAGGGATTAGGATAGTCAGTAGGCTACCGTGGCTACTGGTACTGCTAGTGAACCATGTTAGATAGGTGTGAATTTTTTTCTTTGCAGATTGGTGTATATGGTATATAGTCTATATTGTCTAACATAATAAACTTGTCCTAAGCATAGAGGATATGATATGCAAAACGTGAGGATTAAAGTGGATAAGGTGCAGACACCCTCGATCCAGTTCTCCAACTTAGAGATATCGCTGGGGAGAATTATCGAAGAAGAATGGGAGGAGAAGATGGGTCCAACCCCCTTCCCAACTGTAACAGATCTCAGGAGCTGGGATCATAAGCTGCTGCAGAGGTATAAGCCAGTCTACCTACCCTACTGTGACGTATGCTGCTTGTGCACGATGGGTAAGTGTGATCTAACCGCTGGTAAGAGAGGAGCGTGTGGGCTGGATATCTGGGCTCAGCAGTCCCGTGTAGTGCTTCTCGCCTGCTGCATCGGCGCTGCGACACACGTAGGTCACGCTAGGCACCTCGTCGAATATTTGATAGAGAGGTTTGGGAGGGATGCGCCTATCGATGTAGGCTCAAAGGTTGGGGTGGAGATCGAAGCCCCAGTTACTAGGCTTGTCTGCGGAGTCAGACCTAGGAAGCTAGGTGATCTTGAAGAGGTTTTATCGTATTTAGAAAAGGAGATCGTGCAGCTTCTCGCAGCAACCCACACAGGCCAAGAGGGGGACAACATAGACTTTGAGTCAAAGGTCTTCCACGCAGGCATGATCGACCAAGTTGGTATGGAGGTTGCTGATATAGCGCAGATCTCAG